>WLWG01002501.1_pt1 | contig 13883 bp, 10 predicted proteins | sample 6712871 | NCBI WGS metagenome assembly WLWG01 (sample SAMN12718693, study PRJNA515312) | sponge metagenome | isolation source: marine sponge | host: Mycale hentscheli | place: New Zealand: South Island, Marlborough, Capsize Point | collected 2003-05-01 | reverse complement strand
TATCCAACCGCACATTTTTTTGAACAAAACGACACGTTTGTCTGGTACCAAAAATTTCAAGGTCATTGGTGGCAAACCCACTTGACTTATCACCCTTGTAATGTAGTGGCTTGGCGAGGCAACTATGCACCGTATCAATACGATTTAAGATTGTTTAACACTCTTAACAGTGTTAGTTTTGATCATCCTGATCCTTCTATTTTTACCGTACTGACCTCAACCAGCGATACTTCGGGGGTTGCCAATGTCGATTTAGCCATCTTTCCACCACGCTGGCAAGTGGCTGAACACACATTTCGCCCTCCGTATTTTCATCGCAATGTTATGAGTGAATTCATGGGGTTGATTCACGGTGTGTATGAAGCCAAACAACAAGGATTCACCGCCGGCGGTTGCAGTTTACACAATTGTTTCATTCCCCACGGTCCCGATGCCCAGACTTATCGTCAAGCCAGCCAGGCTACATTAACCCCCACTCAAATCAAACACACGTTGGCCTTTATCCTAGAAAGTCGTTACGCCTGGCAAGTAACAAACACTATGTATACAAAGCGACAAATGGATTATTTGGCATGTTGGCAAGGATTGGCATGATGAAAACATCTCCCTTTATCAGAGCTTAATTTATTAAATTTAATTTTTAAGTGATTTTTCTTATTCACCATTGCAATCGAAGTTGTTAGAATCATGAGCTTCTCTTGGCTCGTTGTATTGATTTATGTTAACCAAACGAATTCAAAATTTTTTCAAAGTCGAAGCACTCAGTGGTATTGTGCTGTTCATCGTCTTACTCCTGGCGTTGTTTATCGCCAATTCACAATTACTACCTTTGTATCAATCGCTGGTAGAATTGCCCATTCAAGTGCGCATTGGTTCATTTAACTTAGAAAAACCAGCATTTTTATGGGTCAATGATGGTTTGATGGCGATATTTTTTATGCTATTGGCCATGGAAATTAAACGTGAGGTCTTAGAAGGTGATCTGTCCGACGCTTCACAAATGGCATTACCAATCATTGCAGCCATTGGTGGGATTGCCATTCCAGCATTAATTTATGTCGCGTTGAATTACCAAGGGGAACTTACGATTATCGGTTGGCCGATTCCCACCATGACCGATATCGCCTTCACCTTGGGAGTCATTGCTTTATTAGGATCACGTGTGCCACCCAACTTAAAAGTGTTCGTTGTTGCACTGTCCATTGTCGATGACATTTTAGCAATCGGCATCATCGCTATTTTTTACACTGGCCAACTGTCTTATTTAGCACTGTTGTTTGCCTTGATTGGCATTCTCACATTAATTGCCTTTAATTTTTTAGGTATCAAGCGCATCGCGCCTTATTTACTATTGGGCATTGTGATTTGGGTGTGTGTACTGCAATCAAAAGTCCATGCCACGCTCGCTGGAGTGATCATTGGCTTGCTCATTCCATTGCACACCAAAGAAGCCGGTAGCACTACCAGTTATTCACCCTTACGTCGATTGGAACACATGTTGCACCCTTGGGTCGCATTTTTCATTTTGCCAATTTTCGTGTTTTTTAATGGTGGTATTTCATTTGAAAACTTTTCCTGGTCCAGCTTGTTACATCCAGTACCTATTGGGATTGCCATGGGATTATTCTTAGGGAAAAGTGTAGGAATTTTTAGCATTTCCTGGTTAGTGATTAAACTCGGCTTTGCCAAATTACCAAGTGGTTCCAATTGGTGGCAATTTTATGGTGTTTCCACCCTCACCGGAATTGGCTTTACCATGAGTTTATTCTTAAGTGCGCTGGCCTTTAGTGGCACAGAATATGAAGATTTAGCTCGTAAAGGGGTGTTATTCGGTTCTTTACTATCAATGGCTTGGGGGGTATTGATTATATGGTTTAGCAACCATGCGCCCACCCATCCCCACTCAATATTTTCAAAATCCTAATTGTGTATTCTAGCAATAAAAAAGGGCGACTCTAAAGCCGCCCTTTCACTGATTTAGGTAGAGGGAAAAAACTACCTAGACACAGATTGATTAGACTTGCAAATCAGTTGGAATCAATACGGTATCAATCACATGAACAACACCGTTTTTAGCAACTACATCCGCTTGAATAACTTGCGCATCGTTAATTTTTACTTGTTGACCATTTTTGGCAACAATCACTTTTTGGCCTTCCAACGTCATTACTTCACCGCTGCGAATATCACCAGATTTAATGCTTCCTGGAACCACATGGTAAGTTAACACTTTGACCAAAGCTTCTTTATTTTTTAATAGTTTTTCTAAAGTACCGGGAGGTAATTTAGCAAACGCTTCATTGGTAGGAGCAAACACAGTGAAAGGACCCGTACCGCTTAATGCTTCCATCAAACCGGCTTCTTGTACCGCGGCTGCTAAAGTCGATAAATCATTGGTAGAAACTGCTAATTCAACAATGTTTTTATCTTGCTGAGCTGCAAAACCTACAGAAGCGATCATTAACGATATCACTGCAACCCAAGTTTTTAATAATTTTCTCATGGCGCCATTCTCCTTTAATTATTGTTATTGGCTCATAATGTATAGTCATGATAATTCACGATGTCAATTTTTCACATTGAAAGACCAAGCAACAAAATCACTGCGTTGTTAATTTTTTCTGCACCCACTGCACAAGCATTGATTGATCAGCCGTTGAAAATTGTGCATCTACTGGCAAATACCATAAATTAGACATTGCCCACGCACGACATTTCACGGCATCTTTTTCAGTCATCACTACCACACTGCGTTTACCAAACATTAAGTCCTGTGGTTTCCATGAGTAATGATCAGCAAACGGGTGACAACGTGGCATGAAATTCAAATCACGCAATGTTTGAAAAAAACGTTGCGGATGACCAATTGCCGCAACAGCATGCAATGATTTCCCACGCCAAACCTCTGGCGTAAAAACCAAATCGGGTTGACACAATGAAGTTATCGTTCCAGGCTGCAATCGCATTTGCAGCCACGCATTATTTAGCGTCATATCAGCATAACGTTGCCGCAGAGCATGAAATAAATGCTCGTGTTGAGTGTTCACTACTACCAAATCCACTTGCGCCAATCGATGGATTGACTCTCGTAAAGGACCGGCCGGCAAACAACACTCATTGCCCAAGCCACGTTCACCATCAATCACCACAATTTCAAACACTCTGGGCAATGCATAATGTTGTAATCCATCATCACTGATGATCACATCGCAAGGAGTACGTTGTTGTAAATAATGAACTGCCGATGGGCGATCGGGCGCCACCACCACAGGTAAACGAGTTCGCTGGGCAATCAATAGCGGCTCATCACCCACCCATTTAGGATCACTGGTTGGCGTCACCCAATACGGATATTGTGGCGCCCGTCCCCCATACCCACGACTGACAATCCCTACCTTTAACTGTTGTTGCGTCAACATATCGGCCAAAGCAATCACCAAAGGTGTTTTACCAGTACCACCGACGGTTAGATTACCCACCACCACAATCGGGACAGATACTTTGGGTGGACGTCGTTGCTGATAATATCGACGAATGGTTGCCCCAGCTTGAAACAACCAACTGATTGGGATCAATGGGTAATGCCAACGACTTTGCGCAGCATACCACAAGCGATCCCAAAACATTTAGACTTCCTCAACAATTGGATTGACAGGCAAGTTGGGTTGAAATTGCATTGCATGTAAGTACGCATAATGCCCCTCATGAGCCAACAATTGTTGATGTGACCCTTGTTCAATAATGCGCCCTTGATCCAAAACCAAAATACGATCAGCATTCTCAATAGTAGACAATCGATGAGCAATCACCAACGTGGTGCGATGACGCATCACTTCGGTTAAAGCTGCTTGAATATGTCGTTCAGATTCGGTATCCAAAGCAGAGGTCGCTTCATCCAAAATCAATATCGGCGCATTTTTCATCAATGCTCGGGCAATGGCAATACGTTGACGTTGCCCACCTGATAATAGGACACCATTTTCACCCACCATGGTTTGTAACCCTTGGGGTAAATGTTGGGCAAACTCCCATACATGGGCAAGACGCGCGGCAATTTCAATTTGTCGCGCATCGTGATTAGAACTGCCGTAAACAATGTTATTAGCGATGGTATCGTTAAACAACATCACTTGTTGCGAGACCAAAGCAATGTGCTGACGTAAATTTGCCAAACTCAATTGCGCAATATCAACCCCATCCAATAAAATCTGTCCTTGCGTAAGCGAATAAAACCGCGGCACTAAATTAACCAAAGTCGACTTACCACTACCAGACCGCCCGACCAATGCCACCGTTTCACCCGGTTCAATCACCACCTGAATGTCGTGTAACACTGGACGTGAAGGATAGGCAAAACACACTTGATCAAAGCACAATTGACCATTGACCCGAGTTAATTCTCGTTGCCCCTGTTCTGCTTCCATCGATTCATCCAATAAATGAAACACACTTTCAGCCCCAGCCAACCCCCGTTGAATAATACTGGTAATATTGGTCAATCGTTTGATTGGTACTGACAATTGCAACATAGCAACGATGATGGCAACAAAACCACCGGCACTGATTTCTAAAATGGCCGACAATTGAATCGCCGCGACAATGATTAAGGAAATTCCCAAAGCAATCACCATTTGCACACCGGCGACATTCAATGCTTTGGTTGCCGCCACTTTCATATCCCGCAAACGACTTTGCTCAGTGGCTTGATCAAATTTGCCTTCCTCATACGCTTGTCCACCGTAAATACGCACTTCTCGATAACCTTCAATAGCTTCCTCAGCAATTTCAGTCACTTGTCCCATCGATTGCTGTGCCGCGTGACTGACTCGTCGCGTGCGTCTATTGGTATAATTGACAATCAGGATCACCACCGGTGCGGTCAACATAAACAACAACGACAATTGCCAACTGATGTAAAACATCACTGCCAACAAACCAATAATCAAACACACCGATTGCACAAACGTGGTCAACGCATCCGCACTCACATGCGCCACTTGCTCAACATCGTATAAAATTTTTGACAACAATTGCCCAGAAGAATATTGATGATACAGTTGTGCTGGCAACCGCAAGATATGACCAAATACTTGACGACGTAGCGTATTAACCAATTGCCGCGCCACCCAGGTCATCAGATAACCTGCCAAAGCATTCATCACCCCACGCAATGAAATGCCTATCAAAATAATCCACGGAATCCACCGAATGAAACTTTGATCTTGATCAACCAAGCCACGATCCACAAATACCTTCGCCATATAAGTAAACCCAGCATCAATACCGGCATACGACATATTGACCACCAATCCTAACAGCAAAAGCGGCCAAAACGGCGTTAAATAGCCAAGCAATCGCTTGAGCAAATAGCGAGAACTACGCATCAAATGACTCTCCATCAGCCAACCATCTGGTCAAATATGCGACATTTTAGAGAGGATGCCCAGTCATTGCAAACTCAGTGTTCATTGGAATATTAGCTCTATACCCATTCCACTTGAAGCTTCAAGTGGAATGGGTATAGAGGGTCACAAGTTTCTAATGTGGTGAATCGTTACGAAAAAATAAAGTCATCCACATCCAGTGCTGCGCTATTAATACCTTGTAAAGTGATTTGATCCCCCAAGTTTCCACCCACAACAGTCAAATCAATTACCGTATCCCCAGCCACCTGATTGATGGCCGTTTGTAATATTGTAAAATCAGTATTAAATGCTGACAGATCAATTTTTTCATTACGATTGGTACTAAAGTCTGTGATGGTATCGCTGCCATCCCCTACAGAGAAAATAAATAAATCATTCCCCGCACCACCGGTAAGATTGTCATTGTCAGTACCCCCTATCAAAGTATCCCTTCTAGAACCACCATTTAGAGTATCGATACCTTCTCCACCTGAGAGCTGATCATTACCATTATTTCCATTGAGAAAATCATCGCCGATACCACCGAAAAGTGTATCACTACCCCCACCACCATTGAGCCTATCATTACCCTGGCCACCAAAAAGTTCATCAGCACCACCATTCCCATTGAGCAAGTCATCATTTTCATTGCCCGAGAGACTATCCCTTCCACGACCGCCATTCAAGCTATCCTCACCTGCACCACCAACAAGTTCATCGTTACCATTATTCCCATTGAGGAGATCATCGCCTACACCACCAACCAAAACATTCGCTTGATTATTTCCAATCAACGTATCATTAAAACTTGACCCGATTATATTTTCAAAATTGGCAATCGTATCACCTGCAGCATGAGTTCCCGCACCAGAGGCACTGTTATTTTCCAGATTGATAGTAACCCCTGTTAAATTATCTGCAGACGTTGAGTCTGTATAAGCAACGGTATCGCTTCCAGCGTTCCCATTAAGCTGATCCCCTCCAGCACCTCCTGTGATCACATCATTACCGATACCACCAACAATAACATCAACTTCCATACCACCACTTAATAGATCATCACCAGCGCCGCCAGTAATTTGTAAAGCACTGGTATAATCACTTGCATTCACAGTGATTGAATTTGTATCATCGATGGCACTGGCGTCAACAAACATAACGTCGGTTGCGGTTGTAGTGAAGGTCACCGTATAACTATCATTATCCGTTATAATATTTTCTAAATTTTGAACATTCCCATTGAAAATAAAGTTCCCCCCACCCTGCAATAACAAACTATCCACGCCACCCACGCCACCATCAATCATGTCATTGACTTCAGAGTAATTCACAGCGGTAGCAATAAATTGATCATTTGTTGCATCACGAGTTGTAAAGATATCAACCCCACTGGTTAACACTAAACCAGTAATATCAATCAGTGCATCCTCCGTCGCTAAACTAAAGGCATCCCCACTCGTTGTATCAGCTAATTGACCTACCGCACCACTACTTTGATCCCAAGCTTTAAAAGAAATATTGGCACTGCCTTCAAACTCATCATTAGGAATGAAACGTATTAAATCTTGCTCACGCAACAAGAGAGCATTCGTTTCATTGGTACCACTTAGCAACTGCCAATGATTGCCCCCATCTATAGAGAATTCCCAAATACCATTGGTAATATCCGTGTTAATGACAGCAAGACCCATACCGGGACCATCTGGGTCATTGATCAATCCAGCCGAAATTGCACTGACGGTAGTACCCGTATTGATACTATTAGCAATATTACGATACCCATCTTCTAAAGAAGGATCGGTAGAAAAATCAAGAACAGGTCTATCGTTCGCTCCGGTGATCGTCACCTCGGCCGTTTGCGACACCACTCCGCCACGACCATCCTCAATGTCGTAAGCATACGTGATCACCGACGTCTCTCCCACCGCCAAGCTGGTGTACGCTTGCGGCGAAACCGTCAACCCACTGTTCGAAAATACAACCCCTGAATCATCCCCTGAAACCAACACCAAATTCGACACCGTCAAAACATCGCTGGTATCCGGATCACTGGCGCCTGACAACAAATCCACACTGAACACGCCGTCGTCTTCACTCCCAATCCCAACCACCGTCGATGAAACTACCGGCGCATCGTTCGCTCCGGTGATCGTCACCTCGGCCGTTTGCGACACCACTCCGCCACGACCATCCTCAATGTCGTAAGCGTAAGCAATCACCGACGTCTCTCCCACCGCCAAGCTGGTATACGCTTGTGGCGAAACCGTCAACCCACTGTTCGAAAATACAACCCCTGAATCATCCCCTGAAACCAACACCAAATTCGACACCGTCAGAACATCACCATCTGGGTCACTGGCGCCTGACAATAAATCCACACTGAACACACTATCGTCTTCGCTACCAGTCCCAACTACCGACGATGAAACCACCGGTGCATTATTCATATCGGGACTATTTAAATGATAATGATTGCTCGAATAGGGATTTCCTCCATATCCACCGAATGGATTAAAGTTTGATCCCACCCCAGAATAAACATATCCGAAACCACTAAGTGTCAAACCACCAACACCACCGAAAAAAATAGGAGAGGCACTTTCAGGTAAATAACTATTTCCACTACCAATCCCATAGCCACTACCAACCCCATAGCCAGTATTCAATAATCCACCCCATTGATACCACCCAAATGAAAACTCATTGGACACATCGTTGTTAGTCTGATTGACAGTAAACAAACGGGAAAATGATATGCCTGCTGCTGTTAAATAACCAATATGAGTGAATGGAAAAAGGCCAAAATAATTATCTACATAATCTCGCATCTGCTCTCACCACAAAGTTTGCTAAATCTAGTCACATTTTTGTGTAAATGCATTCATCTGATCTTTTAAGGCTTACTGCAGTCACATCCCTCATTGACTGCAGCCAAAATAAAGATATGGTCATGATCTGAATAGTCTTGCCATCTATTGAAAATAGACGAATCAATTTCATTATTCAACATTTGATAATTATTTATATCAAAGAGATAACCCATTTAGTTACAATTTTTATCAAAATTACTTAATTTTTAACAAAATCTTCTATTTTTACCTTTAAATAATCAAATATAGTCATATTGATTTTGATAAAATCAAATTTTGTTAAAGATATTGATTTAAATCTATATATTGTATTAGAATTCAGCACTGTTTTAATTTCATATCGAAATAAGGATGAAAATTTGATGTTAAAATCTATTCAAAAAGGCATTATCGTTTTATTTTCCATCGCACTGTTTGCCTGTGCGGGTCGGACTCCCAATCCAATTGATGTTTATCAACCGAATGATAACAAACTCAGCTGTGATCAAATCAAAGCCGAAATACAAAGAAATCAAAAAGCAATGTTTGCTTTGTATCCTAAAACCCAAAAAACCGGTAAGAATGTTGCCTTAGGTGTCGCCGGGGCCTTCTTCATTGTGCCGTTATTTTTTATGGATTTCTCCGATGCAGAACAAATAGAAATTAAAGCCTTTCAACGCCGCGATGAACATTTACACAAGATTGCAGAACGCAAAAAATGTGGACAGATGCCAGCAAAAATTGATTTTGAAAGCAAAAAACAAAGTAAAAAACGCCGCAGATAAAAAACAGTGAGGACATGGATGAATCAACTATTCATCCATGTCTTCACACCATCAAGCTTCCCAAATTATTCCAACACCGTCACATTCAACCCAGGTTTTTCCCATTGCGATACCAAGCGAACATGAGCACCGCCCACCTGAATACCTTTACCTGCATCCAGAGTCGACAAAACCGCCCGACCAATAATGGCACGCCCTAAACTGCGTTCGCGCCTCCGATCAACAAGATTCAATCCCCAAATATTTTGAAAAATAATCATGTCATTGACTTTGCTATGCCCCACATACAATCCAATATGATTAATACTCTGCGGGGTATTGCCAAAACTGATCAAAGTTAAAAAAGGAATCAGCGATGGCCTGTTGTGTGCCGGCACTCGTAAAGAAGATTGCAACAATTGTTGACGCACGGCTGGCGAATAATCATCGATGGGCAACGGATATATTTTTCCGATTAAATGCGCTTGACTATAAGAATTGCGCGGCAACCATAAAGCAAAAGCCGCCCATAAATTGCGTAAAGTTCCTGAACAATCATCATTAAACCCTATGCCACCCCAACCATAAGGCATGCCTAACAGATCATTGATCAAATTGGCAAACTGGGCGGGCGTTGGTGCCAATGGCCAACGTTGTAAGACATGTGGATTGGGCATTACCCGCATCACTTTGGCAAACCGATCCGAGCCACAGACGGGTAATAACACATGTGATCCTTGAACAGGCAACAACGTTCCCAAATAAAGTGTGAACGGCTTATGTGCTGAATCGTCCAAGGTCAAGGTTGTTTTATGTTTGGTGAGAGTCAACCATTCATCTGCTTGCCGCCATGTTTTGATAAAGGTCTCATCCACATAAGCCACATCATCGCGTTTGATCCAACCGATTAAACCCGCCGCTTCCACCAACAACCATTGCTGATCTTTAGCATAATGAATAATTTGAATGGGTGTGCCTAACCAAATAGCAGATTGCTGTAAATAATCGAATGGATAACCCTCCCCCGGTTGCTCAATTCTGGCATACCCAGGCCCTTCCCCTGGCATCTGTCTAAGTGCACTGTTGTGAATCACTATACCAGTCAACGGCCAGTTTGCTTGCACCGCATTGGGAAATGAAACTAAATCCATATTATCAACCCATTGCTCAAGCCAATCAGAATCACGATCACTGTAATATTCATCGTATCCACTCTTACCACGCCATTGTTCAATGACTTCTTGTTGCATGGTTAAAATCGAATAACAGTTTTGATCATCGGCAGTGATGCAAAATTTTCCCAGTGACAGAGTATCGCTCCAAGGATAAAAATACCGTGCTAAAAATTGCTGTCGATACCGTTGTTGATCAGCTTCAGAAAGCAATGGCTCATGCAGATTCACTTGATCGTCAAGATAAGCGTAAACATCCTGTGTGGTATTGACTGGGATCATCACATTGATTGGCAAATTCACCGGTTCAAAGCGGCCAAAATAAATCAGTGACACACCTACGATGACTAGCAGGGTTAAGATGATAAGAAAGACACGAGATTTTTTCATAGAATGGTCACTTCCCTGAGTTGTGGAAGCATTATAGCGAATAAAATAGAATGTGACGCCATTATTGACTTTACCAAACACAAGCAAAACCAGGATATTTATTTCACCAGCTGTTTAGCTCAGGGAAAATGAGGGTCGCCTTGTTGTATCTATATCGTATTCACTATCTGCTTCTCTCATTTCTGGGAACTGTAGTTGAATATGCTCTTCAATTTTGGATTGCTCAAAACGATTGGTTTGTAGCAATAACCTTTGACAATTACTTCCAATATAATATCCATTATTTTCGGGAACCGATGAAATAAATTCAAAATACTCTTGTAAGAATTTAATACAACTGTTAATTGTTTGTTGATCCGTACTGTCAGGAAATTCGTCATTTGACTTCTCATCACAATTTTTATCTCTATAGTCGTAATATAGATAATATATGGTACGTGCCCCTTTCAAAATATTATTCCATTTTTTCTTTGTCATAGAACTAGATATTATCTCAACATAACTTTGTATTTTCTCAATTAAATCACTAATACTCGAAGTGTGGCTAAGATTGTTAGCTTTTAGTGCCTCAAAATAACTATTACAAAACCAGCTTAAATAAGCTTCCATCAATACCTCACTGACAGAAGATGTGAATGTAAATTTTATATCGACTATGTCATAAGAACTATTTTGGGTAATCATATTAGCCCAACTCTGCAATGTGATAATTGTAATATCACCACTAGCACAATGAATCACAGGCGCTTGATTGATTGCACTCATAGAATGCATCATCGTCCTTACTATAGTAGAGGCTAAGTTTCCATCCTCAAAAAAATATTCGAACGATCGATTGGCTTGTAAAGTAAGTTTAAATCCCGCTTCATTTTCATTTATCAAATTAAGTTGAACAGCATTAACAACAACATCAACCATCATAAACCTCTATTAATTCTCATTATTTATCAGCTAACACTTTATTTGCTGCGGCTACTTTAACAGGCACCGCTTAAGGAAATGCTAAACTATCAATGATTTTTTCTACTCTCTGTATTAAAAAGTAATATCGTTTAGCAAGTTGGTAAAAATTTGACTAGTTCAATGTACAATGAAAAAAATTCCATAGTTATCTCACATCAAGCTGCAAGCCTTATTTACAACAGGTAATGATATTTCCGTCGGTACTTTAAGCGTGCCATGGGGGGTGGCGTTTTGATTGAAAGAAACTTCGGAATTAGCCACCGATAATATGAGGTTTTTTTCAATCAAAACATTGCAAAATACCATTCAATATACGCTTAAAATTTATATCATCAAATGGAATGAGTCTATTTCCTATGATGTTCCTGGTTTGAGAGTACCCAGATCCATCGCTGCGAAATCATCTTCAAAATCAGAAATCGCTCTTTGTTCGTCAACACTGGCGACGCCAGAATTCGCTGTTTCAAAATCCAATGTTGCCGCCAATCTTGCATCGACAGGTACCGTTGGACGCGAAAATATACCATACCGATTTGTTGCCCTTGAGACATCAGGCAATGCCACTGCTTGTGCCGATGGTGTGTCAGCCACGCTAGGAAGATCCGCATCGACAGAAGATGCCACATCAGTCCCCAATACCGATGGTGTGTCACCCGCATTGTCAAAAGCAGGGTAAGCACTAGCAGCAGAAGATGCTGCAATTGCTGCAGGAGCCGCTGCTGCTGCAGCACTGTGAGCATCATCGGCAGATAAATGTGCTTGTGCAATTTTATGCGTCTCTTGCCATATTTTACTTCGCTTTTTAGCCAAGCATGAATCTTCACGAAGTTTCAAATCAGAACCACTGATATGCAAATCATAAATTGCATCGACCATACCATCAGGCATTGGAGCGAAAGGATTCTTCACCGTTGAACCAGCAATTCGTGAATCACGATAGTGTTGATACAGTTCAATTGCCGAGGTTGCTAATGGCAAATTCTTATACGTGACCCGGTCACCAAATTGCCGCATGGTTATTAAAAATTCCTTAGCATGATGCAACATCCTGCTAGGGTCATTACTTTCGTACCATTGCTGTAAGAAAAAATTTATTTCAACCGAAGGGTAGTTTTTCAAAAACTGCTCCAACATTGGAGTACATCTCTCCGCACAAGGTGATTTTGAGATAAATAAATGCAATACTATTTTCTCCCCAGACTCTTTTGCTTGTTGCAATTTAGATCCTGGTTTGAATTCACTTTCAAATACTCGTATTAATTGTTCCTCAGCATGAAAACCTCCAAAACTTACCGTCGCCCCAACAAAGTGATGACGATCACCTTCAATTTCCCAAGCACCCAATGCTTGAGTTGCTTGATCATTGGTCGGATTAAAGTTATGGCTGGCACCTGCTCCCATTTGTTGCATGAAAACAGTGGTTTGAAAAAAACCGTGTTCTCCATCTGTTACCTCACCTTTATCCATCAATCTTGTCATTGATACACTTTTTGATCCTAAGGGATGCTTTACTTTAACTCTGCCATTCTCTCCTTCTGTCACATTAATTTTTGGCACCCAAGGGATACGAGGGTAATCAAGTTTTTTAAAAAAATCATCTATCAGATCAAAATTGCCGGATCGATCAATCACCTCTACAACTCTTTGACAGTAAAATTTCCTCATTCGTGTAATTAAAGATTCCATTAAGACAGGTGTTTTTTCAAGATCTCCAACACGCTCATATTCATCCCGTTTTATTCCAAAACCAAACCCAGTTGATTTTATATTTTCTAATCGCAATATTTTCAGTATGCCCCTTAAAATTTCTTTAATATCATTTTGATTTGCAATATATTGGTCATCGAGTTTCGTGGGCAAGTAACGGTTCAATTCTTCCATGAGATAGAAATTTAAATTGATCAAAAATGATTTTCTAAAATATCCATTTTTTGTAAGTCGAGTTTCCAAATAAGCACAAAGATCAGTAAGCTTTGAATTGATTTTTGCACTTTGGAAAATGTCTCTAGGCATGTCTTCTAAAGATTCTTTTATTCCTTGAAAAGTTCTCCTGCTTGTGTTTCCGCTTCTCATGTTTCGCTTCATAACCCCTCCTAATAGAGATATAAAATACATACTGTTATCGAGCTTCACCAAGCTATTCATGGACAACAGCACTCACATGAAAATTTAGTGCGCTTAAGGGTACAGGTTATAAAAAGAAAATTAACGCTAGCTTATAAGTAACACTTTTTTACATTCACTCTAGGAGACATCAACATCGCTGGATCACTTTGACTGCAGTCGTAGTTTGAGAATTTTAATTTAATCAGAATGACCAAGTGCTTCTGGTATACCATA
>WLWG01002500.1_pt1 | contig 13891 bp, 21 predicted proteins | sample 6712871 | NCBI WGS metagenome assembly WLWG01 (sample SAMN12718693, study PRJNA515312) | sponge metagenome | isolation source: marine sponge | host: Mycale hentscheli | place: New Zealand: South Island, Marlborough, Capsize Point | collected 2003-05-01 | reverse complement strand
CCGCATAAGCTTGACGCAGCAGAAGAAGAGTGGATTAAGACGCAGCCAGTTGAGAAGCCTGAAGAAAAATGGAACACACAAGAGACCGGCACGTTTGGTGAAGACGGTTGGTCTATCTCAACTAGCTACAACGCTATGGAAAAAGATGATTGAATCAGTAGTGCCAGTTGTAATTGCATTAGTCACAGGGACAGCTGTGCTTTTCAACAGGGTTAATCACAGAGTTACACTACTTGATAACAAGGTAGATAAACTTGAGCTAAAAGTTGTGGAAACCTATACGCCGAAACAGGAGTTCACAGCTGCGATGTTGCGTATGGAAGACCACCTTATTCGTATTGAAGATAAGATGGACCAGTTAGTTAATAAGAAGTGCAATTAATATCACTACATAAACACAGAGGAGACGTTACATAACTATAGTTAAAGCAGTTGCCTAATAACAACTATGGGAATTGCTGAAGACTGGAAGGACCTTATGTTCGACCTCTCTTGTTTATCTAAACAAGTAGCCAAGCGCAGATTTAAAAAGTCAATTAAGTATGGATGGGGAGGGCTCTGTAGTTATTGCAGATGCAATCGTGCCACCACGCTGGACCACATAAAGCCGAAGTCAAAGGGTGGCAACAGTTTACGTAGCAACCTTTTGCCCTGCTGCCTTGAGTGTAACCACTCCAAAGGCTCACAACCTTGGCTAATATGGTTTAAAGAGCAGTCTTTCTATAATGAGACCGCTAAAGAATTAATTGAAGAATGGATTTCAAACAAAAGATTTGAGGAAGAATTAGATGAACGCAGCACTATCGATAGAACAACGGTTTGCTTTGACCCGTGCGAGGTACGAAGTCAATCGGATGAGCCGCCCAGCATTGGAGAAGACTTGCTTGCGGCTGCTTAAGTCACGCATGGAACAGAAGAACGGAGTGCAGCAGACACTAATGTCTAACGGCATCATGTTTAAGATTGATGAGCAGCAACATGGCTTGCCTGAAATCATTAGTGAAGAAACCTTTATGGACCTGCTGATGATGTCAGATGACCCGATGCCAACTGACATTGATGACGAAAGTTATGAGAACGAAGACCTTGATGATGATGGTCTTATGATTGGATAATTTAGGCTAGACTATCGCTAGCTAACAAATAGATATGGCATTAGAGTATATCGTCGGACCTGTACTAGCCTTGCTGCTTGGTGCAAAGTTTACTGACATTAAATCAAAAGAGAAAGACGTAAAAATTAAAGAGCTAGAAGCAAAAGTTACGTTGCTTGAAACTGAAACACCAAAGAAGCTAATGGCAACGCTGATGCCTGTAGCTAAAGCAGTACAGAAACTCAACCAAGAAGTGGGCCTGTGAATGTCAAAGACGCTAAACGTATAGCGTTTGGCAGCACACCATGTGAATCACTAGATGAGTGGCATGGTGCGTGGCAATGGCTCTACGACAACTACATAGACTTAGAACAATCAGATAAAGATTACTTAGACAAACTCATCTGTGACGGCAACGTAATACCTAGAGAGGATTACTTCAGTACAATAGATACATAACGAAGGTAGTGCCGTGCAGAAGTTTGGTGTCAAGAATGGACCCGTTGATAGGCGCAGGCTTAGCGACCAAGACAAGAGCGACTACAACGGTAGTGGTGCTTATGGTGAAAGAGCACAGGCAGTAGGCAGGACACGTGCTTACCGTGGCATGCGTGCTTATCAAGGTAAGCGACCTATTGCTGCTACAGAACGTACACCAGGGTCAGGTTCTTTAAGTTCAGATGGTTCAGGAATTCAACAAGAACGTAACCGTCAGGTCGGTATCAACAAACGCAAGAGCGAAGGGTTTAGACCTGAACTAGATAACGTCTACAAAGATATCTACAATTAAAAGAAGACTCCAGCCATACGAGAGTCTCTTACAGAAGGCGTCAGTTCATTAACAGTTTTATAGTTATCAGGAACTTTTTTAATTTTCATTAAGCGTGATGCACCCTGTTGAGCTAAATCTTTAAGGGCTTCTGGATTACTAGTACCAGTAACAAATCCTTGATCATCTCTAGTAAGTAAATCACTAATTACTCCTTCAAAAATATCGGCTTCATCACTTAAGCCAGCAGTACGCATGCCTTCAATAGTAGTCAAAGCACGCTCATAGTCTTTAATTTCTCCACTTACTTCTCGAACCATTCCAAAATCAAGTTGAATAGGATTGCCAGTTAATTTATGAACCATAACATTACCGTCATGTCGGTCTTCTAATTTAATTCCTTTTGAAATTGCAGTAGCTTCTTGTTGTTTACGTTTAACATCTAATATACCTTTAGCAGCTATAGCTTGTGCTTTTTCTTCTGGAGTACTGTTTCCTGTAATAGTGCTTTCAAGTTGTGTATAACGATCACTAGCATCTTCAAAGTTGTCACGTAAATCACGAGAGATTGTTTCTGTAGAACCGTCAGGTAAAATGTTAAATGCTTCAACCTTTGGTGCAATATGTGCTCCACTTAAGTAATCTTGAACTTCAGCTTCTTGTTTAAAATCTCTGGCATCATATAAGTAACCTGCATTACTTGCGTCAGCATTACGAGGTGGCCATTCTACTACTGGAGGTGTAGTTTTTTCAACATATCCAGGAGCTAACTCCTTAACTTGACCAAACATACCTTCGCCTACAAAACCTTCAGGTTTAGGACCTAGTCGCTGTACGTCGTTACGAGCAGCATTTTGTGCAATTTCTTGAATCCTGGAATTATTGTGACGCATTTCATCCATGCGTCCGTCAGCTCTCAGCCCTGGATTGTTATTTAATAAATCAATAGCTCCAAAGAAATTAGGTTCATCCATTCTTTCTCTAACAAACTGTACATCTTCTAGTGCAATTGCATTGCGATAATCTTTATCTCCATATCTCATTTTCTTTTCTGTATTAAAAGATGAGCGAGGCCGCATGCCAGCATCAATTTGTTCTGCTTGCGTTGGGCTTTTAATTTTTACTTGAGTAGAAGCAAAGCCAGGGGCTACTTGGTTGTTTAATATTGCTTGCTCTTGTCTTTGCCGTTGCCTGTTAATTAATTGAGTAGCAGTACCCGGTTGTTTTTGTTGTTGCTTTTGTTCTCTTACATGACGTTTAGCTCTATCAGAATCTAAAAACTTTTGTCCCCAAGAATTATTTGGCTGCTCTTTAATAAGTTTATGAAGTAAAGGGTCAGTATTTTCTCCACCAAAAAATATTTGCCGCCCATTTTCTTTTTCAAACGCTTCAATCCCAGCTTGATTCATTGCCCCTTTTGCTCTTCCCGCTGCATATCCAATTGCACCACCTAAGTCACGCATAAAACCCATGATATTTACCTGTTAAATATTATTTATCTCTTCTATTCTATTAACTATGTATCACTAACTATTAGAAAACATAAAAAAAGACCCTCCGTTAGGAGGGCCTTATGTTTTATTTATCAGAAGCGGTAGGTGGCACCAACCTTGGTACCCAGTGTAAGGGTATCCACGTCAAATTCTTGATCTTCCGTGAGGAATGCGACTTCTCCGTAGAGTTCGAATGATTCTGAGACATCGGCAGTGATACCAAATTTACCAGACACTTCGGTCTCCAAGTCTTCATCTTCAACAGAGATGAAAGCAGGACCTGCTTGTACATACAGGCTAACACTTTCGCTAGCGTCAAACTCATAACCAGCGTGAACTTCAGTGACCGCAGCAGTGAAGTCGTTACCAACCCAACCAGCGTTGTTCTCAACGTTGGCATAAGGACCTGCGATGGCAGGAGCAGACAGAGCAGACAAAGCTGCTACAGCAATAATAGATTTCATAATAAAAATAACTAGTATGGATAGCGATTTATACTCATCGCTTTAGATATTATATGTATAAAAGAAACAAAAAAAGACCCCCGACGTTAGTCAGGGGACACAAACTTAATTGTCAATTAGTGGCAGTAACTAACGCCACGATAAGTGAAACAACCGTGACGCTCTACTGGGATATCAGATGAAACTGTGGGAATACCACGGTAGCGGGTCTCGGAAAGACGGTGAACACGTAGTTCGTTCTGTGCACGACGGTACTCTTTACGAGCATTTTCGACAGCACGGGCTTGAATTTGGGTCATTGGAAACTCCATAGTGAGGTGTAGTTTCCCGTTCCTTCCTCTCATTCGTAGAGTACTTGCGTCCCAACTATATGTTGAGATGAACGTATATATAGTCTAGCAATTACTAGATACAATAGAGACAACATTGGATTATACAGATGGCTGCTTCTGCAAAAGAGAAGGCTTATAACCTTAAAGATAGTTACGTTGCTGGTTTAATTGAAGGTGGGGCAACTGCTCCTATTCAAGGTATGCCTACGCAAGACATGGGTGAGCAGGCAAGCATTCATTACGACTTGAATAATAATTTGGTTCACCGGACAAACGACAACGACCCTACTGTGTTTGTTACTAATGGATACGATGAGTATCCAGGTCGGCCTAGAACAAAGTCAGTAAATTCTCTTCATCCTTTATTAGAAGCTAACCCTGTAAGCATTGGTGTTAGTGAAGTCGCTCCTTTTGGAGCTAGAAGCACCAATCATTTACCTCTTTCTGGTCAAAAAGAAGCTATCGAGCATTGGGGTAGGTCAAGCGACCCACATCAAAGGACTTACAGAGAACCTAGATTTACAATTCCAGGTAAACCTGTTAACTAGTGTGTATCACCCCAGCTCTCGCCGTGGTCAGCAGCAGCTGTAATAGGAACACGGAAGTTGTAGTAACGCCCAGCTTCTGGAGCTGAGGCTACAAGGATTTGCTTGAACCTATCAACTTCTGCTGGTACTACAGAGAACTGTTGTTCATCGTGTACGTAGGCACAACGGGTGTAGTCAATGTCGTAGGTAAGGCCAGCAGCATCAAGCATTTCTTGACCGACAACAACCCAACGCTTGCTCAAAATCGCCCCAGACGACTGAAGCAGGAAGTTCAGTGAGGCGTGCTCTGCTCGGCAGAAGATAGGACGACCATCGAGACCACGTAGTTGTCCAGCACTACGCACCTTGAGCTTGACGGCATCAATCAGTGGCTCTAGTCCAGGGATAGCGTCAAGGAACTTACGTCTGAGATCAGTACCTAATGTTTTCTTCTGTGCGTCAGACAAAGCAGGGTTCAGTGAGTGACCAAGCTTGGCATCACCTGCACCGTATATGAACGCATACGTGAGGGTTTTGACCTCTTTACGTGTACATCCAACACGGTCAGCATTCTGCTGATGGATATCACCGTTGACTACAACGTCAGCAAAAGAGCCGCCGTCATAGGACGATAAGTAGTGCCCAAGTGCTCTGAGTTCAAGGCCTTCTAAGTCAGCACCGACCATCACCATTCCAGGGTGAGGTACAAACAACTGGCGTGCCCAAGGAGCACTCACAACCTGCCCAAGATTTGGACCCCGATGCGCATTTCGACCCGTGATCGTGGAGAGCGTACAGCTGTGGTGAATACATCCATCTTCGCCAATGGTATTGAACCAGGAGTTAGCGCCTTCAGAGAGCTGTCCTAGCCACTTCTGTAGCGTAAGCAGACGGATAAACATCTCACACTCTTCGTGCAACTTGTCGTTGCCTTGCTGCAGTGCGACGTCACGCATCTCAGATAGTGAAGCCTCATCAACCTGCGGCTTGCCTGTAGCAGTCAGCCTGGTAAAGCGTGCGCCACGAAAGTTCTGTAGAGCCCACGCAATATGTAACCGACTGGTGGGATTGAAGTCCAGCAGCTTAGTCATAGGAGCACCAGCTACATAACCTTTAGTCTTGTTCGCACGCTTGGGTGTATAAACCTTGCCTGGTACATAAACAAAACGAGCAGCGATAGAAGCTTCTAAGTCAGCAGTCTCTTGCTGTAGTTCAGCACGCACACGCTCAGCAGCATTGACGTCAAAGCGAAAGCCACTGGCTTCTTGCTGAGACATAATCTCAGCCATACGCATCTCAAGGGATACGCAGTCAATAAAATCACGCATAGTCAGCCATTCTCCTTAGCATCAGTTGATATAGTTTGAGCGTTACTTCTGTATCTTGAATACAGTAGTCAAGCATTTCTGGTGTATAAGTATCCCAAGCACCTTCGTGCTTTGAGTAGTCACCCTTGAAGCACTTTAGTCTGTAACCCCACGCTTCAAGTGAATGACGCCCGTACAGCCGTTGGGGCATACCGTGGGGACGGCGTTCAAAGTCACGGTCACTAATGTGGGGATAGAACAAGCGAGACAGCACAAGAGTATCAAGGGTTTGTCCCTGATAATTGAAGTCAGGAAACTGTTCTTTAAGTAGTGGAATGTCATAGCCAATAATGTTGTGTCCAATAAGTACATCTGCGTTTTCAAGCTGCTTCACTCCTTGTATGAGTGCTCGCTCAGGCTGATGATCAAACACGTGAGTGCTGCTATCGACAGCATCACGCATAACAATGCAGTGGATAGTTGAGCCTCTACGTAAGAGACCTGTGGATTCAATATCAAAGAGTAGTTGTGTCTTCATCGTGGGTAGTGATTGCATCTGTTGGATCATATTCATCCTTTTCAAATGGGCTCTGTCCAGGGAAGAGCTCCGGGTCAATGTCTTGTTCGTCATATGTATTTTTACTAAATCGTGGATCTTCGTTAAAGAAGATTGGTTCAATAGCGATTGACACTTCACGTGCTAATCGTGCTGCTCGTCTGAATTCATCTTTATAAAATGTTTCCCATTCGTGTGAAAGTATAACGATACGTCTGATGCCCATTAAGTGTGCCTGAAATACAGACGAAGAGAATGGGTAGCGGGTGCTATAGATCGTAGATCCAATCGCCTCAGTACCAGACTTAGCTGCTGCTGCGATTGCGTAAGACAGTGCGTCTATCTCAACTTTGCTATCAGTTAATAGAGCACGTCCATCGCCAATGATCTCTCGACCTCGCACAATAATACAACCACCTGGAGCAGTTGGGTGGGTAGAACCCGCACCGATTGCTTGTGCTACAGACATAAAGAATCGATCTTTATTTTTAATATAAGTTGGATCACCTTTAGGACTAGTCATACCTCACATATCAGACTCTTTGTTTCTATATTAGGTAGTGAAACAGCTATATGTGAGCCACAAATGAATAATAAAGACAAGTTCAATAGTGATTACCTGTCATTCACAAGTTACTTTCCAGTCAAAGAATCCTTTCCAGCACCTGAGTGGGGACAAGAATCAGAAGATGTAATTAGCTTCAGTCCGTACGGAACATCGGATGCTGTAAATAGCCCAGCTCACTACACTCGTGGTAAGCAAGAAGCTATTGAAATCATTGAGGAAGCTATTCAAGACGCACCAGATGTTAAGTGCGGAATGCTTCAAGCACAAGCACTGAAGTATCTCTTGCGTGTGTGGCTAAAGGATAATTCAAAGCAGGATCTAGAGAAAGCACGTTGGTATTTAAACCGCCTTATTGATTCTCTATAATGGGAAAGCCGCTGATAAGCGGCTATAACGTCAGCATCGTTGGAAATATAGATACTGATTACATACATCTAGGTTCTCATGAGAAAGGATATGTGATTTAAGTGAAGCATAAACACTATCAATATCTTTAGTAGTGTGCTTAAAATAAACAGAGATACCTTCACTTAACTCAGGCACACCAGGTACATACCAAGCGACGGGCAGTAAACATTCCCACGCTTCTAAATCAGCAGACACCCAACTGTTCAGTTCCTCTAGGCGCTGAGCAGTTTTTATTATGTGCTGCTCGTGTGCTTCTGTTTGAGGTATGGATTCAATATTATGTTGAAGTAAAGCGTGCTTCCACATCAATGAGCCATCCTTAAGGATAAGACGACAAGGGTGAACTTGCGTACCGGAAGGTAAATTATAAAAGAAAGAAGGTGTAATATGCTTACTCATTAGATTTGACCTTTGTTATCTTCAAAAAATTCAAGGTCTTTAGCCCAGCTATCTCCTGCATATTCATTGTAAATAACACGACCTACATCACGGAACGTGTTATAAAACAAAGTAACTTTATCGATATCAGTCAACGCCTGATCAACTGGAGGGGCATACACCAGTAAGTTCCAAGTGGAAGGAGAGACTGGTTCAAATCCTGTAGCAGTAGCACGCAGCTGCTTTACACGTTTGAATGGAATACAGACTGGATAATCCCACAGGACAGGAGCGCCGCGTAGTAACTCACTAGCACTACAGAAATAAACAAAGCTATTGATATAACCATTACGGTATTCATTGATAGCTTTAGTGAGCCAGATACGGCAGTCGCGTACAGCACCTTTAGGTGATAGCCATACGTTACCGTGCCAATGTTCTTTCAATGGATTGACTTCAATCGACGGTACAGAGGTAGCATTCACTAGCACCTGCTGTACTGGATCTGAAGTTGGATCGAAATCAATACTACCCATTACAGATCTAGCACGCTCAATAAGTTGTGGCGTGGGATACAACGGTAGCTTTAATCCTTTAGCGGCAAGTTTATCCGCTAAGTTTTTCTGCGAGCGCTCTAAGGCTTTCTTGGCACCCACCTGCTTCGACTGCAAATGTTCTTGTTCCAGCATCACTGATCAATGTAATTAGTACGTTTTTAGACCAGTCATTCTCGTCAATCTCTGACATCAGACCACGCAGAAATTCAAGGATTTCGTCGTCTTCTTCTCGCTCAGCTACGTGAATATCAAATTCAATAGAGCTGCCGGACATAAAAGTTGTAGAGTCGTTCATCAAATTAATGACAAGCGCACCTGCTCCTTGCTTTTCTACACCAGAGATAGCAATGTCTACTAAGTCAGAAAGAATCAACTCAGCAGTTGCGAGCAAGAACTTTTGCTCTTGATCTTTCTCTTTGCCAAACTTGTCGGAGGCAAGGAGCTGTGTAATTAAATCGTTTCTTCTAGACATATAAAAATGACTCTTGTAATAAGATAAGTGAATTAGAATTCATCTGTGGAATTCTCGTCGATATCAGTTGGCTTTTTAAGTGTATCTGGATTAATAATGTTTGATTGACTAGAGTGTCTGCCTGCCAACATATCTTCTACGACAGCTTCAAATCGTTCAGAGAACTCAGAGTCTGGAGCAAAGATAAGGTTAGCTCGTTCATCTAGCTCTTCTTGATTAATCATCTTCTCTTGTGCTGCTAGCGCTAGCTCTACGTTGTACTCAGCAATCTGTTGCTTAAGAGTATGGAGCTGACACTGCAGTTCAAATGACTCAGCATAGCTATCGTCATCTACAAAGACACCAATCTTTTGTGGGATTAAATGAAACGGATTACAGCAATACTTATTGCCGCAAGTAGTTTTAACACCAGTGAATCCTAGGTCTCCCCAGGTGTACCACATAGCAACACGTTGAGGGTGGTGCTGTGTACTAGTACTGATTCCGTGCCGCCTCCAGGAAAACTGTGGCTGCTTAGTACGTTTGTTGATACATCCTTCCCAGTTCCAACACTCATCTGGCTGACGAATATCAACCTGTGACCAGAATCTCAAAGCACGTTTGCGTTCTCGCTTAAGCAAACGATCAATGTCAAATGACATACGACCTTCACGAGCAGCAGCTACGCATCTAACGCAAGCTTGGTGACTATCAAAGCGCATTGAGGTAGAACTAAATCTACCGATAGAGTGACCTGAATAAATACAAAGCTCGCCTTCCTCAGCTGTATTAGACAACTGAAGATTGCGTCTGCCATATGCGTGACCACCAACTCTTTCGTTTGGTTTTGCTTCAGCCATTAGAACTCACCCTCAGCACGCTTGTGAGTACCACCGTGAGTGGGGTACTGCTCTTCAGTTGAGAGCAATTCAAGGTTGTTGTTAATCATATACTCGTAACGAGTAGAGTTTTCGAACTTAATACGTACAAGCTTTGATCGCCCTGTGTAAAACTCAGGACGCCCAACAACTAAAGCAGTCATATTGTTTGTCTTGACCAGCACTCGTTGGCCGATCTTGATATCTTTAGCAAGCATAATATACCTTTTACTTAATTAAAGTGTAGTGAATGTGTATGTTTTTTGTGGACTTAAGTTATTAGAAATCGTTGAGAACGTGATCCTCACTTAAAGGATCATCTTTAGGTCTCTGCCAAATACGTATTGACTTTGACTTACCAGTAGCAGAATCACGCCTGCTTGTTACTAGACGACGCCAGCCCATAGCCTGGAGTACATCAGCAACACGTCTACCTTCACGCCTTGATTGACTACGAGGGTCAAGTTCTAGAGCATTAGATAGAACTTCAGCAGCTGTAACTTCTTCACGTATAGCAACGTAACCAGCAACTTTATCCATCCAAGGATCGGGGTCACCGAACTCTTGGATGTAGTCAGCAATAGCAGCGATCTCACCGCTATTAAATTCGTAACCTACATCATTTCTGTAGGCTTGAACTGCTGCCGCCCAAATACTATCACGCTCAGCAATTAATTGCTTCCAAGGTATTTGAAACCCACCACCAACTTCTAGTGGTACAAACCTACGGTTACCGGTGCTATCAACCAGAAACTGGTTACGATTAGTAGTACCAATAAGAACAAACCTACGCTGAAGCTTAGAAGGTAATGAAGCGTAGGGGAAACGCACCTCGTCAGTGCGTGTAGTAATGAGGTTTTTAAAGTTCTCAATGTTCCTAGTGTTAAAGTAATTATCAATCTCAGGTAACTCAAGTAGCCACGCTACGTGTAACCTGTACTGCTCTTTCATCAGTGTATCTAGTGGAGTAGTAATCTCACTGAACAACTGATTAGGAACTAAGTTACGAGCGAACATAGACTTACCAACACCCTGTGCTCCAACAAGGATTGGTAGCCAAGACATAGAGCAACCGGGGTTATAAGCACGAGCAACAGCACCAATCATCATTCGCTGCATAGCAAGTGTAGCAATGTTGTGCTTATTACCTAAGAAGGTTTCGCCAATCTTGTCCCAATCTTTGTGAGGCTTAGCGTGAGCAGCACAGTGATCTAAGTACCGCTTGATAGGACAGTACATATTTTTACCAGCTGCATATTGAATAGCAGACTTGATACGTTGCTCAGGTATAAACACACCGTGCTCGCAGGCAAGCTTAGTAGTCATCAAGTCAAGGTCATTACCTTGAAGTGCCACGGTCTTGCCAAGACGATCGGTGTATTCAATAGCACCAGTCAGCTCATTCTTACGTAGATCGCTGAGGATCTCTTTGACTTTATCTACGTCAGACTCTCGCTGTTTAGCAAGATCATCGTCAGTCTTTTTAGGACGACCTTTCTTTTTGACTGAAGCCGTATCAGGCAACGGCTCAAGCTCAATTACATTATCCATAGGCTTCTCCAAAGCTTTATTAATTACGTCATCAAAACTAACTAAAGGATCAAACTCTGTATAACCAGCGGCTGAACCTGCTGCCCCAAATCGTAGTTCTGATGGCAGATGTTTAGTCCAAGAGGGGTCTTGTTTCTTGGCTAATGAATAGAGTGTAGTGTGTCCGGCATAGTTACCGAGACCACGCCATTTAAACGGTTGAATGTTTTCATTTTTCTCACCGTGATGACCTTTAAGTACCCAGTCAACCCAGGTATCAAACAGTGCTTGACCTACGCCAGCACAAGCAGCCATAACAGGTAAGAAGTAGTCTTCGTACTCGCCGTCTTCAGAAGGCCGTAGGAAGTTATCTAGTAGCCACTGACAGCGCTTTACATCGATATCAGTGACGTCAGATGCGACGAAATTTTCTTCGTCATATCCAATGTCTTCAAGGAGAAATTGGGGTACAGCTTCTACTTCTTTGTTGTACTGAAAGACAGCAGCAGTATTACCAAACCATAATCTTTCTGGTTTTTGACCGCAGTTATCTTTCAGTCGCTCTAAGTCAAGGTCAGCAAGCAGTCGATTGACGACAAGCCAGTACGCTCCTCTGTGCTCCGACACTGTCTGAAGCTCCCGACCTAACGGAAACAACGCACGGAAACGATGCTCTTCTTCTGTATGACTAGATGATGTGTAAGTAGCAGAGCACCAAGCACGAGCAGTATCTGACTGCCAGAATCTAGCCAACGTGGTATCGCCATCAATGTCAATGACAATGACGTTGCTACCACAGCTATTTTCAGTAAGACGATGGCGACCAGCAAAATGTGTAGAGCACCAGCCAAAGCCAGCCTTAACCCAACCCTCTAGCCACTGGACATCTTCATTGATATTAAGCCAACCCTTGGCTACTTTTTGTGGATTTGTTTTATTCTTACAGTCACGATGAACCGCAATCTTCAACTTCGTCATTAGTACCTTCAATATTATGGAATTGTTCGCAGCGTTTTAAGAATCTGGATTCGTGCATATCCATTTGATCGCCATCAATAAAAATGCCTTGTGTAGTTTCTGGTGTAGAAACAATGATCAAAGCAACGTCACAATGATAACCAGTTCTTTCTTCAAGTGCAAGGCGATATGCCGCCATTTGTTGTGCACATTTAGTATATTTTCTAAACCCACCAAAGCCAATACGATCACCCTTAGCAGGGAAGTTCGCACAGTAAGGAGCATTGCTTGTCTTAAAGTCAGCGATGACACGTACGCCGCCAATCTCTCCGATTAAGTCAGGGCAGCCAGCGTAGAGGTGCTCTGTACTCCATACATAAGCAACCTCACGATCGTCGCTACGTAGGTGGTTCCAATCTGGCCTCAGTGGTCGCTCAGACCAGTGAAGTACATCAAACCAATCAAGGTATTGAGTAATGCCGTTCCAGAACTCTTGATACTGTTCAGGCACACCTGGATCAATGCCACGAAGGTAGTTTTCACAACCAAGGTGAATAGCAGAGCCACGAGTGCTTGCTTCTTCTAAGGCACCTGGATTTTTAACTTGCCACTGACGTAAGCCAGCTTTAGATTTTTCTGATTCAGTTGCAGACAACACTGTTGTCACTGATGGCATATACAAACCCGAGCACAGATATTTCCGATAGCCACTGGCAGTTTGAATGCGATACGGTTTATTAACCGTTTGTTCTTGTGTTTCAGTCATATAAAAAAGGGACCGTGTGGTCCCTGTATTGTTAATTAATAATCGTCAGTTAGACCTGGTTGCGTCTCTTCATAGCCTGAGCTGTAATTTGTAACTTCGGTTTGCTGTTGAAACATTGCGTACAACGAACCTACAGCCTGACCTACAGCTTCGACTACTTGACCCATAGCAGCTACTTGCTGCCTCATTTGATCTACCTCTTGCCGCAAAGCAATGGTGTGATCCATCAAGGAAGGAGGGCGTACAGGAGCCGGAACATTAGGTACGTCAGGCCGAACAGGCCCAGTAACTGGAGTAATAGCATTTGATTTAGCTTTGTCGATAATCTCTGCGATACGTGCCTGCATTTCAGGAGGCAGTCCTTCGGTATTAATGTTAGTCATTAGAATTCAGTTTCAGTTTCTACTTTTTTAGTTTGTTTAGCGGGTTTAACGTATGCTCCGCGAGCGTCGGATCCACCAGCAGGAAGACCTTTTGAGTCCACTTGCTTACCGTCGAATGGATCCTTTCCTTCAAAGAAGTTAGGGAGCCAGATAGTGTCTTTCTCTTTGTCCCAAGACGCTTTAATTTTATCTGGTACCTTACGGACTTTTGGTAAGATGCTGTATGAAGTTTCCAGACCAGCTCCCTTGCGGCTAATCTTGATCGAAAAATTAGCAAGTCCTTCTTCGGTCCAAGTGTAGTCCTCAGCTTCTTGAAGAATTTCGGTGAGTTGTTCTCTAAGTGATTTTTGTTCAATGAATAGTACCTCTAGACGACCACGGGCAGCGCTAGTTGCTACCCAAGCAAGGAACCTCCGTGGCTTTACAAAGGTGCCATCAATTTTGGGACGGTCAGGTTTTGACCAGTCGGTTTC
>WLWG01002497.1_pt1 | contig 13917 bp, 14 predicted proteins | sample 6712871 | NCBI WGS metagenome assembly WLWG01 (sample SAMN12718693, study PRJNA515312) | sponge metagenome | isolation source: marine sponge | host: Mycale hentscheli | place: New Zealand: South Island, Marlborough, Capsize Point | collected 2003-05-01 | reverse complement strand
TAACTTTACTGTTTTACCATCTATATTTAAAGTATATATTGCCATTAATCATTTTCCTCTACACTAATTACCTCAAACACATTTTCTTTTGGTTGTTTATTAATTTCTTTTTGTAATGTATTTACTTTTTGTTTTCTTACTGCTTGTTCTAATGTAGGTGCATATTGTTTAAACTTAACTTCTCTGTTTTGCAAAGATTCATCCCAATATTTTTCACCATAGTCATCAATGTAAAATTCTTTATATTCATTATTCATAACTTCAGTTTTATTATATAAATCAACTAATGCTTCGTATAATTTTTCTCCACTACCCATATCACCAAGATACTCTTGCATATTTTGAAACATAGATACTTCTCTATCAGACACATTACCTACAGCACCACCTGTAGGGTTATTTTGTCGCATAAATTGAATTTGTTGAGTAAATTGTTTTGCTTTTAATGAATTTAAATATCTTGCTACATCAGCAGCAGGACCACCACCTTCAGCAATAAAACTATTAGTTGCATCATTAAATCTAACTCTCATTCTTCCAGTTTGAGTAAATAATTCGTTAAGTGCTTTTGGGTCATCTAATATTTTTTCAATGTTTTGTTTTACATCTCTATTACCTGACATTCCATAACCAATCATTTTTTTATCATCTCGTCTTTCTTTTTGAATTAATGCTTTATTTTTTCTAAATGAACCAATATCTAAATCAGGGTCAAGATATTCTTTTTCTCTATAAGGAAGTGCATCATATTCTTCTTGGCTTATAACTTTATTATTTGCCATTTTAACCATACCTTCAGGAACAACTTGTTGTTCTAGTTGTGAATTAACAGATGTATTGATATTGTTAGACATATCAGCATTATTAGTTTTTTGTAATCTTTTAATAAAGTCTAATTTACCATTATTTAAATAGTTAGGTTTGTATAATGGGTCATTTTGTGCCTTTCTATTTTCTTCTGCATTATGAGTATCAACATCTTTTTGGTCTGGTAATTGATTAAAGTAAGTTACCATACCTGCTTTATCTTGAGGAATATTAAATCTATCTTTAATCCCTAATGATTGATACAACATTCTTTCTTCTTCAGTTATTTTATTATTTGCAAAATATTTGTCAGGGTTTATAGCTAACTCTGCTGCTTTCATAGGTGGCAATGTTTTTACATATCTTTGAATACCATCTAATTTAGATACATCCAAAACAGATTTTACTTTTTTACTTTGCAAATCGTAAGGTTGTTGTGCAATATCACCTTGTAATTTTTGTGTTTTTAATCCTTGTTCTATAATTCCTTGTCTTGTCATATAGTTTTTAGTTTTTTTATCTACAATACCTTGTCTACCAGCACTTGCTCCTACATACCCTTCTAAAAGAGATTTTGGAGTTATTCCTTGTTGAATTAAAGGAGAAATAAGCCCTAAAGCTGTAGCAACATTAGCTTGTTGGTCAAAATTAGTTCCTAAAAAAGAATCTGGAACTACACTAGGAGTAATACCAAGAAGTTTATCTAAATTTTCTTTATCTAATAATGATGCCATAATTATGTTGCCCTTCTTATTTTGTATGGTTGTGTTGGGGTATATGTACCTTTTATTGCTTGTCCTGCTCTGGGGGATATAGGAGGTTGTTGAGTATTACCAGCAGATAGTGCTGTTAAACCTAATCCAGCCATTGCTACTGGGTTTTCTTCTGCAAATCCTACAACGCTATCAAATGCTCTTTCATATAATGGTTTTTCAAAACCACCTTGTGCTGCTGCTAATTCTTCTGGTGTAGATTTTACTGGAGTATCAAATCTAGGACCAAGTTCAACATTTGTTTTTACAGGGTTTCCATCTGCGTAACCATATGTTTTTTGCATTTCTATTCCTAATGTATTATCTGTTGGTTGAACAGCTCCAAAGTTACCTTGTAAACCAGTATTTCCTGTAAAACCACCAGTTTGTTTAACAAGTTCTTCTGGAGTTGATTTAGTTATATTTGCAAAATTAGGGGTTACATTTCCTGTGTATAAAGGATTTAAACTATCAGCAGTAATAGATTGTCCTAATCTATCAGGAGTAGCATAAGGAGAAAATCCTTGCCCAGTTACTCCACCAGTTACATTGTTTAAACCAGTATTTACAGGAGTAGATAACAAATTGCCTGTATTTGTAGCTGCATTTGTTGTTCCACCTAAAAGATTAGTGCCACCTTGTAAAGAGTTTGCAGTTGCAGTAGAGGTTGCATCAGCAGGAGTTACGCCTTTAAACATATCACCAAAAGGTAACTTGCCACCAAGATAACCACCTGCTGCACCTATAGCTGCATCTTGTGCTATACCTCTCAAATCTTTACCTTGTACAAGTCCTTTACCTGCACCTACAAGAGTTCCAACTGTAACTGGGTCCATTGCCATTATTTACCTCCTCCACTAGAAGATGAAGTAGTAGTAAGTGGGGCAGGAGCTCCATAGGATGCTGCTAAAAAGTTACCTAACTGTTGTTGTGGTGCGTTAGCTCCATATTCATATCTTGCAATATCTGCATTTAGTGCATCTTTTGCATACCCTTCTTCTGTTTGACCTACTCTAGCTAATTGGTTTATATCAGAGTAATCTGCCATAGCTAAATTAGGAGCACTTGCTATAGCTGCATCTTGCCTTCCTCTTTCATTGGCAAAGTTCTGATAAGCTAATTCTGCACCTCTGCTAGTAAGGGCATTTGCTAGGTTTTCAGATGCTTTAGATTCCATTTCTGCCATTGCTCCAGAACCATATCTTCCTGATTGTGCTGTTCTGCTACCTATATCTCTAATAGCTTTGTTAAACTCTGACACAGCAGGTTTAGCTGCTGACCTCATCATTGCATCAAAATATGGGTTACCTGCTGATAATCTATCACCACGAATAGTAGATAATTGTTGTGCTTGAGCTGCTGGTAATAATGGACTACCTGCTGTTGCTCTAGCTCTAGCTGCATCTAATGCAGTAGTGGTTGTTGCTCCTGCTGGTACATAAGTAGCATCTGGATAATAGTCTGGAGCTCCTTCATCATAAAGCCTAGATGCTTCATCTAAACCTTTTCTAATATAAGGTTTTAGCATAGGGTCAATTTCAGACGTAGTAGTTTGTGTCTGTGGACTACCACCCTTTGCAAGTATTCTACCCATCTTACCATTATCAATAGATTGGTTTCCGTCTAGCTCTGGAAAATAATCGTTCATAGTTTTAGCTCCATTAGTGTGTATTTTTTTTCATAACCATATAGTTTGTTAAATAACCTAACTATACTTTCGTATTTAGTAGAACCTTGAATACAAGTTCCACCATTTGCTTTTACCCAAATCTTAAAATCTTTAAATCCTGCTTTTGTATTTCTACCACCCATATAGGTAATATAGGCTACTCTGTCATTAGGAAAGTTTATCCATTGGACAGTAAATGCACAAAGACATTTCTCTTTGTTCATAAGTAATAGTAATTGTTGTTGCCCTTGTATAACTTGTAGTTTAAGTTGATCAGCAGTAAACTCACCATTACCTTTATCTAATGCTTTTTGTAATAATGGTTCTGCTAAATCCCAATACTGATATACAAAGTTAGTTGGTACTACATATAGTTTCATACTGTAATAATATCACTTAACCTACTATAATATAATCAAAATTTAAATCTGCATGACCTACACTTGTGTGTGTGATAACTGCACTACCTTTAGCATGAGTTGAAATGTAAGGTGATTGTGCTGCTGCATTTGCAGTTAAAGGAGATAGTATTATGACACTATCAAACCCTAGTCTTTCATCATTTAAAGTAGTGGTTGTAGAACTAGCAGTTAGTGTTACTGTCCCACTATTGTTAGTCTTGCCATTCATAGCATTGTTTACTACCTCTGATACTGCTCTAGGTTCACCACCCTGATAAGGCAATGTTCTATACATTCTAGGCATTATCTATTACCTCTAGGTATGGTGTATACATCTACTGCCATACAATTAGTCCAACTACCTGTAGGCTCTACACTAACCCGGTGATACCTACCAGAACTTCTAACACTTGCTCTACCTTCATCTGTGGTAGCTACTGGTGTAGTAAATACAATTGCATCATCTAATTCTTTACGACTAGCTATAGATATATTGGCACTACCATTATCTACTTGTGGCCTTAATAAGTTTACAAAAGAGTTATAACCTACCTCTATATCAGTAGTTACTAATTTAGAGTTATATGCACTTCCTGTAAAAGTAGATAGTTTAGTACCTGTAGCTCCTGCAAATAGGAACTTACCACCTGCCCATAATCTAGCATCAAGTGATGCAGGCATAGTATCTATATCGGTGTACCCTAGTGTACCTAATCCTTCTAAAGTCGTGCCTACAGTCGCTATATTGCCTAGCACAGTAGAGGTTGTATCAACATGACTCCACTTACCTAGTGTCCAGTTATATACTAATATAGTTCTACCACCAGATGTGTTTGCATAATTCCAAACAGCAATGTTGGAAGTAGGATTTATAGATGCACTCATGTTATCTATAAGTGTTAAATCTATATCAGTAAAGAACCAACGATCAATTTTTTCATTTCCAATAGGTGTTACATTTGTACCATCACAACTATAGAAACCATCATCACTTAAAAAGAAAGTAACATTATTGTATTGACATACAGAGTTTCCATTTAGACAACCTAATCCTCTGGAGATGTTGTCAAACTGAAAGAATAATGGTGAACCTACATAACTCATTCTGCTAATAGACTTTTCTAACAGTATAAGACCAAACTCACCACCTGTTACTGCTTGTATATTACCACCATCTGCAATTACTTGATTGTCTGCTTGTGATGTAGCACCTGCTGTCCAATCAGTTTCATCATTGATGTCTGACCATTGTACTGTTGAGTTACCTAGTGTTCCTGTATTGACATAACCTGTTACAACAAAATCTCTTACCACAGCTACTTGTCTAGCTACTGGTGATGTGGCTATATCTGCCCATGCTGTAGATGTACCAATAGTCCAGTATTGAAGAATAGCGTTACCATTAGCTGCAATAACTGTTTTGCCAAATTGTACAAACTTCCAAGCTAATGTACTGCTATAACCACCAGATTTAGATTTATCTTCTAACGCTTCTGTAGTGTTGTTAAACTTAAATAGTTTAGTAGCACCACCTGCAAATATAATTACCTCTGTACCCCATTTAGCTACAAATACAGAGTTTATAGATTCTGCTGCTGCACCACTAAAATCTACTGCATTAGGAAATGGTTGGTAGCCTATAGATACAGGGATTACATTTAGTGCATCGTTTAAACCACCTGCATTATCAGGTTGGTCAGGTAGCCATTCATTAAACTGTACTCTTTGTGTAGGCATATTAAGTCTTTATAATAAAGTTAATTCCTCTGTATGGAGGTAAGTTAGTATTAGTTGCAGATGAACCTTCTGTGCTATTTGTAGTCGCTACTGTAATACCTGTAGTTGCTGTAAAAGTTTGAAAGTTTCTACCACCACCATCACTTCCAGAATTTCTTGTTGTACCTGATACAGATGTTGTAGTACCAAACTCAACTGATGCTCCCTCTCTGTGCGAATGACTAGGGTCTGTAACTACAGATGTTGCTGTGTGAGTATGGCTTGGTAATGTAGAATCAGCACTACCACCTGTAGCATTTAGAGCATAGGTACTTCCAGAGCCAACAGGAAACTTATCTCTCATGTCTGGTACATTAAATGTAGAACTACCATCACCTGCACCATAAGTAGTTCCTATAAGAGCAAACAATGTAGCGTAGGTAGAACGAGATACTGCTGAACCATCACATAATAACCAACCTGTAGGAGCAGATGCTGCACCATACATTTGTATAAACCCTGCTAAAACACCATCTACTTTATCTGCCCAAGTAGGCGTAGCACCAGAACCTGCACTTGTCATAACCTGTCCTGCATTACCATTAGCTCCATCTAGTGTGAAAGAGCCTGTGATAGCTAACACGCCTGTGCTGGTAAGTGTACCTGCATTAGTTTGATTATCACCACTAGCACCACTTTGCCAATTATTACATTGTGCCATTACTTCACGAATAGCATTGTTGATCGTAGCAGGTGGGCAACCCTCTGCAATGTTTACACCACCAACATCTGTATTAGAAGCTGCTGTAGATGACCATTCACTAATCTTTGTTCTACTCATATTATCCTATCCTTAACCATGTGTTTTCGCCAACAGGCACATCTGTCCAATTGTTACCTTGAATATGTCCGTTAGCAGTTAAAGTAACTGTAGCTGATATAGATGCTACAGCACTATCTGTTTCTACTCCTGAAGCCGTTACTGTTGCGACTCCTGATGCCGTACCTACCCCACTCCAAATTGCTACAGAGGATGCAGATACTGAACCTACGCTAGAAATACTTGCTGTGCCAAATACTGGTGTGGCAAGGGTTATAGCTGTAACTGTAGCTGAACCAGTAATGGTTGCAGAACCAACTGCTACCCCTTCTGGAGATGCTGATAAAGTTGCAACGCCTGATATAGTGGCTACCCCAGTAGAGGTTATTGGTGCTGGTGTTGCCGATACAGATGCTACTGCTGATATAGAAGCTGTGCTAGTAACTGGCAATCCACTTGTAACTGCTGTTACAGTAGCGACTGCTGATATAGTAGCAACGCCAAGATGTACAGAGGTTGCTATAGCACTAAAAGGAGCTGCTGAAAAACTACTTATACCAAACATTCATTGCTCCTAAAATTTATCAAGTGTTTTTTTAATTTTATCTAATATCATAGGCATAAGTTTCATTCCTGAATAACCTACAAAAAATGCTAATGCAGGTGCAAAAGTATCATGTAAGTTAAAGGATGCCATAACTGGTGGTATTAGAAATTTAGCTGATACAAGTGCTATACCTATATTGTAGAATAATTCTTGTCTATGTCTTTTTCTTTCTACTAACCAATTTATATGACCACCTTTTGGTCGCTTACCTTTTACTTTTTTAGTATTATAGTTACATAACCCACCAGCTATACTGGCTAATACTACAATGTAGTCCATGATGCTCCTTGCATGACATCAATCAAACCCTCCACATCTGTACATGCTGCTATAGCTGTTTCTAATCGATCACATTCTGCTTTTACTTCTGCTCTAAAATCTACTACTTTACTAGGCATAACTACTTCACTTTCCATTAGTCTTATAACATACCAGTCTGTAGGTGCTAGTAATGTATTAGCTGTATGTTTTACTTCTGCAATCTTTGTAGACTTTAATCCTCTAGTTACTAGCTTTTCTTCAGTATCTTCCATTGCTTCAGTTTCTGGATTCCATACTTGTACATATATTTGATTGCCATCTTTATCTTTTGCATCTTCATCCTCCATAGCTTTAGGGTTATCTATCTCACCATTCCAATAGTATCTGTCATCTGCCCTTACAGGGTCTGCTTCCCATGTAACGCCTATAGCATCTTTCTCTTCTTGTGTAGATAACTGTAACCAGTTTCTAGGATATAGTATTTCGTTATGTGTAAAACTCCTGTCCGTAATGAGAGTTTTTCCGTCTAGTTTGTAAGCCATTATTTATCCTTATCGTGCGTTTGAGTTTTTAAAAGGGTTCTCGGCAAATGCCATGTATATTAAAATTCCACCACTTTGATTTACACCACCATCTGTTCCCCGAACTTTAAATCCATTTGATAATAAATCAATACCATAAGCAGCAGCATCAGTAACATCAGCACTATTTGTGTTAGCAGGAATCATAGTGTCATTTACATTATAAGGGTCTCTTTTGCTATCACGAATTAACCACCCTTGAACACTAGAACCTGTTGCAACTTTAGTAATAACAAATGCAGGTCTAAACCCTGTGTATATAAATGGTCCATCAGCAGAACCATTACCTGTGTAGCTACCAAATTTACTGTAGCCTTCTATTGGTGTAAAGCAATAAGCTACATATGTTGCTCCTGATTGATTCATTTCTAATCCACTACCTATAGCAAATTTACTTGCATTACCTAGAGCTAAAACAGACTCTCCATTATTCGCTCTTGCACCTGTAGCATTTAAAGCTATATAATAAGATTCAGGAAAACCACCAAGAGTATCTCCTGTAACTCCTAATCCTGTAGAAGCTACTGCCCAACCACCACTTATACTTCTAGGTTTAGTTATTAATAATCCAAGATTAGCTCCAAGACCATGTCCTACTGTATCACCTGCTGTTCCAGTACCTGTATAAGTAACAATACTAAACCCTGCTGTTGTATTAGCAGATACTGTAGATGTTATATCGCCATCTGTATTAGATACTGCTGTTGAGTCTGAACCTTTCCAGTTCCAACCTACAAAAGCAGAACCACTATTATTCGCACCTACATCTGTGCCTAATGTAAAACCATTTGTATCAAAAGAAGTTACTCCAGAAACACTACCATCTTCATTAGATGTAGAGTTAGACATTATTCTATTACCTACACCACGCACACTATCAAACCAATAATGTGAATAAGCTACATCTCTACCTTTAGTCCATACTAAATCTGGAGAAAACTCAAGACCTGTAATTGCTAATGAACTACCAGTACCTGTATATAATGCTGTATCAAAATGCTCACTACCATCTGTAATAGTAGAGTCAGGTAAGTTAAATGTATTTAGTTTTTTAAAGCCTGTAGGTGGTGTGTAGGCAAATGGTCGTTGACCAAAGTTCCAAGAAAAATCACCCCCTGTCCAAGTTGTATACACAGAATATCCAACATGTAAAGGTTTTGCTTTTAAGGCAGCTGGAATACTAAATGTTGCTTTTGTACTATCATCATTATTTCTTCTTACAATTATTTGGTCAGCATCAAAATCTAATGTTACTCCATAAATAGTTCCAACATCATCATTACCAAAACCAGATGGAAAAGCGGTTGTAGAAGAGTTATATAAAAATCTATTTCCTCCTGACCCACCTGATGCGTAATACATATACAAACTAACAGAAACAGCATCAGAATCTGTTTGAAATCCATTAAATTTTGGTGTTTGTGATATTGAAATAAAAGCATCACCACTATTTTTGGTCATTTCAAAATACCATTTACCAGTATTTACTGCAATAGTTGACCAAGCACTTGCACTATTTCCAGTAGGAGTCCATGTTAAATTTCCATTAGATAAAGTTCCGTTTGATATTGCCACAGGATTTAATGTAGCAAAGTTACTTGTATCTTCATCTGTTAGCGTAGGTACATCTGACATCAAATCATAAGTAGATTCACCTGAAGCATTACTGTTTATGTTATTAGGTGTCCAGTTGTTTTTATTACCACTAGCATCAAAATTGAATTTTTCATCTCTAGTGTCTTTAATAGCTAGGTAAATATATGTACCACCAGAAGCATTATAATTACTATCTGAAACTACTACTTTAAAACCATCATCTAAAAGTTCTAATGGACTTTGAGATGTACTTTCTGCATCAGATAAATTTGGAAATAGTCTATGTTTTGCAGGATTGTTTACATCTCTTGTGTTGTCTATAATTATCCAATCTTTTGCTACATCAGTTCTTTTAACCATTACAAATGCAGGTCTAAATCCAGTTGTGATAGTAGGTCCAGTTGCACTTCCATTACCTGTGTAAGAATCTATTTTTTGATAGCCTGTTACATCAGCAAAACAATAAGCTACATTAGTATGTCCACTACCATTTGCATCAGTCCATGTACCTAATGTAAATTTGTCTGAATCAGGAGCAGTATTATTCCAATAAGGCGTATATGCTGCTGATACAGCGTTAGTTGCATTTAAATATAAACCTTTAGTCCAACCAATAGTATCATGACCAACTAGCCAGTATGTACTCGCATAACTTCTTGATTTTGCAATAATCATTTTAGGAGCAACACCAAGTCCATGACCTATAGTTGCATTACTCCCTGTTCCAGTATAAGTAACAATAGAAAAACCTGTTGATGGGTTAGCTTTTACAGTAGAAGTTAAAGTTCCGTCATTACTATTTGTTACAAATAATGGGTTTGTAGATGCTACAACAGTACCCTCATTTACTATTGTTTGAGATAACCCAGAGTTATCAACAATGGTTGTACTTTGACAAGTTAATAGTTTTGTATTAGTAACTGCTGTTAAATTAGATGTACCTAATGCAAAGTTGCTAGTATAAACTGCTGTACCTTTTACAATTCTTACATTACTAATTTGACCATCAAACCATTCTCCACCATAAGGAGCTCTACCAATAAATATATCATCATTTGTATAATCTCTTGATGTAGAAGATGTTGCTACTTGTGCTCCATTTACAAATAATCTATGTGTACCACTAGCTCTTGTATAAGCTACATGATACCAAACACCTGCACTAATTACTCCGTTAGCTGATTGTACAATAAAACCATCAGAGTAATTATATATACTACCATTAGCATTTATATCAATACTAAATCCAGCAGAACTTGCTGAAGATGGTCTGTTGTCTATAATACTTCTGTAATCTACTAATGAATCAACTTTAAAATAGCACTCTACTGTACAATCGCCTGTACCAAGTGCCATATCAGAACTACCGACAACAGATAAACTTTGAGAGCTACCATTAAATACATTAGTATTTCCAGTATTGAATGTGCCTGCATCCCAACACCACCCTACATAGCTTTCACCAGATTGATTTACATATCCTATGCCAGAAGTACCTGTTGCGACAGTAAACCCTTTGTCAGAAGTTGCACTTACATTACCATATCTATATGTTCCTTCAGCTTCTGTACCAGCGGAATATAATGCTTTTCCGTTTCCTAATCCTCTAACTGTATCAAATAAAACATGATACTCACTAGCACTTCTTCTTTTAATCCATACAAAATCAGGATTAAATCCCACATTAGTCATAGCTTGTGTGCCACCATTACCAGTATATAAAACTGTGTTAAATCCTGTAGCTTGTGTAGTAGGTTTCATAGGTAAATAGAAACCATTAGTGCCATATGTGCCTGTGTATTTTTTAGGTATCCAAGTGCCGTTACTGTCAGATTCACCAAAGTCTGATGGGGTTAATGCTGTGCCGTCTACAAAATTTACTTCTGTTAGATAGCCATCCAAGTAGTTGTTAGCTGATGATTGATAAGCAGCTCCAATTGTAGCTACTCTACCACCTTTATTTACCCATGTATCATAATTAACAGAAACATAAGTAGCAGTATCAAAAGCAGTTACTTGAACTCCATTAATATACATTTTCATTCTGTTTGTATCAGTAGCTTGTGTTGTATCAATAGCTAAAACAATATGATACCAAGCAGAAGAATCACGAAATACTTGAGTTGTATTTAATTGTCCTGTACCTCCATTTAAAAGTAATCTACATTTATTACCATCAAAATATAAAACATCATAATCTGAATTTGCAGAATCATTTTGTGTGCCAAAAAGAGCAATACCTGATGTAGCTAATGAACCTCTTTTTACCCAACAACTCCATGTCCATGTTCTACGATTACCATCACTAGCAGGAGTTCTATTTAAATAAGCACTAGCAGATGAACGAAAGCGTAAGCTATCCGTTATGTCATAACCTGAATCTACAGATATAGCGTTACTGTTATTTAGTATTCCCATTTAATCCTTATCCGTAAGATGCACTTACAGTTATATAAGCGTTTGTACCATTATCAAAATAAGATAGTAAGTATGAACCTGTAACACTAATAGTTGCTAGGTCAGTTGCAGTAATTTTAGTATTAGCATGAGCTGTAATAGCATGGTTACTAGCATTGGTTAATAATATGTATCCTGATTGACCATCTGTATGATTGGTAAATGTTAATGTACCCCCACCACTTGTAGTAGTTTTAAAATTATTACCACCATCTTGGTCATACGATAAAGAAGCTGAATTATCTATAACAGTTGCTCTTTGTGATCCAGTCCATGATTGGTCTTTGGTTAAATCTAATGTAAAGGTTGTACCACCAAGAGTTATACCTGCTCCTGCTGAATAAGTGGTGTTTGTAGGTACTGCCCAAGTTAATGTACCAGAGCCATTAGTTTGCAAAAACTCACTTGTGCCACCATCCGTTGTAGGGAATATTAAGGTGTAACTAGCTCCTGCACTATGTGGTGGACTTTTTAGTTTAATACCATGAGAGTTTTCAGAACAATTTAATTGTATATAACCATCTGTAACTCCTGATGTACCTTTAGCTTCTACACTAGGAACAGAGCCAGTAGATATTAAATTAAGTTTAGCTACTGTTACTGCATCATTATTGATTTTATCAGTAGTAACTGCATTGTTGGTAATGTTAGCTTCTACTACCACATTACTGCCACTAATATTATCAGACGAATCTAATACTACAGCTTTTTCGGCAGGGTAAGTACAGAATACATCACTCGTACCAGCTAAAGTAATTGCACTACCACTATTACTAGATTCTAATACAGTATCTCTAGATAAGGTAGTGCCTGATGCTGTATATTGACCTATTCCTACCTCGTAGTTGTTTCCACTTTTAATAGCATAGTAGGTTGTGTTTAAATTACCAATAGCTGCAAAAGATTGAAACCCTGCTTTAGCACCAGCTAATGTAACTGTACCAGTACCAGTAGTCGTGGTAGTTTCTTGTACTCTATCTTTGACAATAAGTGCCATGATTTATCCTCTATGCTAATGTTACTGTTAGGTTACCTGCTACAATTTTAAATACATCACCTTCATCAATAGTTTTAGATGCATCTAAAGCTGTATGATAAATCATATTTCCACTTGCATTTGCATCCCATAAACCAATCCATCCTACAGTACCCCATCCTCCAGAGCCTGCTGCTGCCCAAGTTGTGTCTGTTGATGTAGTTTCAGAAGCATCAGTACCTGTTGCTGTGTTAAATTCAGCTTGAACCCTTGCATATCCAGTACCAGAAACTTCTGTGCCTGTTCCAGCATCTGTTGGGTCTGCTGTGTGTAAAGAAACATATGGATCATCAACACCTGCGTATGATGTACCATTTAATGTAAGATTTAAAAGTTTAACTTTTAAATAGCTAGACATATCACTCATAATAATTTACCTCGTTGAGTTAGTAATAGAAAGTGGATGAGCTGGAAAGTCAGCTTCATCATCTGATTTTTGTAAAGAATTAACACCTCTGTCATACATAGCTGACCAAGTTGCAATTCTTTCGTCATTCATCAAGAATGGCTCTGCCTCACCTAAACTTGCGTAAAGCAGTAAATCAGGTGTTGTTGCCAACCAAAGGTTTGATGAAACTGTGTCGCTTAAATATGGTGGTTTATGATAATAGACCATTTTTAGCGTGTAATCTTTATCAGGAATAGGAGCAAATTGAAACTCACTACCAAGCAATGTATAAAAAGTTGGAAGCCCATTTGTTGTGGCCCTAGTATTCCTAAAAAAATTACTTGTTGATTGAAATATTACTGTTTGTATAGGGTCAGTAGATGATATATGCAAATCTTTCATAGATACAAAATCTGCTGGTAATTCTACAGTGGAATCTGCTGCTGTTGTTTTTGTTGTAGCTACCTTAAGAACTTGTCTAATATACAAATCTCTGCTTAATCTATCTTGAGCAAGTCTAATAAACTCTGGAATCTGGTCTGTTAAATCAGTACGAGCCAAGTAACTAGCAATAGTCGCTTGTAGTTGTGCATAATCACCAAAAAATGCCATTATATTCTACCTTGTTTTGTTCTAAAAAATCTATTGTCTGGATGATTTAAAAACTCTTTGAATTTTTTTAAATCAATAATTTGAAAGCCTTTCATAATTTTTTTGTGGTTTAAATCATCAATAACTGTCATTGGTATAGATGCAATTTTGTTATCAAACATTTCATTACCCCATCCTGATGATTTAGTAATAATTTCTTCTTTGTTTGATTCTA
>WLWG01002496.1_pt1 | contig 13919 bp, 15 predicted proteins | sample 6712871 | NCBI WGS metagenome assembly WLWG01 (sample SAMN12718693, study PRJNA515312) | sponge metagenome | isolation source: marine sponge | host: Mycale hentscheli | place: New Zealand: South Island, Marlborough, Capsize Point | collected 2003-05-01 | reverse complement strand
AAGCTCGACGACGACAAACAACAACTTCAAATTGCCCTTGCTGGGTGGTCTCGTGATGAGATCGAAGTATCAGTTGAACGTAACGTGCTGAACGTAAATACTAATCAGATCCACGTGGATGACGATGAATACGTCCACAAGGGTATCTCGTCGCGTTCCTTCTCTCGGAACTGGGAGCTGTCCCAAGACACCAAAGTCGGTGAGGTAAAATACCTCAACGGCATGCTATTCATCACGCTCTGCAAAGAGATTCCAGACGAACACAAACGTCAGGTCCTCCCAATTGCGGAATAAATAAACATACACAGCGGCAGGCGTTATAATAACCCTGCCCATTCACACATCATCAACAAAAAAAATGGCTGTTAAAGTTTTGGTTAATGCAGTGGGACAGCATATTGTCTCCGAAGCGAAGCAAGTAGAAGAGAAGGAGTCAAAGAAGATTATTGCTTATCTCCTCGAAAACCCACGTGTTGCAAGCTATACTCGCGATGACGAAGGCAATATCAATGTAGGTTTCGCACCTTATTGTGTACTGTCTGACGAAGCATCCTTCACTATTCGTGCAGAGAATATCGTCGCTATCCTCGATCCTCGTGAAGACGTGGCAACCCAGTACACCAACCTGGTGACACCTCCTGCAGAGGAGACCGCAACAGAAGAGACCGTCGTCACTGACGTCGAGCCCGTTGCTGCTGAGGAAGCAGAAGCAGCAGCTGAGTGATGAAAGTAGCGTTACTAGTCCTTGAGTCTGGTACCACGCTGATTTCTTACACTGATGAACTCGAATTTGAACCTAAATGCCACCTCTGGAACCCCCACACTATCAGTGGGAAGACCAAGGTGGTTTTTACGTCTTGGCCTGAGTACTCAGAAGACAAGCACGTCTTACTGAACAGTGAAAGACTATTGACAGTGTGCACACCCACTCAAGATGTCCTTGACAAATATGTTGCGAAGGTTGGCAAACCTCCGTTGAATAAGAAACCTAAACGTGTTATACTGAACGAACAGTCCGAAGTACCTGACGAGTATGAACCCGACTACATCGAAGAATAGTTACCTGGATGGACTGACTCTATTTGAGGAGTCAGTTCTGAAACCAGACCCCAAGCTCCGGCAATGTGCAAAGAATCAAGGGTGCTATGATGAGCTGATGTTCATTCGTAAGGAAGTCCTCGACTATCTGAAATCTAAGCGTTATGGGGAAGAGGATTGAAGTTCTACACGTTCGTCCGTTTATACGGCAACCAAATACTATGCCGAGGTTGGGATGATCAACAAGGTGGTTACTTCATGGAGAAGAAACCCTTTCATCCCACCCTCTTTTTAAAGTCTAAAAATGAGACTGAATACAAGACACTAGACGGTGTCTATGTGGCACCAGTCAAGCCTGGCACGATGAAAGAGTGCAAGGCATTCATTGAAGACTACAACGGTGTGTCAGGCACTCAGGTGTATGGCATGGAGCGCTGGCTCTATCAGTATATCACTGAGGAGTACCCAGACGACATTGACTATGACAAGGACAAGATTAAGTTATGGAGTCTTGACATTGAGACGTGTGCAGAGAACGGATTCCCCAAGCCTGAGAAGGCAGAGGAGGAAGTCCTGCTTATCACCCTCAAGAACTTCAAGACTAAGAAGTTAATCACCTTTGGCTCTCGTCCATACACACCCACTCGGGATGACGTCACATACATCCTGTGTGACAATGAGTACGAGCTGCTGAAGACCTTCGTTGGTTGGTGGGAGAGCGTTATGCCAGACGTTATCACTGGCTGGAACGTGGAGATGTTTGACATCCCATACCTCTGCAACCGTATCAATAAGATCTGTGGACTGAACACGATGCGTGCTATCTCGCCCTGGAAGATGGTGAGCGAGAAGTGGGTGGAGAGGTTCGGACGCAAAGACCTGACATATGACATCGCTGGCATTGCAGTGCTGGACTACCTGGACATCTATAAGAAGTTCACGTACACCAACAGAGAGTCTTATCGTCTGGACGTCATCGCTGACATTGAGCTGGGACAGAAGAAACTGGACCACAGTGAGTTCGAGACCTTCCGTGACTTCTACACCAACGGCTGGACCAAGTTCGTTGACTATAACCTAGTTGACGTGGACCTGGTGGATATGCTGGAAGAGAAGATGAAGCTCATTGACCTTGTGATGTTGATGGCTTATGACGCCAAGTGTAACTACACTGACACCTTCGCACAGGTAAGGTTGTGGGACATTATCATCTATAACTACCTGCACAAACAGAACATCATTCTGCCTCTGATGGTCAGAAGCGACAAGGACGATCAGTATGCTGGTGCCTATGTGAAAGAGCCTGTGCCTGGGTCGTATGACTGGGTGGTGTCCTTTGACCTGAACAGCCTTTATCCCTCCCTCATTCGCTTCCTGAACATCTCTCCTGAGACACTGCTGCCTGGGATGCACCCAGACATCCACGGGGAACCTGTGGAGCTACTCATCGGCAAGAAGACAGACATTGTGACTGACGATGACGTCTGTGTGGCAGCCAATGGCGCTATGTTCTCCAAGGAGAAGACTGGGATGATGCCCACTCTAGTTGCCAAGATGTATGCTGAGCGTGTGGCATATAAGAAAGAGATGTTGAGGCAGAAGCAAAAGCTTCAGGACTTGGAAGTCAGGATGAAGAATGGAGAGAAGGGTCTGGAGGAGGAACATGCACAGTGTGTCAAGGACGTCACGAAGTTCTCCAACTTCCAGATGGTGAGAAAGATTTGTCTCAACTCTCTTTATGGTGCCCTGGGCAACCAATACTTCAGGCACTACAAGCTAGAGAACGCTGAAGCTATCACCCTGACTGGGCAGGTAGCCATCCGATGGATCGAGCGTAAACTAAATGAGTATGTTAATGAGATACTGAACACAGAGGGAGTTGACTATGTTATCGCCTCGGACACTGATTCTATCTACCTTAATCTTGGGGGTCTTGTTGCTAGTGTTCCATCCCTACAACATGCTCCACGAGAAAGAGTTGTTGATGTTCTGAATCAACTCTGCCAGTCTAAGATCGAACCCTTTATTGACCAGTCATACAAAGAGTTGTCTGACTACCTCCAGTGCTACGAAGAGACACTGGTGATGAAGCGAGAGTGTATATCTGACCGTGGCATCTGGACTGCTAAGAAGCGTTACATCCTGAACGTCTGGGACAATGAGGGAGTGCGATACGATGAACCCAAGCTGAAGATGATGGGCATCGAAGCTGTTCGCTCGTCCACACCAGCACCAGTGCGTGGATACATCAAGGACGCCCTGAACATTATTATGACAGGCACTGAGAAGCAACTGATTGACTTCATTGAGACCACTCGTGCTGGGCTGGAGGACTTGACCCCTGAGCAGTTGGCGTTCCCTCGCGCTGCCAATAACCTACACAAGTTTATGTGCCCCACTATGTTGTATACCAAGGGCACACCAATGCAGGTGAGAGCAGCTATCCTGTTCAATCACTATCTCAAAGAGAAGGGGTTGACTAACAAATACAACACCATCAATGACGGAGAGAAGATTAAGTACATCTTCCTTAAGAAACCTAATCCCATTGGTGAGAATGTGATAGCATTCATCTCTGAGCTCCCTCGTGAGTTCGGGTTGATCCCCTACATTGATTATGATACAATGTTTACCAAGAGCTTCCTTGACCCACTCAAGGTCATCCTTGACGTGATTGGCTGGAAGACTGAAACCATAGCAACCCTAGACGACTTCTTTTCATGACATTTATTTCGGACATCATCAAGGACATAGGAGATGAACACGCAACACTGGCATCAGATATTGACGAGACTGAAGCATATGTGGACTCAGGCTCGTTCATATTTAATGCTCTTATTTCTGGTAGTATCTACGGTGGTATTTCTGCTAATAAGATTACTGCAATCGCTGGTGAAAGCAGCACTGGAAAGACATTCTTTAGTCTCGCAGTTGTTCGTAACTTTCTCGATACTAATCCTGATGCTGTTGTCTTATATTTTGACACGGAGTCTGCTATTACCAAGTCTCTCCTCGCAGACAGAGGCATTGATACTAACCGAGTCGTTGTCATCAATGTCGTAACAATTGAAGAGTTTAGGACCAAGGCGTTGCAATGCGTAGATAAGTATATGAAACAGAAGGATGGCGACAGACAACCTATGATGTTTGTCCTAGATTCCCTCGGGATGCTATCCACAGAGAAGGAAATTGGAGACGCTCTGGCAGACAAGAATGTCAGAGACATGACTAAGTCTCAACTCATCAAAGGAGCATTTCGAATGCTCACACTCAAACTCGGACAAGCAAATGTTCCACTCATTGTTACCAATCACACTTATGATGTCATCGGAGCTTACGTACCAACTAAAGAAATGGGAGGAGGTAGCGGACTCAAGTATGCTGCGAGTACAATCATCTATCTCAGCAAGAAGAAAGAGAAGGATGGAAAAGAAGTCATCGGAAACCTTATCAAGGCTAAGACTGCTAAGTCGCGTCTAAGTAAGGAGAATCAAGAAGTCACAGTGAGGTTATTTTATGACGAGAGGGGGCTTGATAGGTATTTTGGTTTACTTGAGCTTGGGGAACTTGGCGGTCTCTGGAAGAACGTTGCTGGTCGCTATGAAATCCAGGGTAAGAAACTATACGCTAAGGAAATCCTCAAAGATCCTGAGAAATATTTCACAGAGGATGTGATGGAGAAACTCGACGTGATTGCACGCGGCACCTTTGCTTATGGTGGTTGATGATAAGCACACTTGAACTGACTATTTTACAAGGTATTGTACACAATGAAGAGTTTACCAGAAAGATACTTCCTTATGTTAAGGAAGAATACTTTGAGTCGTCCGCAGGACGTACTCTCTACACAACGCTTAAAGATTTCTTTGTCCAATATGATAGTAGCCCAACGAGAGAGGCTATCGCAATACAACTCGAAAATCTATCTGGACTCAACGATAGCGAGTTTGAGGCAATCGGAGCCGGTGCCGAATCCATCTTTGGAGAAGCCAAAGCGCAAACGCTGGATTTTCTAGTCGATGCAACAGAGAAGTGGTGCAAGGAACGGGCGGTTTATCTCGCCCTGCTGGAGTCTATTTCTATTCATGATGGCAGTGGTGACCAAACGAGAGACGCCATCCCACAGCTCCTCTCAGAGGCGTTAGCGGTCTCGTTTGACCCACACGTCGGACACGACTACCTCGCTGACTACAATGACCGTTATGACTTTTACCATGTTAAAGAAGAGAGAACCAGCTTCGGACTTGATTACTTCGATAAGATCACTAAGGGTGGTCTCCCTGATAAGACTCTCAATATCGCTCTTGCTGGTACTGGCGTCGGAAAGTCTCTATTCATGTGCTCGTTTGCTAGCTCCGTCCTATTACAAGGCAAAAATGTCTTATACATCACCATGGAGATGGCTGAAGAGAGAATTGCAGAGAGAATAGACGCCAACCTTCTAGATACTAATATCCAGGACATCACCGACATACCACGTCCGATGTTCGAGTCTAAGATTGCTGGTATCCAGCGCAAGACTCAGGGACAACTGTTTATCAAAGAATACCCCACAGCGTCAGCTCATGCAGGACACTTCGACGCACTCCTCAAAGAGTTGCAGCTCAAAAAAGCTTTCCGACCTGATATTGTTTTTATTGACTATCTCAATATATGCAACTCTAGTCGGTATCGTGCTGGTTCCAACGTCAACTCTTATACTGTTGTCAAGAGCATTGCCGAAGAACTGCGAGGACTGGCTGTCAAATATAAACTTCCAATAGTCTCTGCTACACAAACTACACGTTCTGGATTTGGTTCTTCTGATGTTAGTCTTACAGATACGTCTGAGTCTTTTGGTCTTCCTGCTACTGCCGACCTTATGTTTGCTCTTATCAGCAACGAAGAGTTGGAAGGCATGGGACAGATCATGGTTAAACAGCTCAAAAACCGCTATAACGATCCCACACTTCATAGAAAGTTTGTGGTGGGCATTGACAGGGCGAAGATGAGGCTGTATGATGTAGAGCAGACAGCACAAGACGATGTCCTTGAATCCAGTCCCACATTCTCGTATCAAGATGACAAACCAGCATTTAAGCCAGCGCAGTTCGCAGAGTTCTCTTACACGTAGTGAAGGGAACTACATCTATGAGGTGCTCGACGATCGGGGCAATCGCTTCAGACACTGCGGTACCATCAAGGATGTCGAGTGTGTCCTAAGCAATTACCCCGATTACTCCTACTACAAGCTTTATTTACCTGCGACACCTGCTACAATAGACGTGCCACACATTAGTATCGCTCCAGATAAAGAGCTACCTGAATCCACCCTAGAACCCCTAGATCTATGACAAAAAAAGTTGATTTTGAAAAGTATTCCAAGTTCGTCGATGCTGTTACTAGCGACGAGTCTCGCGACTTCGTTGCTCTCAGTGATCGTCTGGTACGATTGGATGAGAAGGGTGCTAACATCGAACGTCTTATGACTGGAGCCATCGGCATCAATGCAGAGGGTGGTGAAGTGATGGAGATCGTCAAGAAGCTCGTCTTCCAAGGTAAGCCCTGGAACGAGGAGACTCGTTATCACTTGCTCCGAGAGCTCGGTGACGTACAGTGGTATGTCATGCAGTGCCTAATTGCATTAGAGTCGAGCATGGATGAGATTATCTCCATGAACGTCGACAAGCTCGAGAAACGCTACCCTGGTGGTGAGTTCGATCCATTTTATTCTGAAAACCGTGAGGTAAACGACCTATGAAAATTTTAACACTCGAAGATTACCAGAAGGCTGGTGAGCACTTCTGGAGCAAGTACTGGTATGTGCGTCAGGAGCTGGGAACAGATGCCAAGACAGAGGACGTCCTGAAGGTTATGGAGGCACTTGGTGGTGTCGCCATGAAGCTTAAGAACGAGGACAAGGAAGGTCCTTTCGGATTCAATAAGAAAAAGGATGAGGACGATGCCACAATTTGAAACCTATGATGATGGTGCATTCAACGTGTTCACCACACGATATGGCACATATCAAGCAAAGACAGCAGATGGAGAAGGTCTCTGCTCTGGTAACATCAAGGAAGATGTTATCTTTTGGGCACGAGAGCACCTGAATGGATACCAAAACAGTTGGGCGTCAGTGACTAGCACACGGTTTACAGGCAGCGATACTCTATGAGATTTCACGCACTGGGCATTCCCCACACAATCACAAGCAAAAAGTATCTCTCTTGTGCATACACACAGAAAGTCCTGAAGTTCTGTAAGATGATGACTGACCTTGGACACGAAGTGTTTCATTATGGTCACGAACACAGTGATGTCCAGTGCACAGAACATGTCACTGTTGTTGAAGACAAGTGGTTCCAAATGACTTATGGCAACCGTGGAGATAGTGAGTTCTTTGAGTTTGATAACTCCGACCTTCCTTACCTTATATTTGCCGAGACAGCCTGTCGTGAGATAGAAAAGAGAAAGCAACCAGGAGACTTTGTGCTAGCGTTCTTTGGAACAGCACATAAGCCAGTCTGTGACAACTTTCCTGACTTGTACATTGTGGAACCTGGCATCGGTTACCCATCTAACCACTACGCACCTTACAAGGTGTGGGAAAGTTATGCCATCATGCACGCTTACTACGGTCTGTATGGAGTTTCTTACTGCGTGACCAGCCCGACCAACGTCGTCATCCCCAACTACTTTGACAGTGACGACTTCGAATTTAAGACAGAGAAGAAGGACTATGTGCTCTATCTGGGTCGTGTCCTAGAACAAAAGGGCATTCAGACTGTTATCGACGCTACACGAGACGCAGGTGTAAAACTGGCTGTGGCAGGACAGAAGGACGAGGACTTTGAGTTACCAGACCACTGCGTATATCTGGGGTTTGCTGACGAGGTGCAGAGAAGGGACTTGTTATCTAACGCTAAGGCTCTTATCATTGCCTCTAAATATGTGGAACCGTTTGGAGGCGTGCAGATTGAGGCACTTCTTAGCGGAACACCGACTATCACCCCAGACCACGGGGCGTTCGTGGAAAACAACCACAACGGCTTGACAGGGTACCGGTGCAGATGCTATAATGAGTACGTAAACGCACTTAGGTCGATAGACCGCATCGACAACAAAATTTGTCGAGCTTACGGGGAACAGTTCTTACTCGGCCCCGTTTCCAAACGTTACGAAAGTTACTTCCAAAGTATTCTCAATGGCGAAACAAGGTAAGAACACTCATCTCGAGCACATTGAGGATGAAATCATCAACAATGGTACTGATGGGGGAGACAAGGCGATAGAGATACTCAAATATCTCGGACAGTTCCTGTCTGGCGAAGGTGGAAAGCAAGTTGCTGTAACAACAAAGTGGGACGGAGCTCCTGCTGTCATCTGTGGAACAGATCCCAGTGACAGCAAGTTTTTTGTTGGCACCAAGTCTGTGTTCGCTATCGACTCCAAGATCTGCAAGACAGAAGCAGATGTCGATGGCTTCTACAGTGGTGCTCTGGCAGCTAAGCTCAAAGCAGCTCTTAGAGAGCTCGACGGATGTGTCAAGGGTGTACTACAGGGTGACCTGATGTTCACTGACGACAAGTCCACCGAGAACATCCTTGGAGAGAGGTTCATCTCCTTTCGTCCCAACACCATCACCTATGCTGTCTCTCCTGACTCAAAGCTGGGACGTGAGATTGACAAGGCTAGGCTGGGCATCGTGTTCCATACCAAATATACTGGTACCACTCTGGCAACCATGACTGCCTCGTTCGATGTGCAGGAGACTGACTACACTAAAAAGCCTGGGGTATGGATTGAGAGAGCAGAGTTCCAAGACATCGGTGGCGTTGCTACTCTCACGACTGCAGAGCGTCAGAAGTTCGATGCTGCTGTCCGTCGTGCAGAAGGTTCACTCAAGCAAACACGAGGACTGCTGGACGCGATTCAGTCAGGTAAGAAGACACTACAGATTGACACCGAGTTCAAGAAGTTCTTTAACAACTATGTCAAGCAAGGACGCGACATTCCCTCAGTCGACAAAGCATACATCGACTTCTTTAATCACCTCGCCAAGGAGTATGAGAAGAAAATTACTCCCATGAAGCGTCTCGCAACTCAGGCAGATAAAGCATTCGCATTTGTGGAGGCAGTAGAACTCATTACGTCAAATGAAAAAGCATTTAAAATGATAATTGCCAGCTATATGAACATACAGTACTGTAAGAATATGCTGGTAGAGAAGATGAAGAAGGTGTCTGCTCTGCGTCTGTTCGTTAATATGGGGACACACTATGAACCAACCACCCCGGAAGGATTCGTTGCTATCAGTGGACGGACTGCTGTTAAGATTATTGACAGGTTAGAATTCTCCCGTCTCAACTTTACTGTGCCCAAGGTGTGGGGATAAATAAAAATAAAAATAGGATATGAACTTCACTGAGTTCCTAGAAGCCATTGAAGGCGTAGAACCCGATTATCAGGTAGAAGGCGAGTTGCCAAAATGTCCTCGTGGACACCGCTGGGACAGAGAGTCAAAGCGTTGCGTCCCTAAGCGTGAGCGTGACAGCGTGAGCCCTGACAAGGGTGGTAGAGATAGTAAGCCAGAGAACGGTCCTGGCTACAACACCTGGGGTAAGACTGGTGTTGACGGAGACGGATACGCCTGGGCTGAACCCAATGGTTGGGGAGACGGTGGTGGTGGCGGAGGCATGGGTGGCCACTCATGAGAAGACTAAAATCGTTCGCCGCTCTCGCTGAGGAGAAGGGAGAGAAGGCACATAAGGAAGCTATTTCTATGGGGTTGAAGTACGGTGGCTTTGGCTACTGGAAAGACCCACAGACTAATGAGACAAAGTTTAAGACTGTCAACGATCAGCTCGTCCCTGTAGAGGGAGAGGAGTCATCTGAGTTGGCTGGGAAGGGAGGCAAAGACGGCGGTGAACAGCCTATGGCAGGAGCTGATGGACTAGGCGGAGATAAGAGAACAGCAGGTCCTGGTGCCACACAGCAGCCTGTGGGTCCTGGTTCTGAACCTGGCAGGAACATCGGCACAGCTGAGCCTGGGCAAGAACAAGCACCCAAGAGAATGAGATGGGATCCAGGTCCTGATGGCGATCACTGTGTGGACAGTGGTCAGCCACCTGGTGACATCCCTGACGACGCTTTCGTTGGCAAGACGAACTACTACCAGTGGACAGCAGGTCCTGACGGCACGAATTATCAGAACGTGTCTTATGATAACATTATGAAGGCAGCCAAGGAGCAGGGAGACCAGACTGCTCAGGCACCACCGGGTGGAATGCAAGAGGAGACAGACCAGTCACGTCCACGCCCTGGTGCTGGGACAATGATGAACCAAATGCTGGGTGCTCGGAAGATTAAAACTGGCGAAAAGTTCAACGATACTATCGGACAGGCAAGAGATGCCGTTAAGGCAATGAAGAATGACTCTGACAAGGGTCCTCAGGTTGCGTTGGGCAATCAGATTATGTCGATGCAGCAGATTGCCCAACGCGGCAAGATGAGCGGTCAGGAGACCTGGGACGCCGAGATGGGCAAACAAAATGATATGTGGCAAAAAGCACTTGAGATGCCAATAGTTAAGGACAGGGCAGCCACTGTCAAGAGAATGAATAGGGAGTCCAGAGAGCTGGTATCTAATCCAGACTTCGACATGGAAATGGGAGAAGAGATAGGAGAGGGACAGTTCGGCTCAGTTGGTATCTCATCCAAAGATCCCAACGTTGTCATTAAAGAAGGGCAGATAGGTCCAGATGAACTGAAAGCTCTCCATGCTATGAGAAACAATCCTGGCTTCCCCTCACTGGTCAATGCTGAGTTTCTATCTCCGTTCGCTGACGCAGAAAAGTTTGAAGATATTGGCAATTCCGAGAGTCAGCTGGGTGACATCGAGTCGTGGTGGGATCCAGAGGACCAGACTAGCAAACCCAGATTCCCCGCTGCCTTGGGAAGGTTTGCTATGACTAAGCTACAAGGCAACGAACTCTCTGACCTCATGACTAGTCCAGAAGACTATGAGATGGACGAGAATGGCGACAGTCCTATGGGTGACATCGCCCGCAAGATCTGGCAGCTAAGAGGACAGCTACACCGCAAGGGATTCTCACATAACGACATGCACGGTGGCAACATTTACATTGACGATAACAAAAACGTCAGCATGCTAGACTTAGGATTAGCACAAGACGACCCTCTTTCTGCTTTGACTGAGGCAACTGGTGGCGTTGGACTAAAAGACTTCCTGGAGGGAGACGGGCAGTTGGCAGACGAGGGACAGTGGAAGAACCTGCCTCGTGGACTGTCTAAGAAACTAATGGACAACGCCTCTGGTGTCCGTGAAATGATTATGGACGAATCAACAGAGTATATGGAAGGGTTGGACGAGGATGGCGTGGTTGACTTTGACGACGCACTAGAGACTCTGATGACTGGTGGCATCCGCCAGCAGAAAGAGATCTTAGACAGCCTAAGAGAACGGATTCCGATGCTACAAGACAGAGGCGCAGTTATGAGACTCATCGAGCGTCTGTATGATGGTGTTGGTGGCACTGACACAGAGAACACAATGTCTAACGCCTTCGACAAGAGGCTACAGGACACTCGTATTATTGCCATGGCGAATAAGATAAGAAAGAGGGCTGGAAAGAAGCCTATTGAAGTAACCAATAAGAACGTGGTTCCCCCCGAGAACCTGGACTTTGACTTTGACGACTAAACCTGCTACAATACCACTATGAAAAACCTCGAATCGTTTATCACCGAGAAAGCGAAAGCTAAAAAGAAAGAGAAACCTCTGAAGCGCAAACAAGGCGCTGACGATCAAACCTATCTTGAGCTTATGGGTGCATACAAACGTGCTCGCCGCAAGGATAAAGACTCAGACAAAACACAAAAGATCCGCAAAGATGCTGAACAGCTTAAAAAGACTGGGGACGTTTCTACTGACGCTCGTCTCGCCGCCAATTACTTATGAGGAAGCCGTCGAGGCAGACGTAAAGTATTATCTCGAGCAGTTTCCTGACTTGACAGAAGAGGAAGTTCGTGAGACAATCTACATTATTGACGAAATTTATGGAGACGAGGAGGACCCCGTTGAGGTTTGACTTTATTATCGGCAACCCACCCTACGGTGTGGCTGCCAACATGGCTGTTAAGTTTCTAAACAAGAGCACAGAGCTCAGTGATGACGTCAGGATGGTACTCCCGGCGTCATTTCAGCGTGACAGCGTGCTGAACCGCATCAACCTGGACTATGAGCTGGTGTATGACGAGCGTCTGCCTGATGATACGTTTCCTCGTGATATCACCACTGTGTTTCAGCAGTGGAAGCGAGCAGAGGAGCCACGTGAGAAGATCGTTATCTTCCGTGAGCACCCTGACTTTGAGTTCCTGAAGTACAAAGATAGATCTCAGGCTACTTTGTTTATTGGTGGAGCAGGGGCTGGTCCCTCTGGCAAGGTCAAGACTGAAGGATACGACCACTACAAGCCTGGGCATCATTATGTCAGGTGCAGCGAAGAGGTGACCCAACGCTTCAAAGACCTCCAGCCTGCACTTATCAAGCAGTCACGTGTCTGTGGTTGCTTGCCAGGACTAGGAAAGCATGATATAATTAAGGCGTACAGAGAGGCTTATGGCTAAGAATAAACATAACGCTGCCGCCGGCTCTGACGTCGACAGGTCTGACGATAGAATTAAAAAGACGGGCGAAGTGTTCACACCTATGACACTCGCCCGTCGCATCGTTGCGGAGCTGCCTCAGGACAAGCTGGCAGATAAGACCAGCACGTTCCTGGACAACAGCTGTGGCTGTGGCAACTTCTTGGTTGCTCTCAAGGAAGCAATGATCGAAGCTGGTCTAACACACCTTGAGTCAATCGATAAATTATATGGAGTCGACCTGATGCCGGACAATATCAAGGAGACCTGTGCCAACCTAGGAGTTGAGTTCGGTCACCCACACTTTGTCGTAGCTGACGGCTTGGCTTATCATTATCGTTTCGATGGCACACCTGCTGAAGAGCAGAGAGGCATACTTCCACTCTAAGAATATGGGCATTTTTACTGACTGGATCAAGAAAGAACAAGGCATAGAGGAGCCAGTAGGACTGGACGCTGTGCGTCAAAGGGTGCTGGGAGAAAATGAAGATAACCCCGTCGAAAGACGGATGACTGATGCTGTCAATAAAAGAATTAAAGAGAGAGGAGAAGAGGAGCTTGCGAAGACTCAGCCAAAAACGGAAACTACACCTGCTGTACCAAAATCATCCTCACTCAGTGATCGTCGTGCTTCTGTGACTGGTCAACAACCTCCCGCAAGTAAGCCAGATACATCTGGTGGAGTGCGTGATTTTGGTGACGGCGAACAAGTTCTGAGTGCAGTACAAGAGTTTATTACAAAACGTGGTGCTGGTAGAGGAGGAAAGTTATTGAAAGGTGCCCAACAGTTAACACAAACTTTACAGGGTCCAGATAGAAATAGAATATTAGATTATTTGGGTTATTCTCAAGAACGTGAACAAATGATACAAGAGAGGTGGGAAGCCCTTTCACGTTTTAAAGACGGTGGAGGAGCACAGCAGTTTCTTGAGGAGGGGTTTGGCTACCAACGCGACCCAAGGTCGGGTTTGTACATGAGATCTCCCCGTAAACCAGGTGAGATCGAGTATCACTCACAACCACTTGATAACGCAAATAAAGGTTACAGAGGGTTACAATACAGAACTCTCAAAGCTTTATTGGACCCCAAAATTCAAGAACGTATGTCTGGTATGAGTAGACAAGATATTCAAAGAACGTCTATCGTCAATCCAGAACTAGCATCAGATGCGTTCGCAATGGCACGAGAGTTGTTTGGTCAGATGGATTCTGACTTAAGGTCGTCTTGGATAAAG
>WLWG01002495.1_pt1 | contig 13920 bp, 10 predicted proteins | sample 6712871 | NCBI WGS metagenome assembly WLWG01 (sample SAMN12718693, study PRJNA515312) | sponge metagenome | isolation source: marine sponge | host: Mycale hentscheli | place: New Zealand: South Island, Marlborough, Capsize Point | collected 2003-05-01 | reverse complement strand
CTGGTTCGCACGGACACCTGGAACTAAACGTCTTCAAGCCCGTCATCGCGGCAACGCTCTTGCAGTCTATTCGCCTTCTCGGCGATGCCAGCAGCAGTTTCTCCGAACGATGCGTCGAAGGACTACAGGCAAACACTGCAGATATTAGTCTGCATGTCGAACGCTCTCTCATGCTGGTCACGGCCCTCGCTCCTCATATTGGCTACGACAAGGCCAGTGAGATCGCAAAGTTGGCGCATGCAGACGGATCAACTTTGCGCGAAGCAGCGATCAAAACGGGGTACGTCACACCCGAAGAGTTTGAACGATTGGTTGACCCTGCTCGCATGCTCGGGCCAGCGGACTAACGCGCCGTGAGCACTATTGTTAAACGGTCTCTCAAAATTGCAGGCCACCTCACAAGTGTATCCTTGGAGCATGAATTTTGGGACGCGCTTAAGGTGATCGCCAAAAAGAAAAACCGATCCGTGCCCGACTTGGTCGCGGAAATAGATCGAATCCGCGCCGGCGGTTTATCAAGCGCCATACGGGTTTATGTTCTGCAATCAGTGCAAGAAACTGATGCTGCCGAAGGCAACTCAATCGAGCCTACTGAGGTTTCGTAATCTCGTTCAAAATACCCTGGAAGAGATCAAGTGGATTAGGCTGTCGCGGCGCGACGCTAGGCGCATTCGCTGGCGACACAGGCTGCTGCTGAGATGCAGCCCCAGCAATTGTATCCATTTTAACATTCGGCGCGTCAAGCGGGCCGTTGACACTCACCGGAATGAGAGACGGCAACTGCAAACGGTTTCCTAACAACTGGGTTAGCACGTTCGCCTGAAGCCGCACGCGTCCATCAACCTCGATCCACCAGCGTGGAATATCAATCGCGCCTGCAAAGTCACCTGAGTAAACGTTCGACTTAACGGTCGCATCGGAGAGCATAAACACGCCAGACTCACCGTTAAACGTCGCCGCCATGCTAGCGAACCCCTTAGTCACTCCACCACCTAGCAATCCGCCAAGCTGACTAAGCGCACGAATTGGTGAAAGCGCGGCGGACATAAAAGCACCCTGCCCGGCACCTTTGGCATCAAGGCCTGTGGCAGTGAATGCTCCGCTTCCAGACAATGTGCTCACGAGCTCACGCACGCTTGTGCCGCGGGCTGCAAATGTTCCTTGAAGCGATACTCTGCCTGACGCGGTCGACGCTGCGCCAGCAACACCGCCGATCTGATCAATCAAAGCATTCTCGACCATGATATTTGTTTTCAAGTCGACTTGCGGATACAGGGAGAGAACGACACTGCCACTCGCTGGACCGCCATACACTTGGCCTTGCCATTGCTCCACCGTTAGCGCCCCATCCGATAGACGAACAGGGGCGGTCAACTGCTCGACCTGAACACTGCTGGCAACAGCCTTGTCAGCAGCAAGATCTATCGTCGCGTTAAACGCAGACAGGGCTGAAAAATCAAAGGGCTCAGACGACCAACGCCCAGATACCGAGCCAGACCCACTCGTACTTCTGCCGCGACTAGCGCGAGTTAATTCCTCTGTTGGATCGGACGGCAACAACGCATCAAGGTTAAGAGACGCAATATTGGCCGTGCCGACAATGTTGGGCAAATCTCCGGCGAGGTCGACGGACAGTTGCCCCCCAATAGCATTGTCGCCCACCTGCAAGGCGAGACTGGATAAGTTGAATGACGATCCGCTACCAACAACTTTGGAACTCATCTCTACAGCGCCCACTGGAATAACCAGTGCAGGCAAAGTGTATCCGACGTCTGCCATGAGAGACGCATACGCTGGATGCCGAATAGAGACAGCCACGTCGAATTCAGGAGCCGGCGATGCTGACAAAACAGAACCGGTGGCGGTTACACTTAAATCTCCAAGGGTGCTACTTACGTTGAGGGCAAGTTCTTGCAGAGAACCTGAAATAGAAACGTCGATGGTAACTGGACCAGCTAATACTGGCATCCTCGGCAATTCCAGCTCAAGCGCGCGACCTGTACGCAAAAAATTCTGTGTCGCCACTAACAGCTTTATGTCGTCAAAGCGCGCACCGCTCAAAAAATTATGCGCCTGCCCAGACAACCCAAAGTTCGCTCCCGCGATATCTTCGGCCGAAACGTTGTTCAGCGTCAGCACACCGTTCGAAGTGCCACCATCAATATTGATGCCTCGGATCACTTTCCCTGCCGCAGTCAGGGATCTGATTGAAAGCTTAATCTGTGTTTCAAAATCAGACAGAAACGCGTCGAAGCTTGCGAGCGCAGCTGACGGTGCGGGGGAGCTCTCATTTCCACTTTCTTGCAGCTGCGTCGGGCCTGACAAGCTTTCGCGTAGAGTCGGCAGGTAAAAATCCAAATCAAGATTGGTGAATGCGACATCAAGATCAATCTTAGGTACAGCACCAGACGCATACCCGCCCGACCCGGTGAGCCGTGTTGTATCGAGAGTCGCATCAAGCCGCTGGAATTTTAGTCGGTCGGGCGTGCCTGATATTCGGGATGCGACGGAAAGTGCATTGAGGCGGCTTGGCGGCACAAGGTCATCGGACGGTTCTGCATCGATCCATTTTAGAAAACCACGTAGATTGCGGGATGATGCTTTGCCGTCCAGGTCAAGAACAGGCCGCCCCTTTTCTGCCCGAACAAATCCTGACACTTGCACCGACGCGTTGCCCGGCAACTCTACGCTCGCATCTAAAACTGTTATTTCTGCATCAGCCAACGTGGCGGAAAAGAAGCCATTACGCATGACCTGGCCACGCCACTCGATAAGATCGACAGATAGATCAAGGGCACCATAAAGTGCAGCCGGAAGAATAAAATCAGCCTGAGCGGGTTCAGATTGTGCGTGAGCTGCGCGAACACCAACCACGTCACCCAAATTTGCGAATCTAACCGGAGATGGTGTCGCACCGGATAACCATGAGTTGAGGTCAAGACGACCAAGTTTGAGTGCAAGATCAAATCGAGATTCTTCCGCCCAGGAGAAACTTCCAGCGCCCTCAACATTCGCGCCTCCAACGCCGAGTTCAATCTCCATCGCTGTCAACGCGTTCTCGTTGAGGGCTAGCCGGGCGTGCACACTATAGGGCTCAGCCAGAGGCTGAGGGGGTGCACGATCCCGTTGAGCCAAGCCGAACGCAATCATTGATACGGCGGCACTGTCACCGGAAATCGATATCCGACCGGTCCCTGAAGGCGTCGCTTCGGCGAAAGAAAACTGACCCGAAAAATTCGTAACAACACCAGCCTCTTGCGCACTTAGAGCGAAAGCAACAGCACTGGGTCGATCCGTTTCCAAGGCACCAACCGACGCCTCAAATTGCCAAGGTATTTCAAGGAACGTGACACCACCCGAAACGGTGTAAGGACCGGTAATCGTATCTGCTCGCAGCTCTACGCTCAGACCGTCGAAACGATACTCTGTGTTCGAGCGCGCGTCGCGATAGTTCAGGCGCGCATCCACGAGTATTAGGCTGTCTATTCCAAGATCGAACGACGCAGCGTCACCACCATCCTGCGGGCCGGTCCCGACGCCACTCGACGATTCAGCCACAGACCACGTGACCCGCCCATCTGACAGGACTTCCGCATTAATCACTGGATTAACAACTTCAATGGACGTGAACTGGAGACGACCTGACAACAGTGGTCCGAATGCCAAATTGACGTCGACAGTGTCAGTGGTAATAAAATCTTCTGCGGATGCTCCCGGAACGTTACCAATCCGCGCGCCAGCCACACGAAACGCCGGGCGAGGCAATAACGTGAGGCTCACGTCACCTTCGATGGTAACGCTTCGGCCGGTCGCAGCAGCAAGCTGACTCTCAAAAGTGTCTCTGTATTCGGTCCAATCGACAAAAGAGGGTGCGGCGAGGATGATCGCCAAACTGACGGCCAATAAAGAACCAACAATAATGCCAATACGTTTCACGATTGGCCGGACCCCAACCCTAAAATGCGTCTTGGGACATTGCCATCATTGGCACCGCGCCAGATTTGATAACAGCCTCAAGGGACACCGTGCCCGGCAAAACTCGATTCATAAAGTAGCGACCGACCTGCAACTTGGCTTCATAAAATTCATCACCACCGTTGGACGCGTCCAATGCCTTCTCTGCCATACGCACCCACATCCACGCGAACACCGTCAACGCAAACATACGCAAATAGTCATTGGCCGCGGCTCCTAGTGCGTCTGGATCATCCTTGGCCTGAGCTTTCAGTAAATCCGTTGTAGCCTTTAAGCGCTCGACCGCATCCTTAAACGGCACGACAAACTCTGCGAGATCGTTGCGCCCTTCAGTCACGGACAGAGATTCGTTAATTTCTTCGAGCAGGCCGGCGAACAAGCGCCCATCATGTAGTCCAAGTTTACGGCCAACGAGGTCAAGCGCCTGGATCGTATTGGTGCCTTCATATATTTGCGTGATGCGAACGTCACGAACAAGCTGTTCCATACCCCATTCACTGATGTACCCGTGCCCGCCGAACACCTGAAGGCAGGCGTTGGTTATTTCAGTACCAAAATCTGTACATGCCGACTTGATGATCGGCGTCATCAGAGCTTCCATATCACCAGCACGTTCACGCACCGAAGCATCCTCATGGGCATGTGCGATGTCGACGTTGAGCTGGGTCCAAACCGCTAACGCCCGCTCCGCTTCAATTATGGAACGAGAGAACAAGAGTTTATTGCGGATATCCGGATGGACGAGTATGGAGTCCGCTGCCTTATCAGGCTGCTTGGCACCACCGGCTGCCCGACCTTGAATTCGGTCTTTGGCATACGCGGTCGCGTTTTGATAAGCCGTCTCCGCCTGCGAAATACCCTGCGTGCCGACAAACAAGCGCTCTTTGTTCATCATCGTGAACATACCGGCGAGGCCTTTATGTTCTTTACCAATCAGCCAGCCCTTCGCACCGTCGAAGTTCATGACGCATGTCACAGATGCTTTCATGCCCATCTTGTGTTCAATCGAACCGGCGGCAGCCGCGTTACGGTCACCGAGGAACCCATCGTCATTGACCAAGAACTTAGGAACCAAGAACATTGAGATTCCACGACTGCCTTCTGGGGCGTCGGGCAATCGCGCCAGTACGAGATGAACGAAATTTTCGGTCATGTCGTGTTCACCAGCGGAGATGAATATCTTTGTGCCGGTAATGGCGTAAGTGCCATCGCCATTGGGCGCTGCTTTGGCCCGCAACAAGCCAAGATCGGATCCCGCGTGCGGCTCCGTCAGACACATCGTGCCCTGCCACTCTCCGCTTACAAGTCTCGGGATGTAGGTATTCTTTTGCTCGTCGGTTCCGTGCGCCGAAAGGCAGATGATGGTGCCTTGGGTCAAACCTGGATAAAGGCCGAAGGATATATTCGCCGAACCTACCATCTCATCGATGAGATATTGCAGAGTTTCAGGTAGCCCCTGACCGCCATACTCGGGACTTGCGGTTAAACCACACCAACCGCCCTCGGCGAATTGCTTGTAGGCTTCTTTGAACCCTTTTGGGGTTGTGACTTCGCCGTCATTAAAGTGACACCCCTCTTCATCCCCAGATTGATTAATCGGCGCGAGAACGCCCTCACAGAGCTTTCCGCATTCTTCCAACACGGCATCTATCAGTTCGGCCGATGCCTCTTCATAGCCAGGCAGGGCTGTTAGCGTGTCGGCCGCCCCAAACAGTTCGTGGGCTACGAAACGCATATCTCTTAAGGGTGCGGTATAGCTCGGCATAAGTACGTGTGTCCCTCATCGGCTGCCTGGCCCAGAGCAAAATCGCGGTCTTGCCAAGGAATTATGTCCGTTAATCGTCCGTAATTTAAGGCTTTCGAGCCTGCGGTCAACGGTGTCCAACTTCAGCCGTAGAGTCCATTCAGAGTGGGCAAAAGCCATAGAAAGCCACAGAAAACGTGTGGGAAATCCAATTCCGGGGCTGCATCGTATATATAGTACTAAATTAGTCCTATTTAAGCTTGAATACAGGACTAATTTAGTACTATTTTAAGATCAACACGGCTCATACTCGGAAGAGAAAGGGTTAGAAAAAATGTCTGAGACGCCGCACATAAACGTCCCCAGCGCATTGAATGCGCGGTCCTTTCCCGTTCTTAGCGAAGCGGAAGAGAAAAAACTCGTCCGCCGCTGGAAGAAAACAGGTGACCGGGATGCTCTTGATCGCCTGATCGAAAGTCATCTCCGGCTCGTGCCCCGTATTGCCCGCAAGTTCAGTGGCTATGGCATCAACGTCAACGATTTGATCAGTGAAGGACACATCGGTTTGATGCAGTCCGTAGAACGCTTCAAGCCAGAAAAAGGATTCCGGTTCTCAACCTATGCCCGGTGGTGGATCAGAGCTGCGATCCTGAACTTTATTCTGCAAACCTGGTCGTTAATAAAAGTTGGCAATAGCGCCGGTAAGAAAAAGCTTTTCTTTAACCTAAAGAGAGCGAAACGAGAGATGGCGCTTGAAGGCTCCCGCTATCTGACCGATGCGGATGTCGAAACTATTGCGCAACGCTTTCAAGTTTCACCCCGTGACGTCGTTGCCATGGATCAACGCCTGTCAGCCATTGATCCGTCGTTAGATCAACCGGTCTCCGATGAGGACGGTAGCACCCTAACCATGATGGACACGATCGCCGGTGCTGAAGCCTCACCCGAGGAGACCTATGCTGCAGATGAAATCGAACGGCTCCGCCAGCAGGCTCTTAGCCGAGGGCTTACTCGTCTGGATGCACGCGAACGCGACATCGTCACAAAACGCTATTTAACAGACAGACCTAAAACCCTATCTGCGCTGGCCACTATTTACGGGGTAACTGCAGAGCGTATTCGCCAAATAGAATCGGGCGCGATTTCGAAATTGAAAGCAGCGCTTGCTCCAGATGCACCGACACTTGCGATAGACGCCGTCTAACTTTTCTCCCCTGAACCGGCAGCAAGATTGCTGTCGGTTCAAAAGACCTGTTATGTGACCGCCTCACCTTTGTTGAAGGCCGGTTGCTTATTATGACACCGCGTGACGCCACCTTAGCGACCATGGCCGCCGTGCTGTGGGGGTTTAACCTGATCGCCGGCAAGATCGGCGTTGGCGTTGCACCGCCTTTGTTTTTTACTGCACTGCGCTTCCTGGTCGTCGCAGCCTTGGTTGTGCCGTTCTGCCCGGTCGAGCAAAAACACTGGCCGAGCCTTATATTTCTATCGGTCTGCTTCGGCACCGGGCACTTTGGACTTCTCTTCGTAGGTCTCGCGGGTGTTGATGCTGCAACTGCCGCAATCACTTTGCAGCTCGGCGTTCCCTTTTCAATATTGATATCTTGGCTGGTCTTTCAAGAAACCTTTGGCTGGCGTAGAAGTCTCGCCTTGGCCCTGACCTTTATAGGTGTTGCTTTTCTCGCAGGCGAACCGCGCAATGCGTCTTCGCTCTCATTCTTCCTGCTCGTGATTTGCACAGTGTTTTGGGCATGGTCCAATGTTTTGGTTAAACGCATGCCCGATATTCGGCCATTGGCTATAACCGGGTGGCTCTCTTTGTTCGCAGCGCCTCAAGTTATGCTGTTGTCTCTCTTCTTCGAAACAGGTCAGGGCGCGGCAATAACGAACGCCGGTTGGCCGCTCATCGGTGCATTAGCCTACACGGCCATTGCTGCTTCCATCATCGCCCATGCAACATGGTATGGTTTGGTCCAGAAGTATCCGGTCAACTCTGTGGTACCCTTCAACATGCTCATTCCCATCGTCGGTGTTGGTGCAGGTCTTGTTGTCTTAGGCGAACCGTTGACCTGGCAAAAAGCGCTCGGCGGCGTCTTGACCCTGGCCGGAGTTGGCGTCATCCAATGGCGGATCGCCAAAACCGCTTTATCAGGGTCCCCACACGATGCCCGTTAACTGCATAGACAGACCGTCTAACAACTTCGGCGAAAGACGCGATGGAGCCTCAATCACGATGCTCGTCTTTCATTACACGGGTATGGAAACTTGCGAGACTGCGCTGCAACGCCTGTGTGACCCCCGTGCAGAGGTCAGCGCTCACCTGCTTATCGACGAAGATGGCACGGCATACCGGCTGGTCGAGAATGGCAAGCGCGCGTGGCATGCCGGTGCGTCCTACTGGCGCGGTGAAGCCGATATCAATAGTGCCTCCATCGGCATTGAACTGGTCAATCCTGGTCACGAATTCGGATATCGGGTGTTTCCAGACGCACAAATAGACACGTTGATTGCCCTCAGTCTCGCTTTAATAAGCCAGTACGACATTCCAGCAACTGGTGTAGTTGGCCATTCTGACGTCGCGCCAGGCCGCAAATCGGATCCTGGAGAGCTATTTCCGTGGGAGAATCTGGCATCGTGCGGTATCGGACTTTGGCCGGATTTAGCCGTCAACGATGGCGAAGAGCATGGGACTCCATGGGAGAGCCTGACCAGGATTGGCTATGCGTCCCCGGGAGATCCACACTGCGGTGGTGACCTACTCAACTCAGAGACAGCTATATCAGACGTCATTTCCGCCTTTCAAACTAGATTTACGCCGCAAAACCGGTCCGGCATCCTCGATGATCAAACCCAGAGCGCAATCAGCGCTGTCGCGCGCGCATTCTCGTAAATCATTGAAGTTAATATATTTTTCGGATAAACACGTTTGGTCAGATGGCCGGACGGCCGCTGCCAGCTTCGGCTGGGGGAGGAAAGTCCGGGCTCCATGGAAACAGGGTGCCGGGTAACGCCCGGCGGGGGCGACCCTAGGGAAAGTGCCACAGAAAGCAAACCGCCCGCCTTAGCTTCGGCCAAGGCAGGTAAGGGTGAAAGGGTGCGGTAAGAGCGCACCGCGCGGCCGGTAACGGTCGCGGCACGGCAAACCCCACCCGGAGCAAGACCAAATAGGGGCAGCTGCGCCGTTTCGGCGGTGCAGGTGGGTTTCCAGCCTGCTGCCCGGGTCGGTCGCGTGAGACGTTCGGCAACGGACGCCCTAGATGAATGGCCGTCTCCCGGGTTTTCCCGGGGACAGAACCCGGCTTACAGGCCATCTGGCACTTTTTTCATGAAATGACGAAATTTCACTAATGGGACGCAACAACATCGACTTGACAAATAAGAACAAATAGTGAACATATAAACCCGCAACCTATCTCGTACCATTGACGCCCATATAATCCCATGGCATACCATGAAAGTTCGGGTTCTTAACGCGTGAAGTGCGTCTGGAGTCCGGCGATTGGTTTGGTGGTTTGAGGGGTGGTCCAGCGATGAAGTCTTTCATCGGGACCTTCATTAATAAGATAGATGCGAAGGGGCGCATTTCCGTCCCTGCGCCTTTTCGCGCCGTTTTACAGGCCAAAACGCTGAGCGGTGTGACCTGCTATCCAGCCCTGACCGGTCCATGCATTGAAGGCTGTGGCCTCGACCGGATCGAAGCGATGGTTGAAACCCTCCCAGACGAACCAATTCCCGGCGTCGAAGAAGATGCGATTGCCCATCTTATATTTGCGTCGGCCCGAGACCTGCCTTTTGACGGCGGCGGTCGCATTGTCTTACCTGCCGATTTTCTAAAGAAAGCTGGCCTAACCGACCAAGGCGCTTTTGTCGGAAAAGGCCGCACCTTTCAAATCTGGAACCCTTCAGCGCTCGAATCTGCCCAAGCAGAGATGTTCGACCGCGCCATGGCTGAGCGAGAAGCACAGGTCAGGGCAAGGAAGGAGGCCGATTGATGTCATCCGTGGCGCCCTCCCCCTCCGCCCCGATTACAGATCCAGATCATATTCCCGTCCTCCTCTCAGAAGTCCTCAACGGTTTAAGCCCGAAAGATGGCGGACTCTATGTAGACGGAACTTTTGGTGCCGGTGGTTACACGATGGCCCTCCTGCAGTCTGCGGATTGCAAAGTGTGGGCGATCGACCGTGACCCCGAGGCTTTGGAACGCGGTCAAGCGTTGGCAAAGTCATTTCCTGGCAGATTAAATTTTCTCCACGGCCGGTTTGGTGACCTAGCCGAGCTTCTTATTGAGAATGGTGTTCGAGCCGTTGACGGCATCGCACTCGATCTTGGCATCAGTTCAATGCAGATCGATGACCGTAGCCGCGGATTCTCGTTCTTACGTGACGGCCCGCTGGACATGCGGATGGAAAAAACTGGCATGAGTGCAGCCGATGCGGTGAACTCTTTGCCGGAGTCAGAGCTTGCCAACATCATCTACAAGTATGGCGAAGAAAGATTTTCCAGGCGTGTGGCACACGCCATCGTCATTGCACGCAAGTCACGCCCATTCTCACGCACGATCCACTTGGCCGATACGATCCGTGCCGAAGTCAAAAGGTCTCAGGATGGAATCGACCCGGCAACCCGGACGTTCCAGGCACTGCGCATTTATGTAAATGATGAACTCGGCGAGCTTGAGCGCGGACTAACGGGGGCTGAACAGGTTTTAGCGGAGCACGGTCGAATGGCCGTGGTTAGCTTCCACTCGCTTGAAGACCGGATCGTTAAGTCTTTTATTCGAGACCGTAGTGGTCGAGCGCCCAATCCATCACGCCATGTCCCAGCACCGAGCGCCGGCAAACCGTCTGCAACATTCAGCTTGGTCAATAATCGGGCGATCACACCAACAAAACGCGAAGTGCGTGACAATCCACGAGCCCGTTCCGCACGCCTCAGAATAGCTGAACGCACAGGCTTACCGGCGCTTTCCTCAATTCAAGGGGGGGCTGCATGAGATTGATGGATTTAATGTGGCTCGGGCTGGTCCTCGTCGTCGCGGTCGCTTTGTTCGTGCTCAAGTATGAAGTGCAAAACCTTGAAGACACGCTGGCTGAACGAAACGCTGATATCGATACGCACGCGCGTGCTATTCAAGTTTTGGAAGCCGAGTGGACTTTCTTGAACGATCCTGCTCGGCTGCGTCGGCTTGGCCTCGAGCATTTAGAATTAGCGCCCGTTGAACCGGCGCGAATCATCTCCATAGACGCGATCCCATTTCATGCCGCAGAGATCGATCCTGCTAACGCACCTAGCTCACAGCTAGGAGGTGGCCAGTGACAGCTTGGTCTAAGGCGAAACGTAAGATCGATTTTGTTTATCCTGGCGAAGACATCCAGGCTGCGCCCAAAGCGCGCGTGACCCTTGTCGGTGAAACCCAACGGGCTGTCGAAATCGGCAGGGCCCGTTTGATGGTTACGGCGGGGCTTTTCACGTTCGCATTTCTATCGATATCCATACGGCTGGTTGATCTCATGGTCCTCAACGGTGCCCTCGACACGGGGCCGGTCTACGGGGCAGCAGTAAGCCAAACCACGCCAACATTCCGGTCAGATATCGTTGATCGCCAGGGTCGCACAATCGCAACAACTCTTCCGACGGTTAACCTCTATGCCGAAGCGACAGAAATCATCGATGCGAAGGGCGCCGCTAAAGCGCTGATTAAGGTTCTACCAGAACTCGACCTCGTTGATCTGACACGGCGCTTAGAATCCAACCAGCGCTTCATCTATTTGCGGCGCCACCTCACACCAAGCAAACAAATCGCAGTCAACACACTAGGAATCCCCGGCCTGTATTTCGAAGAGTCAGAACGCCGCATCTATCCATACGGCGCCCTCTACTCCCACGTGGTCGGAGCAACAGACCCTGACAACAGAGGAAAAACCGGGCTGGAACTAACCTTCGACAAAGCCCTATCCCAACGCGTCGAATCGCTTGAACTTTCGTTAGATACCGGCGTCCAGAACGCGGTACGTGAAACTCTGCAAGCAGCGATGACTCGTTTCCACGCTGTGGGTGCCGCCGGTGTCGTGATGGATGCCCAGACCGGTGAAATCGTGTCGCTAGTCTCACTCCCCGACTTCGACCCCAAGGACAACGGACGCGCGGATGCTGACCGGCAGTTTAACCGTGCAACCCTTGGTCTCTATGAAATGGGATCAACTTTTAAGCTGTTTACGGCAGCCATGGCGCTCGAATTGGGCGTGATCAGTATGGATAGCGTGTATGACGCGCGCACCCCGCTGACTGTCGCCAGATACACCATCGACGATTATCACGCTGAAAAGCGTTGGCTTACCGTTCCAGAAATTATGATTCACTCGTCAAACATCGGTGCCGCCAAGATCGCGCTTGATGCAGGAACGCCGGCGCAGCAAACCTTCCTTCATCAACTCGGACTTTTATCACCGCTTGATCTGGAACTACGGGAAGTAGCGAGCCCGATGTATCCGGCGGTGTGGCGCGAAATTAATACGGTAACCATTTCTTATGGCCATGGAATCGCAGTAACGCCGGTCCATGTCGTTTCAGCAGTCAGCGCCATGGTAAACGGCGGTGTTCTCAATCGACCAACACTGCTCAGACGCGACACGGTTTATGAAGAAGACCGCACTCGGGTTATTTCGGAAGCGACATCGAAACAAGTACGCAGCTTGATGCGCCTGGTCGTCACAGAGGGCTCAGGCAAACAAGCTGAGGTTGCTGGCTATGTTGTCGGTGGTAAGACCGGCTCAGCTGAGAAACTCGATCGCGCCGGTGAATATAGCGAGGACCAAATACGAACGTCCTTTGTCGCCGCATTTCCAATGCATGCGCCGCGTTACGTTGTGCTGGTTCTTCTAGACGAACCGCAAGGCCTTAAAGAGACATTCAACTACACAACAGCAGGCTGGAATGCCGCGCCCACAGTTGGCCGCATTATCGCCGAAATTGCGCCCATGCTTGGCGTGTATCCAACAACAGAACAACCGATGGCACCCGAGTTGGGAACCCTCATCGAAGCGAGCGCTCGCATTTCCGACATGGCCCTTGCCCCAGCCGGTACCGGCTTTGGGGGTGATCGTGCGGCTGAGTGAATTATTGGAGGACAGCGGTACAGACATGTTACGCCTGACCGATCTAGATATAACCGGCATGACAGCGGACTCCCAGTCTGTGGAGCCTGGCTTTTTGTTCGCCGCGTTACCGGGCTCAAAGGTCGATGGCCGCGCTTTTATTGATGAAGCAGTGGAGCGCGGCGCGTCCACAGTTTTGGCGCCCGACGGGACATCTCTTGATCGAGACGACATACAACTCATTACCGATGCCAATCCGAGACGTTTGTTTGCTCAACTAGCAGCCAAGTACTTCGTGACCCAGCCGGAAATTGCCGTTGCCGTAACCGGCACCAATGGCAAAACCTCGGTCGCGCAGTTCGTTCGCCAAATCTGGCAGCATGCAGGTCATCAGGCCGCAGCCCTCGGAACTTTGGGCGTCGTCTCTGACGATCTTTCAGCATCCGGCAGCCTCACGACGCCCGACCCTGTCACACTCCACAAATTGTTGGCCGATCTCGCCGAGCGCGGCGTTGATCATCTGGCGTTAGAGGCTTCAAGTCATGGCCTCGACCAGTTCCGTCTTGATGGTGTGAAGATCAGCGCAGCCGCTTTCACCAACTTGAGTCGTGACCATCTCGACTATCACGGCACCATGGACGCATACCTGAACGCCAAGATCCGACTGTTCTCAGACGTGCTTATTCCGGGCGGTGTCGCCGTCCTAAATGCGGACACGCGTGAGTGCGCTAGCCTTAAATCGGCCTGTCACGCACGCGGTCATACAGCCATTACCTACGGATATGCGGGTGACGCCATCCGGCTCGTCAGCGCGACGGCAGCTGCACACGGGCAGGACCTTGATTTACTCCTTCACGGCAAGGTCGAGCACGTCACATTGCCTCTTGCCGGCTCTTTTCAGGCCATGAACGCCCTATGTGCCGCCGGCCTTGCTTTGGCAACCGGCGTTACGTCTGAACACGTGATCGAGGCATTGGCCGAGCTCGTCGGTGTGCCAGGACGTCTCGAGTGGATCGGATCGGCATACTGGTGGATGAAGCGCAATTTCTCAGCGCCGACCAGGTCTGGCAATTGTGCCGGGTTGCCGACCGGTTGGGCATTCCGGTC
>WLWG01002494.1_pt1 | contig 13920 bp, 13 predicted proteins | sample 6712871 | NCBI WGS metagenome assembly WLWG01 (sample SAMN12718693, study PRJNA515312) | sponge metagenome | isolation source: marine sponge | host: Mycale hentscheli | place: New Zealand: South Island, Marlborough, Capsize Point | collected 2003-05-01 | reverse complement strand
TTTGCGATAGTTTTTAAGGCTCCGCCTTTACCGCCTAATAGTCCTCCGAGAAGATTAAGCACTATGCTGCTCCGCCTGTCATCCAGCTAATTATCCAGATAACAACGATCGCTACAATAGCGGCCTTGATCCAATCTTTCATCTGCCAGTCACTCCACTCTTTGATGTGTGACCATAGATCTTTTAGTAAGTTCATAGAACCTCCTTTGTTTAAGATGAGGATTATACTATTTTACGCCTTTAAAAGCTACTTTTTTAATCTGCGCATTACTTGTCTGACCTTTTGGGCCCGAACCTTTGTTGTTTTTTACAACAAAAGAGGGAAAAGTCATTGCTGCATCTGATCCAACTTTCATTGTTGGAAAAGGGTTTTTTGCAGAAACAATAGTCATTTTTGCATTTTTAAACTTCATTTTCTTGCCTTTCCATAACCGCGTGTAGCTAGTCTACCCGCTAATTGTTTAACAGTTCTTTGTATGCCTGAAGCCAATCCAGCTGCAGCACCTGGAATACCAATAGATTTACTTATTGTTTTTAATTGTTTTAGTGATTTGTTTTTCTTTGGTGGATGAACATCGCCACCACGTTTTCTTTTAATAACTCCTCTGCCCATAAGAATATCTTTTTGTGTAACTTTGCCATCACCTGATAAATCAGGGAACTTGGATGCTGAACCACCTTCTTTTAAATAAATTGTATCATCATCAACACCATGAGGAACACCTTTTTTATCTTTTCTGCCAGGTCCTATTTTAGTTCCTGGAGGTGCTTTTTTAGGTTTATTTTTTGGAATTGGTCCTCCTGCTGCTCCTTTTTTTTGCATGTTGTCTCCAAAAAGTGCACCAAAATATTCATCAAGTCCACTCTTACTTTTTTTCTTTTTAAATTTTTTAAAAGGTTTTGCTTTATCTTCTGTAGCTTGTTTTGCTGGATTTTTTTTCTTAGTTTTAGCCATAACAGTTAATGTATAGTTGGTTTTAAAAGATTTAGCAAGTCTCTTGCGTTATGATTTAAAATATTATCATATTCTTGCTCGGTAAGATTGTTATGATATAGCATTTTTGCTACACCCATCATTGCACCTGCTAAAAGTATCTGATCTTCTTGACTTGTTACACCTGTATCAGCGAAAGTCATTAACTCAGTAAAATATTCCTGTAATCTAACTGTTGCGCTTGTCATTTTGTTTTTCTAGATTAACATTTGCACGTAATTGTGCAATATCTTCGTTAGAATCTATCTTATCTTGAGCAATTTTCGCACCTTGATCAAGTTTTGCACCCTCTAAATCAAGTTTTTGTTGATCATTTTGTGCTTTTCGTTGAATATCTTGTGCTTTTAACTGTAATTCTTGTTGTTTTAATCCAACAAGAGGGTCTTGACCTTGACCTTCCATAGATTGTTGCTCTTCAATAAACATTTCTTCAATATATTCAGTAACTTTAGTAGCAACTTGACGTTCAATCTCTTCTTGAAACTGTGCTTGAAGGTCTGGTGGAAGCTGCCCGCCAAATTTTGCTGCTTCTTGTTCAATTAAAGGTTGATTTTCAGCTTCAACTTGTTCTCTTGCTAATAATGAAACATGTTCCATAGTATGTGCTTGTAATAATACAGTTGCTTGAGGATTATTACGAACTAACATGGATGACATAAAAGTTCTATGCGCATCAATATGCGCTTGATGATCTTGATTTCTAAACGGAACTAATTTTTGTCCAAGTAAAGCATCAGAATTTTCTAAACCAGGGTCTTTTGGAGCTGGTGTTTTTGGTGGTGGTAAAATAGCATCAATATCTTTAACACCAAGTGATTGATACATTCTTTTATATGCTTCATATATATTATGTGACTTTGGATCTGATTGTGCCATTTGTAATTGTGTTTGTGCCAACGTAACACGTTGAGACATGGAAAAAATATTTGGATCAGACACAGGCATGATATCAATGCGATCATCAAAATCAGATGTTTTAACACTAGGTACAGCATTACTACCTACTTCGTATGGATATTGAGGTGGTAAGAACTCTTTAAATACTTTTGCTAATAAATTAAATTCTGTTTTTTGTGCGTAGTGTAATCTTTTATGTATTGCACTCATGACTCTAGATCCTCTTTCAATCAAAGCCATTGTTGTTCCTACAGGTGCATTTGCTGCTACACTGTCACCAATTTTTTGATCAGCAATAGAAGCAAAACGTTGTCCCGCTGCTACAACAAAACCTAATAATTGAAATAATGTTTGATCTGCGCCTTTGTAAGGTAAAGGCATGAGTCCTGCTCGTAAGTCTCCACTAGGTGCATCAACATCTCTAAACTCACCTGGTTGTATTGGTGAATCATCATCTTTGATACGAAGCCCTCTAGCTTTAAATCCTGCTGGTAAGTTTGCTAAAGTACCTGCATCTAGTAATTGTCTAAGTGCAGCCGTAGCTGTTCTTGATAAACCACCAAGCATGTGAATAAGACCGTAACCATAAAAACCGAGGCCAGGTAAAAACTTGTAGTGAACAAAATATTGTTTCTTTTTCTTTAATGAATCTTTTTCATCATAGTTTCTATAAATAGATAATATGTTTCCAGAGCCTTCATCAATAGTAACAATGTATGGAAGTTTTATTTCATCGGGATCTTCAAATCCAGGTACATCTAAATCACAATGTATTTCTAATAAAGTGTATTGATCATTTTTATATCCAGTGCCTGTTTCTTTTACACCATCCATTTTATTGATCTCAGCTTGAATATTATTTGTATCAGGATCATCGTATTCTTCTAAATCTACATCACGATAAAATCCCTGTACTTGTAATTTACGAATATCATTTTTTGTTCTTTTTAAAACATGTGTTACACGTTCTGCTGTTGCTAAATCAGTTGCGGTGTAAGGTACAATTAATTCTTCACTGGGGATAAACTTTGATACAGCTCTTCCCATTGTTGAGTCATAGTAAATTTTTTTAAAACTAGAACCTGATAAAGGTAAATAAAAAAGCATTTGATCTAAATCAGGATCAAAGTCTTCCATAACATGCATAATTTGATAATTCATAAAGTCCTGCACGCGCTGTGCTTGATCTTCTTTTTGTGTATCTGATTTACCAATAATTTGTGTTCTTATAGGTCCATTAGCTGGTAGTAATTCTTTGTATGCTTGTGCTTGAAATTGTGTAACGGTTTCTGATAACAAAGGATGTGTAACACCACTTGCTCCTTGAAAAGGTTGTGATCTATCTTCATATTTAAATCCAAGAAGTTTTAATCCTTTTGAATAAGCGTCATACCATTCTTCTCTTGAGCTACTATCCTCTTTATAATCTCCAATTAAATCAGAAGAAATATCTTGTAGATCACCTTCATCCATAAATTCTGCTAAGTTTGCATCAAAGCTTGTGTCCAAAGGTTCTTGTAGAGGATTAATTAATGCTCCTCCATCTTCTGTCATTTCAATGTTTTCTACGTTTAATTCATCTTCGGGTGTTTCTATTGTAATAGATTCTGTTTCAATTTCTGTTGGTTCCCCTGTAATTCTTCTGTCTACGGCCATTATGCTACCTCAAATATATCAATATGCTCAACAAGTCCACCTTGTGCTTTGTGTGTTTTATATGGTTCTAACATCTCAGGGGTAATTTTAATAGCAAAAACTGGCTCCATGTCCTTTTTGTTAGGTATGGAGATAGGTTGAATTCTATAATTCGGATTTGATACAAGCAGTTGTCTTGCTTGATCTTCATTAGTTAATGTTGCTACCATGTTACCATTCTGATCAGTGACACGATATTGAGTAGCTCCTCTTCCACTTTTTACTTGTACAGGCATGGTAATTATTTCTGAGTTATTACTTTGTGCTTGTTTCTTTAAAATTTTTTCTAGCGTAGAGGTATAATGTTTACCTTTTTCATCAACAGCATTAGGACCTCCATAAAACTCGTCCATACCAATACCTTTGTATTGTGACTCTCTAAATTCGCCGCTTCTTTTAAAAGCATCAAAGCGTCGTTGTTTATCGGCTGCTCTGTCGGCTGCAGATGTTGCAGCATTTCCTTGAAATCTATATCTGTCAATAACGTATTGAGATGGTGACACTGCATAATAGGAAGACGCATCAGGATCTTTTAATACAAACTTTCTATACGCTAGTTCATATAAATCCTTTTTAACTAAAGCATCCGCCCACTCGTCTCTATTCTTAAATGGTAGATCAGGAAATAATCCGTCTATGGCATTTGAATCTATATCAATAAGTTCTTTCATCATTGTATCTAGATTGTCATTTAGTAAAGTTGATAGTCTTGATAGATCCGCATCACTTACTTCTCTTGTTTGAATATATTGATTAACAATCTCATCTACCTCTTCATCCATCTTTGTTACTCTCTGTGCCAATACATTTACTTCAGCGTCTGTTTTCTTTAGTGGTCTAAACACGGATTTATTCTTTTCATAAAAATCCATCGTTGTTTCTGCCAATCTATTAAGCCCTTGTAGATTTGTTGTGTTGCCTTCTTCTTGTATCTTACGAAGAGCCGCGGTCAGTTGTTGTTTACGCATGGCTGCTGCTTGTAATAAATCAGATTGTATCTCATCGGCAAACGTCACACGAACCACGCCGCTCGGATCAACGCCCGATGCCTTGGTTATCTGTTCTTGTAACGCGTTATTCTTAACAACAAGCTCGTCCATTTGATTCACTAAACCTGGGCTTATCTCATCTAACTGATCAGCATATTTTGCTATGATAGATAGTTTAGGAGTATCGCCCCCAAAATCAATCATTATATCATTAATATCTGCTTGACTCATTCCTCTTTGATTAGCTAATCGTTCTATTTTATTTCTAGCCTCCGCATATAAACCTTGCAAACTTCTTTCGTTTTTCGTTTTTTCTTTTGTGAGTTTACTTACATTTATTTTTGTTTGCGGCCCTTCTACCTTTGGCGGTACAAATCCATAACGGTCCGTGAGCCGCGTCCAACCGATCACGTATGTATCTGATTCATTAGGCATACCAAACTCATGACGAAATATTTGTTCTCCCCCAAACATTGCACCTGGGTATTCGCCTGAGTCACCAGGTAATTTATTTCTATCTAAATATAAAATTCTTTCTCGTTGACTCCCTTCAATAAAACCATCTTTAGCGTATCCTTCATATCGTGTTCTGCTAGCGCCATTTGGATTGATCATCTCGGACCCCTGACCTGTTGCGTGTACTCGCATACCACTGATTGGTGCTGATCTAACTTGTGAAAGAACATCACCTTTAGGTATTGGCATATTTTCATCGTATAATCGTAACAAGGCATTGATACGATAATCGTCGACCTCGGATTTTTTAATTCTGTTTTTGTTTAAGAAATCAAGTAGCTCTTGTTTGTTTGCAAACTGATCTGGTGCGTTTGTCATCGCACGTTCTATGTCTGAATAGAATACGGACGTCATTGGTTGGTTTGTTAATGGTGTAACCTCAATAGGGTTGTCTGTACCAATCTCTACTCTTTCATCTGGAGTCGGATCAAAAATATCTTCTTGCGATCTTATTTCTTTTTCTCTATCCAAACTTTCTTTTTGTTTTTTTGTAGGATTTACTAATTTGTCTTTTGGTGTTGGTATTGGGGCAACCTCGTTAACAGGTGCTTTACCAAACAATTTAAAGAAAGGTAACATAAGATTTGCTGTTTCATATGATCCTTCGGGAAGGTCATCTTGAAATATATCTAGATCTTCAGGTAAGCCTGGTCCTGCGGGTCTTTGTTCTACTATACCACCTGTACTAAATTTAGCTGGCCCAAAAGTTTGTTTATATTTTTCTTTAGCTTCACCAATTTTCTCTGCCATTCTGTATCCTTCAAAATATTCTTCTTCTGTTATAATCTTCTCATCTAATGCTTCATCCATTATTTGTCTGATTTTATTATTTATAGGCATAGCCTCACCAATTTTAAATCCAGGAGCTACCTGTCCTTCAATGCCTAAAGCTATCATATCATTATGTATTTCTAAAAGTTCTTGATAGTCCTCTTCAAGGCCCTCATCTAAATATTTTTTATAAAATACTCGAGCACGTTGTTCCAACGCTGGTTGAATAACGGAATTATATTCAGATACATCAATATACAGCTCAGATGGATCTGCTCCTTTCATATATTTATCAGAAGCAAATCCTTTTTCTACACCTTTTGCTTCAAACCGATGTGCTATCTGTAAACCTGCTTTTACACTTTTTTCAGGTTTATCTATTACTTTACTAAATATTTTTTTTAAAAGAGGTCTTAAATCTTTTACGGCGTCTAATCTTATTTTATCAATTTCTCTAAATCTTATAAAATCATTATAATATTTACCACCCTTTTCTATGTCCGAAAGTTTAACTGTTTCAAAAAAATCTTCTGCTGATTGTTTTGATGTTCTTCTAAGATTATCAAAAAATCTTGTCTCTGGGTCAACATTTAATAAAGTTATTGGATCTTGTCCTGATTTAAACGTACTTGAAAATAAGTTTCCAAAAACATTTCCTTCTCTTTTAGAGCCTTCTGAAATTTCAAAAATTCCTCCCTTTTTACTTTTTTGTCCTGTCACCAAAAGACTATCGGCTATTTCAGGGTGTATTTCTTTCAATCTGTTTATTAAAACTTGTCTACTTGTTTTTGCAGAATAACTATCTTTAAACAAGTCGGGATATTCTTTTTTTAATTCTTGTACAAAAGCCTCTCTAGTAAATTTGGCTGGTGTTTCTCTGTCTTTATTTATTTTGTTTATAACATCAAGAGCGGCGTCTGCTTTTTTTGTTGCCTCTTCATCAAAAAATTCAAATCTTGCTTTGTTCTGAGAACTTGCATAACTTTTTCTTTTTTTTCTATAGTCTTCAATTTTATTAAGTGTCTGTGGATCAATATCTCCGTCAGCAATTACCCTTTTAATTGTTGTGGACATGCTGGTTTTTGGTGAAAACTCAACTAACCCTGCTGCTTTTCTTTCTTCATTTATAATTTTAATTATTGGATCTGGTCCATCAAGGGAAAGAGTATTAACATCTATTTTATTAAGTCGTTCAGTTATATTTTTTTTAACTTCTCTTTTCGTAGAAAGGCTTCCAGCAGAAGCTGTTGTTTTAGCTATGTCTAATGATTCTTTTGTTATTAATCCTTTTTCTAATGCATATCTTTCAACTTCTGCTAGTTCTGATGCTGAAAGTGATTTAACGAGTTCTTTTCTTTTCGTTGGATTCAGCATAGATTGTGCAAATCTTTGAGCCACCAATTGTTTTTCCGCATCACTTAAATTTGTAAACTGAGGTATTTTAGTTTTTAACTCTACAACGACAGGATCTTTAGCAACTGTTTGTGTTTCTTGTTTTGGTGCAGAGATAGGCTCATCAGGAGTTAAGAAAGGATCTTTTGGCTCTCTACCTTTACCAATAATATCTTCTGGTGTCATACCTTCAAAAGCTTCTTTACCCGCTAAATCTTTTCGCGTTGTCTCTAGTACGTCATCAATAGTTACAGGTGTCTCTATTTCGTCAAGTTTCACGGGCGACGGTTCTTGTTTCAAGACAGGTTCATCAACTTGTTTTGGTGCACGTAAGTCATCTCCTAATCCAAAAATTTCATCTTTAGTTGTAAGAGCTCCTGTTGTTTTTGTTGTTGGTTCCTTACCTGTAGCTTGTCGTAATAAGAATTCTTGTTCGCCGTCTATAACTGGTTTTAATTTTTGTATTACTTCTTGCGCTTCACTATCAGATAACATTTTCATTATCTCTTTATCTTGCGCTGCATCTGCTAGTGTTGCTTTAGGACCAAGTTTTTTTAAACCCATCTGTGCTATTTTTTTTAAACCAAAACTTAAACCACCTATATCCAATAAATCTAACGGAGATAGTACAATACCAAACTGTTCTTCCCCTGTAAGATCTAAAAAGTCAGCACCATCTTTTAATTTACTAAATCCTTTTTGTTGTGCTCCAAATAAAAACTCTCTTCCTTGTATTAAATTCATTCCAAGGGTAGGTCTTGTATAACCCATGTCTTCTAATATGTTTCCTCGAGGATCTCCATACATAAACATTCGATTTAATTCAGTCAGCTTCATCCCTGTTTGATCTGCTATTTTTTGATTTTCTGCTTGTATTGCTCGAAGTCTAGCCAACTGTTCTTCATTAGGTGCTAAAAAATCATATAAATTTGACATACCAGAAATAATGCTTTGACTAACAACATCTCGACCATCAGGGCCATAAGCATCTATTTTCTGTTGTTGTGTTAGAGGAGGAGCTACACCAAAATTAAAATCTGTTACACCTGTTTGAGGATCAATAGTAGCACCAGGCATAGGTAGTTGTATATAACCAGAATCTTCGTCTTCTAATATATCGTTAATATCTACCATTAATAATACTCTCTCTGTTCAATGTACCCTGGTTCATCCACATAATCAGATTCCAGTTGAATAAAGTTTCCTTGACGGAAACGCAACAGCGCTTGTGTTGTTGAATCGACTAAATCGTCATGATCACCATAAGGGAAAGCGGCACATTCTTCAATAACTTCTTCTGCCCAGCGGTCATCAGTTGCCCATACCTGTCCTGCTTCAAAAATAGGAGCCACGGAGTTTACACGTACATGCTTATCATTGCCCTTACTAGGCGTATAAGTTACTACAGGAATTCCTACTTGACGTAGCTCCTGTGTTAAGGGCATACCAGATGCTTTCGCTTCAATCAAGATTGTTTCTGGTTCCCAGTATTTATATTCATCTAACGCGATTTGTTTTAAGTCAGGAAAATCCCAACGTCCCTTACGCATTGCTAAAAGCATAATGTTCGGTGGGCCGTGTTCCACGGGTTTAAATACACCCCACGTTGTTATTGCACTAAAGTCTGCTGTCTCTTTTTTACTGAACGCTGTGTCATAACTTTGTATAACGTGCATAAGGGGAGGTAAACTATCTTTAGGCCAAACTTTCCACCAATCTTTTTTAATGATTGCTCCTTCTTCTGAGGTTGGTGCTTGTTGCCATTGAGCTTGCCATTTTTGTTCTGACAAAGATGCTTTGACACCTTTTAGTTCATCTATTTTCCAAAACTGTGGCCATAGTGGTTCATCATTCAAAACTGCAGGAAACTCAACCACGTCCCACTGATCAGAGTTTTCGTTAGTTTGTGCGTTTAATAATTTTCCCGTAAGATCCTTTGTGGACCATCTGGTCATAACTATAACAATAGCACCACCAGGTTGTAAACGCTGTCTAGGTCCAGAGGTGTACCATTCATATGCGTTGTCCATGGCTGTTTGTGAGAGAGCGTCTTGCTCGGAGTGAGGATCATCAATAATAAGCAAGTCAGCACCACGCCCAGTAATAGCACCACCCACACCAGCAGCAAAATACTCTCCACCAGCGTTAGTTGTAAAACGCCCCGCAGCCTTTGAGTCTTGAGATAAGCTAACAGTCGGGTATACATCTTTAAATTCTTGTTGGTCAAATAGGTTCCTCACTTTCCTACCAAAGTTATACGATAATTCTGCCGTGTGTGTCGTCTGAATAATTTTTAATTTTGGTTTTTGTCCAAGCATCCACGCAGGAAATAAATGTGAAGCAAACTCTGACTTTGTATGTCTCGGTGGCATATTAACAATTAATCTTTTTATCTTTCCACGTGAAATGTCTTCAAATTTTTTTGCAATAATTTTGTGATGTGAACCTGCAATAAATTCTGGCCAAACTTTTTTTACAAAAGTAAGAAAGGTGGAACGGGACTCCTCGGCCAATTTTATTTGCATTTTCCTTAATTCGTATTTTAAGACTTCCGTTGGTATATTTTCTGAATTCATAAAAAAGTTATATCATACTCTTCGTTTGTGTAAAACTTAACCTTTAGAAGCAAATCCCAAGCGACCCCCCAAATTGGGTCGGTGGGGGTCATTACTACTACCGATAGTGGTTGGTATCGGTTCTAAGTACCTAATGTAGTTTTACTATGCTGGTGAGTCGCTGCCAGGAAGCTGGTGCAGCCTGAAGATGCTGCCAGGAACTCCTGGCTGCAGGTGAGGAGATGACGTAAAAAAAGGCAGGGAGTACCCTGCCTTTTTGCCAGTCCTCGAGGAACTTCTACTAGAGTAAATCTCTAGGAGAAACCTTTGTTCTTAGTTTTTCAATTAACTTAGTAGCCCAAGCCTTAACGAACTGAGGTGCGTTAGGATCGAAGGCTAACTCTTCAACTTCACTCTCTAAGAGCTTGTAAAGAGCTTTCCAATTAATATTAGTAGTACTACCAAACAGATCGTCTTGAACAGCACGATTATTGTTCCTATTGTCAACATTCGTATTGTTCCTTAATCCTAATTGGTTTTCTAAAACAGCTAATCTGTTTCTAAGGTCGTCGTTATTATCTGGCATTTATAACTCCTTTGTTAATGTTTAGGAATTAGTACTCCCATTTTATCTTATACTCAAGAACTTAATTACTTTTTTGTGGATAACTTTTTCGCTTGACTTTCATCAGAAACGCAGACGTCGGGACAACCCAGAGCCGTGCCGTGCTACCTTAACTATAACAGCAGACCGATCGCCTCGAACAAAAGAACTGCGATGCAACCCACAGCATCGGGTGGTGCAACTAACTATTACTAACACCCTGCCACGAAAAAACATTAACGAGTGATGGATAATGCAAACGTAAAAAAGGGGCGAGTAGGTATCGCCCCCAACATTGTCGACTGAACTAAAGTTGACAATTAATATTCTACTTAGGCATAATCGGAACTAAGCAGAAATTCTGAAGTCGGCTACTTCATCAATCGTAGCCTTCTTATTTCTTGATACTGTTGTTTCGGATAAAGGCATAGCCTGTATCTGTTTATACTGCGTTGGTACTTTGCATTGATGATACGCAATCTCGCCAAGTTTCTCCTTGACAAGTTGGTTGTCAATCTTAGCACCCAATTTTTGTGAAACATGAAGTGAGTAATCCCTTCCATGCAATAGGTTTGCATTTTCACTCATAGACAAGTCTATCATCAGTTGTCTGTTGACTTTAATAAAGTCTGCTAGAACTTTCTGCATTGTCAACGCACGACCATACGCGTCAACGATAGCTTGTTTATTTCTTTTACTTACACTAGCGGGGCTTTGTTGTGCCTTCTCTAGTACTTCTAATATATTAACAGCTTTTGACATTTTATTTTCCTTTCGTCTTTCTAGTTAATAAGTCTTATATAATCCCATTTCATTAGAAGTCAATAGTCTTTTTTATTTTTTTTTCCACAGGACAGCTTCAGCTTCGCTGGGACTTCTGTCAACTATACTAAGGTACAACCAACCACAAAAATTACAGGAGTGATGGAGATGCAGCTGCGGGTGCAGCGTTACTATAGCTACACAATCCCCAGTAAAACTAGGACGAAAGTAATGCAGAAGTATACCAGGAAGACATGTGCAGCCAGGAATGCTGCAGTAGCTCCTACTATAACAAGCAGGAGCAATGCGATTACCAGTAGGATCATGATGCGGGTACCATCCCCTGCATCAGAGACCAAGCAGCTGCATCCTGGTCCACCTGAATGGATGCGCCGTCGCCCCAGTCCAGGTACCAGTACTCCAAGCGATGTAGTTCGCCATGCTCGTTAACGTATCCACGTAGCTCGTCGCTGGGTCCGCCCCAGCTGAACTGCCAACGCCAGTAACCCTCTAATTGGTTGTCCCAGGTATGCGGTTCTACGTAATCAAATCCAAGCGCCTCGTACTCAGGGTCTTTCAGGTCTTCCTGCCTCTCCCGCCACTGTTCTTCTACCAGCTCAGCGCAGGTGGGTTCTTTCTTTAATACTGTTACAGTCTCCATGTTGTTCCTTTCTGTTAATGGGGGTTGGGCCCTAGGCTTATTACAGCAATAACCAACCCCCGATTGTGGCCGTTTGCAAAACTTCGAAACGGATTCGGTAGCCACAGGTATCTATATAGTCCCATCTTATTAGATAGTCAAGACCTATCTACATTTTATTTCCACACGAACTTCAGCCAGAGCTGGGTACGCTGCAGGTACTGTTACTACTATACCCCAGCAACCCGTTCTTCTGCGCCGATGCACAATGCAGACGGCTACCATCTCAGGTTCACGCTGCATCTGCAGGTGGTACACTACTTACTAGGAATGTAGGGTTTCTGCGGTGATGGAGGCAATGGACAATGGAGAAGCTCCCGCTGCGCGCGCTGCCAGGAAGACGGATCACCAGGGACCACATGCGTATAACTAGCAATGGAGCTGGTCAATGCAGCGTGGCTCACGGCAATGGAGCTCGGAAAGATACAGGATAAACTCTCTGCGAGGGAATGGAGCATAATAAAACTTCTTCCCCCTTGCTTTGCATGGTTAAAATGCCACGCTTTTTGAAAGGGGCTTAGTTTTACTTTTTTATCTTTTGTTATCTTTAGTTCGACCCAAAACATAACTCCGTCCTTGCAACCATAACAGTCTGGCACACCTGGCACAGCCCAGTTTTCGATACGAGTCCAGAATATATCTGGCATGTTTTTCTTTATTGTGTTCCAGTATTTAGTTTCTGGTTTCACAACATCATTAGGATAGATAACAAAGCTATAATTATAATTAAAGGCTTCAAACCAACAATTAAAAGAAAACCAACTGCCATCCAAAAAAGATCCATCTTCATGGACACCTCTTCATCAGTTCCATCATTTGATTATAATACAACAACCTAAACTCAAAGCTCTCAGCAGTCAGTGCTGCACGCCTCAAGTTCTCTATCCTACGCCAGAACAATTCGTCTGTCATAGGCAATGCATGATACTGATACAAGTCTGGTCTAATTATCGCTAACATACTTTCTCCTTTTTAGAACTCTATAGTCCCATTCTATTCTATAATCAAGCTTTATTTTCTATTTCTTTAACTTCCTCAAACGTAGTTTCAATACTGTACTGTTCCTTCAAGTCCTGTAGCTTCTTCTCTACCTCTTCTCTTGACATGGAATCAATCGTGCCTGTAAGGATTTCTTTCTTGTCAATATACAACCCAGCAATCTGTCCTCTCCTGGTCTCGGCAGCTACGGCAGCGTTCCAGTTGCCTGAAGATGACGCCTGGTCTCTGATGCGGGCTAGTGTAGATAATGATCTTTCCTGAGTACACCTATATCTGTCAACATTAGCTCGTACTTCTGAGTCGATAGCTTTTACCACATGAGGGTATTTATCTGCGTTCTGCAGTCGTGATGCAACCATAAAAGCGCTTCGTTTTGCATATCCAGCCTCAACTGCACATTGTGTTGCAGTCTTCAGCCCTTCGGAATGAACCAGCAACAATATAAATTTTCTTTGTTTTGGAGTTATTTTCTCATCAAACAATGCGTCTGACATAGGTTGTGGTATAAATACTTCTTTATTCTCTTCCATAATGCACCTTTTCTATAGATGTTTTTCTCAAATAATAATTATATTACTAAATATTTTCGAGAAATGCGAGTTTTTTTCGTAAAATATAGATACTTTGTAACCTGTAAATAGTTGTAAGTTACAAGAAGTTACAAGAAAAGGTAAGTATTCTGCTACTTGTAACCTTGTAACCTTGTAACTTGTATTTTACTAAAAAAATATTTTAAAATAAATTTCTCATAGAAACATCTATAGAGAACAGCGTTTATGAAAAGAACTTTGGATCTTCACGCACTATTCTCAGCGCTTTATCTAACGCCTGGCGTCCGTCAGTCATGATTACTTCCCACTCTTCTGCGGTATATACGCGGTCTTGTCTTGGATCGTAGAATTTTATTGATACATCACCGCAATGGCGACACTTATATACTTTTCTTACTGGGCTTTCGGGTAGTTGTGTGTACATACCGTTTTATCCTTTGTAATGGGAATAATATTACGTTTTTAGGTAATTTTTCTCTAAAATAGATTGAATCC
>WLWG01002488.1_pt1 | contig 13943 bp, 3 predicted proteins | sample 6712871 | NCBI WGS metagenome assembly WLWG01 (sample SAMN12718693, study PRJNA515312) | sponge metagenome | isolation source: marine sponge | host: Mycale hentscheli | place: New Zealand: South Island, Marlborough, Capsize Point | collected 2003-05-01 | reverse complement strand
ATCCTCATAGTGGTGATTACGATTCAATTTTAGAAGAAGATGCAGAAATTTTTGAAACTATTGATGAAGCAGATGGAAATAATGACGATTTAATTGCACCAGTAATTAGTGATGCGCTTAAAGAAATTAAAAAACAAGACCCATCAGGTGCTAGCATTAAAGTTCTTAATGATTTTGCTACTTGGGCTGACCAACATACAGACGCAGAGGCTGAAAGAGAAGCTGAAATTTATTTACAAGAGCTAAAAGACTCGCCCACTGTTGACCAAAAATTTAGAAAAGCTATGGCTATTGCAATGATGGCTATGTTATTTGGTGATGACTTCACTACAGCTATGAACACAGGCTTTGGTGTAATTGCAGATGATTATGCAGAAGATGCTTTGGCAGCTAAAACACAAGCAGAAGCTGATGCAGCACTAGCTAAAAAAATGGCTGAAGAACAACGTAAATTTGCATACGACTCTTTATCTTCTCAAAGAGATTTTGAAGAATCAGTAGCATTAAAAGCTATGGAACAAGATGCTAAAACTACAAAAGAAAAGAAAGCTGCAGAAGCAAAAAGATTAAAAGACAATGTAGACCTTGGCGCAAAAGTATTGCAAGAAATGATTGACAGTGTTAAAGGTTTAGATGCATATGCAAATTCTGGATTAGCTGGACAATCTGTAACTCAACAAATGGCTGGTTTCATGTCTGAAATAGAAGCTTCAAGTCCTGATGGTTTTAAATTAGATTTATATGACAATCAACAAATGTATGCAATGTCTGGTGCATTAGAAAACTTTATACATCAATCTTTATATTATAATAGTTTAGATAACATCAATACCGCATCTTTTTATAACATTGTCAAAAACTCGTAAATGTCTATCCATACTAAGATCTGGATTCCTTTCGTAAAGTTTTAAATCCATTCCTACCATATCGTTTAAGGATCTAACTGTTGGATCTAAATTTAACATGGTTGTTAGATCAGACATTGTTAGATCATATTCACAATTAAAATGTAAATTAATTGCACTGTTTTCTTTTTCAATTTGTTCTAAGAGTCTTTCATTATTTTCATACCAATCATAATGAGGGTAAGCAATATCCCAACCCCCAACAAAATGCCACCAGGCAAATGTATCAAGGTTTGTTCCGTATTGTATTGCAAGTAATTTTGCATCAGGAAACCATTCTTTTAATATTTCTATATTATATGCAAACCAATGACTTTTAATTATCTTTACACCATTCCAATCTGTAAATGCATTTTTACATTCTTGTAAAAAAGTTTCTTTTGTGTAGTTGTCTTTGATATTATCAAAATGCTTTCCAAATTCATGACACGGTCCCCAGTATGCTCCTCGGTGCCAACCTACGCTAACTTCATTTTCTGTTGTGCTTGTTCTATAATACCTATCATATGATCTGCTAGAACTATCATCTGAGTGGTTTATAACAGCATGATACATTTGGATAGCACGTAATATACCGCTCCATCTAGAACCTGGAGCTCCCATTGCAAAAATTAAATCTTTACCATTATCCATTAAGTTTTTAACATGCTTGTTTTGTTTCTTAACAGCAACTGTAGTAATATTATTTGCTTCATCAAATTTTTCATATGCTGTTGTTACAAATTGTTCTACACCTTTTATCTGAGTGTTAGTACCATTTAAACCATTCATTTTTGCATACAACTGATCATACTGAGTTCTTTGATCTCTTGATAATACCATGTTTGGATTATCTAAAGCTTGTTGTCTAGTATTTGAAAACTGTTCATTTTTATCACTATATATTTTATTAATCAAATCTCTGTTAACATAACCGGTAGACTCTCCTTCATCATTTGTAGTCTGCTCTAATAGTTTTGTTTTTATCTGTGATATAGATCCTCTAAATTCTTTTTGTTCTCCGTTTTCTCCTGTTACAGTAATACCATAAGTTTGATCCTCACTTGCATTATCACCTCTAGGATTCATTAAAGTCATCATACTAACAATATCATTTACTTGATTAGCAGCTAGTCTAGTATCAGCTTTATTAAATTGATCCTTAGTCCTATCAATCATGTCAGGATTCTGAGTAATCTTATTTTTTTTATTAGTAGCTAAATCTATTGTATTACCATCACCCAATGTTGTATAACCAGTTGATAATGCATTACCAAGAGGACTATTTACACCAGTACCTTCTAATTCACTTTTAAGTTTTTCAAGATCAACTCTGTTTTTTTGTTTAACCTTTTCTAGATTAAGAGCATTAGCAGCATTGGCTCTAATCTTACTCATGTCATATGCAAACTGTTTTTCTTGCACAGCATATTTGTTTTCACGCATTTCATATTCATAGTCTCTTGCGCTAAATGCTTGTGCAGATTCTCTCATATCATTCATGATATTGTTCTGCATAAGCATACTATATGCTTTATTTAATGTATTACCCAATGTTTTGCTAGGTAAAGCTGCTTCCTCTCTAATTCTTTTTTTAGCTTCTAGTGCTGCTTTAAACTGTTCTGTTCTTGATAACTGCTCTGTATTAGCCTGATCAAGTTGTGAACCTTCTATTATACCATTAGCACCTTTATAGTTTGACCAAGAAACATTAGCTTTTTCTGCTTTAGCTAAAGCTTGCATATCTTGAGCCATTTTAAGTTCATTGATAGTTTCAATTCTCCTAATTGTTTCAGATGCCCAAAGTTCTTGTCCTTGTTCTAAATTAGCTGCTCTACCTTCTTTAACAGCAGCTGTTGCCCAATCCATACCTTTTACATATGCTTCTGTTTGATATGCAGCTTGCACCCTTGGATGTTCCATAAGTCTATTTCTGATCTGTTGTAATGCAGCACCAGTCACTTGAGCACCGTTTTGTTCAGTAATTATCCAATCAGAATTTACAATTTCTTTTTGATTAGTTGCTGATATAGGCTTATTAGGATTATACTTAGGATTAGCTTTTTTAGCAAACCTGTCCCTTTTCATTTTTAAAGGAGGTTCCATGTTCTCTAATAACTGCTGACCCATTTCAAACAAGTTAGCATCTGGAACATATTTTGGTAAAGCCATTTGCATAGCTTTATCAGGATCTGCATTAATAAATGCATCCATTTGATATTGCATTGCTCTTTCCCCTGTTTTCCAATACTTGCTTTGAACACTTCTATCAGGTGAATTCAGCAATAAATTTGCCGTTTTCATTTCTTCTCTATACCTAGAAGTAAAGACAACGTCTTTTACAGTAATGTCATCTTCATAGAATGGAGCAAACACATCCTTAGCTGCATTAACATTTTGTTGTAATGATAAATCCATACCAGATATTTTTTCAATCTGAGGTGCAATCTGTTCTGCGTATTGATCTCTTCTTTCTTTAGTATCATTTCTTGACAAATCAGCATAGACTACTTTATTATATAATTCATTAGTAGCCTTAAAGTTAGTATCATACTTGTCCTGTCTTGTCTCTAATACAGCAGACAAGAATTTATAATCCGGTGTAAACGGTTTAATATCCGGTAAATATGTATCTGCTCCTTTTATGTATGTTGCCATAATGTAAAATTAATATAATTATATAAGTTTACAAAGTGTTTTGAATAAACCCTTTAGGTTTACATTCCCATCTTACCACTGTAAAATGGCACTGCCCACTTTGATAAACGTTTTTTATTTTCTTTTGTCTCCATTCCATCTCTACTTTGTGTAATTGGCTGCTGATATCCTGGAGGTAGACCATTATTAGACAAATCAGTCTGTGCATTATTTAGTCTAGTATTTCTACCCGATGTCTTAGAATAACTACCTGGGTATAAAAACTCAAGATATTCTTTTGTTACTGGTCTTTGAACACCCGAACTATCTTCACCAATTAATTCTTGAGCTCTTTGAAATTGTTCTGCTCTCTTATATGCTAGATCTTGTTCTCCAGTCTTAGCAAATTTTCTACCATCTTCAGTAAATTCAATTATACCAAACTGATTTGGATTAGTATTAAAGTTTGGATTAACTGTATTTAAATTATAAGTGTTAGCCAAATTAGTTAACCCTGCATTAAATAATTCATTATACTTTCCTGTTCTCCAATTAGTAAAGTTATCCTTTTGTTGAAGAGCTGTTATTGTATCATCATAAAGCTGCTTGGTAGTTGCATTATTTAGCTGATCTACCTTCATGTTTAATTGTGGTTGCATAGTTGCAACTTGATTCATAGTTTTAACATTGTTCTGATTAACTTGATTAATTGACTTTGCATTAGCATCTAAAGTTTTACCAAAAACATTGCTTCTTGAAATAGCCTGTGGACCATATGCACCTAGTGCATTAACCATAGTATTTAATGCAGAAGTGTTAGCATTTACTCTACCTGTATAATCATCAAGTACATAGTCTATTTTTTGATCTTCTAATAGAGGAGCATATGGTAAACGTAAAGTATCTTTTATAGCTCCAACAGTATTAAGATTATTAATGTCTTGAGCCCACCATAATTTATCTGGGCCTTCATACTCTTTAACTCCAGGCACCTTTGTTGTTTTATCTGGCTCTGGTAAATTCATCATCCTTATGTCTTCAGGAGAATAGTCAATATCAAAACCTGGGGCATTGGCGGTATAACCACCTCTTAGTCCATCAAATTTTCTTTTTTTCCATTCTTTATCTATTTTACCATCTCCATCTTTATCATAGGTTTCTGGATTATCTTTAAATGCTTGAGCTAAAGTCTCATCTGTAAAGAAATATGGTATATATGGAAGATTTTTCTTTTTAAAATATTCTCTTCTTTTTTCTTCATATTTATTTTGAAATGATCTCCAGTTCTTATCATAACCTTCTTTATCTGATCTTGGATAATTGTACTTCCAGTTTGGTCCTAACTCATCAACAATAGCTTGATTTCTAAACATAAAGTCTTCTTCTGCTTCCTCTGAAGAAAACAATGATGAACCATAACCAAATTCATCAGCTCCAAGCTGCTCATCAGGTAGGTTTGCACCATCATACATACCACCTATAAAAGATGCTATTCCAGATGCATCTGTTATCTCTTGTTGTTCTCTTACTTCATCTGTATATACAGGTGTTCTTTTACCAGAACCTACTATATCACCTTCAGAAATTTCTCCTTTAGTTCTATTTTGCCTTGTATCTTTTCTTTCATCTGACGCAGGTTTGATAAACTTTAATTGTTTTTTACCGTCAACAGTAACTACAACAGGACTGTATCCTTCTTTAATATTTAAATTAAACTCATTATATTCTTTAGTTCCTGCTTTAAAAGGATTTTTATTTTCTTCTACTTTATCTTCTTCTTTTTTTGTTACTGGCATCTCTGTTTTAGAAACTTGATTGTTTTGTGCTTTTTCTACATTAGTTTGTGTAGGACCTACAAAACCTTCTACATCTTCAGGAAACTGTACAGCAAATTCTTCTTCAGTAAGTGAGAGATCACCGTCATTAGATTTTGTTATACTCATTGGATCATAGTCATCAATCTTAGTTAATGCTTTACCATATAAATATTTTTCTCCTACAGTTAACTCATCTAAAAATTTTGGATTAACAGAACCATCATAATTTCTATGCATATTATGTCTAATTAAATAATCATAATATTCTGCTCTAGTAGCTGGTTGGCTATTTAAAGTATAAGTTTCTTTTTTCTCACCATTACCTTTTTGTGCTTTCTGTATAAAATCTCCTAGCTCTGTACCAAATCTAGCAGTAGCTAATGATTCTTCATTCCCTAAAGCCATAGCTAATGGATCTGCACCCATAGGCTGTTGCATTTGCTGAGAAGGCATCATTTGTTGATTACCTTGAGGTGTCATTTGCTGTTGATCTTGTTGAGCTAAAAACTCTTGCAACATCATTATTTGTTGTTGTTGCTCAGGAGGTAAAGCAGATAATGCTTTTTGTTCTGCTTCTCTTCTTGATATTTCTTCAACTTTAGATGTAAACTCAATTGGGTCTTCCCCAATAGATACTAAGTAAGGATGAGATGCTAATGGTACACCATCAGAAAATTCTTTCTTTGCTTCTTGCATAAATGCTAACTTAGAAAGATCATTCATATTTTTCTTTAGCATTAATTCTGCACTTGTTGCTGATATGTTATCAGAATATTGTGAGTTTAATTCACCATAATATTCTTGTAAGCCAAATTTCTTTGAAACTTTAGCTGGAGTTTTTTTAGCACCACCCATATCAAATTCTGACATCTCATCTTTTGATAGTTTTAATTTACGTGTATCAGAAAAAACAAAAGATTGTTCTGGCAAAAACATTGGTACACCACCACTTGTGTGTCTAGGCCCTGTTATATCATATAAACCAAATTGACCATCATTATTTAAATCAGTTAAAACTGTTTCTCCACCTTCTGCTTCTAAGTTAGCATCTTCTCTTGGTACACTTGATAAACTATATCTAACTGATTCATCTTGTGAATCATTAAAGTTAGTTTCACCATAGTATGCCTGTGGAGTTGTAACCAAACCATAATCAGCTTGATCACCTGTTGTCATTCCACCATCTCTCATAGATTTAGTATCTTCTACAACTTTACCATTGCGTATAGCAAATCCTTCAGGTAGTTTATTTATTTTAATTTTTGCCATAATTATAATTTTTCTATATCAGCTCCGGCTGCAATTAATTTTGCTAACATTCTTGAATCTACTTCTACAGTTTCACCACCCCGCTTTAAACCTTTAGTTTTCATTGCTAGTTTTATAGCTTGTTTGGTTGCCCAACTAGAGTCATTATAAAAGTCTTGATCATAAACATAGTCTCTTACTTGAGTTTTATTTATACCTGCTTCACTCATTAGATCTTTAAGATCCTTCTTTTTAACACTTGTAAAAAAATCTAAACCTTCCCCTATACTAGAAATATCTTTAGCTTGATCATAAATACCCATAAGGTTTGTTGCAGTTTCTGGTTGAATTCCTAAAAGCTGCTTACCCATTGTTGATTGTATAAAGTCACTTGGTAATCCTGATAGTATTGCAGCTGTATCAACTGCAGCAGTTCCTCCTACTTGCATGTTCTTAAGTATATTATGCTGTACATAATCAGGTAGTGCTTTAAATCCTTCATTATTAACTCCACCACCTTCTTTAGCATTCATATATAAACCCGTAGTTCTGTCTCCTTCACTACCAAATCCACCTGGATTTATCAGTTCTCCCATACCACGTTTAAAATTCATGTCATACATCACACCAAAAGTATTGTCAGCTATAGTATCTATAGTCTTTAAATCTTTTTCTGCCTGCTTGTTGTCTCTTGCTTCTGTAATATCATTTTTAATTCTATTATACTGATAAATTGCATTTGATCCTTTTTTATAAATATTACCTCCTGCAGTATTAGGATAATCTTCTATAGCAAATAAAGGATTTCTTTTTCTTTTAACTGTAGGTTTATTTATTCTACTTCTTAATTCATCGGCTGATGGGCTTCCTTCTGTACCTGGTGCTCCTTCTCCTGTTCCATCACCGCCATCAATATCCATAGTATCAGGAATTCCATCACCATCCTTATCCCAATCTTGTATACCAGCAGGTTCAGGTAGTGGGACTGTACTAGCTTCTGGTCTTTGCTCTTGTGTTCTATCACCATATGTGCCATCATCAATAGCTGCTCTATTTACTAATTCAGTATCTTGAATATAATCTGTTTGACCAGCATTTTTCATAAACTCTGCTAAATCATCTGTGTAAGGATTAAAACCTCCTCCAGTTAAATCAAATTCAGATCCTTGGTTACCATACATAAAGTCTGGAATATTAAATTGTGCTTTTGGTAAATTAGAACCACCGTATCTTTTACTGGATTGACCATTAGGAAAAAACTTATCTTTTAAGTTTTCATATAATTGTTTACCTTTAGCTGACAAACCATCTATATTCATATCAAGAAACTTCTTAACTTCAGGATCATTAACATCAATATTCTCTGTAGAAATTTCATTTGCAATTTTTTCTGACTCTTCAACAAGATTTCCTAATATATCTTTTTCAGGGTTTTCATATTTCCATTGTGTAAGATAATCATTAAATGCTTTTTCATTTTCTTCACTTACATCAAATTTAATTTTATATGCTGAATTTGCTAATGTGGTTACTTTGTCATCAATCTTATTTTGTCTGTAATTAGATATAGCCCCTTCGTTCCCTAAAAGATCACTAACCACACTAGTTGTAGTATTTATTATATCATTTACATTAACGTTTTGATCTCCAAATGCTGCAGGATTTAAATACATTGGATTAGGTGCTAAGTAACCATTATCTTTAGTTCCTACAAGTTTGTTTTTAGTTTTGTCAGTAGCAACATTTATAAAATCAACTAATTGATTTGCAGTTGCATCATTAGAAAACTTTTGTTCTAATTTAGCTTGTACTTGAGGATCAGGGTTAAAACCAATTGGTACGTAACCAGTCGGAACAACACCACCAACATCCATTTGTTTTATGTAAGAACCGGGTGTTCTATTAGATATGGGTGTATCATACACATCTTCTCCTCCAGCTTGTGCTTTTGGAGCATCATGACCATAACCGGCTTTCTTTAGTCTAAGATGCGTCTCATAATCTCTTGCTTTAATCTTTCTGTCCCCTTTGTACATAAAGTGTGGCTTAAATTCACCACCTTCTTCTTTCTTCCATCCTGCAGCATTCTTAGCAAAGTTTGCCATCTTAACTACTGATGGTGGATAAGCTTTAGTATTTGACATGACCTTATTATAAGCTTGCTTAACAGTCATACCACGTGATTTAGCCCACGCTGTAAACTTACCTTTATTTTTAGGATCTATTTCAATACCTGACTTAGCCATATTGATTGGATCAATGTTCATATCCATAGCTGGAGCATTTTCTTGCATTGACTCTGCTCTTGCTAATTGTTGTGGATTATTTGTTATCTCTTGAGGACTAGGTTCTTGTTGTCTTTGAGACTGCTCAATTTGTTGAAATAATTCTATAACCATCTGTTCCTCATAACCCATAGTCATAAGAGCTTGACCTATAAGGTTTTGATCAACCTGTTGCGCTATTAGGTTCATTACTATCTCTTGTGGTTGTTGTCCTTGATTCATTGACTGAGAAAAGACTTCGGTTATCTGCATAACTTGAGGATCAACTTGAGGTTGTTGTTGCATTCCCATAGGTTGTTGTTGCATACCCGGTTGTTGAGGTATCATTGCGCCTCCTTGTTGTTTTACACTTTTTTTGTTTAAATCCACGTTGATAATATTATATTATTAATATACAAATAATTAAGGAGATTCACTAATCTTTAGGGTTTAAGAATCTTTAATAAGTTCTGTCATTATGAAATTTGGAACACTCATACCTCGTTGTTTAGCTTCTTGATAATGTTTTGCATTAAGCTTGTTATATAATTCCGTTGCACTTTTTTCTCTATATGTTCCATCATATTTACCAGATATATAATTATTGTATACACCATATTCTCCTCCCTGTGCCATAGATGACATTTCAAAAGGTGATGGTTCTTCTTCTACAGAAGCAAATGTTTCAGGAAATAAATCTGATCTATAACTATTTACTTTTTTAATATAGGAGTCAGAAGGTTTTTCAAGTCCAACTGCTTGAGCAATTTCAAATACTTGTTGACCTACGCCAGGTATATGTTTATAATTAGTTGAACTTATATCCATTAAAGTAGCATCATATAAATCTCTTAAAGCTTTTATTTCTTCTTGTGGAGTTCTATCATCATCTACACGTCCTGTTTTTAATAATCTATTAGACCCTTGATTGTATGCTAAAATTGACATGTTTCTTATATCTGTTTCTGTTAAGCCTAATGAAGGATATTCTTTTGCATAATCTTTAAAAAGCTCATAGTTCTTAGTTAACATATAGGCTATTGCATCTAAACCTTTACCATCATCTTTGAGATCATCAACACTAGTAATATCAAAGTATTCTTTTGCAAAATTATCTAATGATGCAAGTTTAGTTTTACCAATACCTAATGAAATATCTTTATCTTGTTTTCCTTTAATCTCATATGCTAAACCCTTAACAAAAGGAACATCATCTCTTGATCTTAGTACACTTTTTCCAACACCTGTTTCAACCCCTGTTATACCAATAATAGTTGACTCAAGCCAATCAGAATCTACTGAAGAGTTTAATATTTTAGGAATCTTTAAAGAATTATATTTTGTTCTTTTAAATATATTCTCAAGTTGTTTAAGCCTATCTCCTTCATATTGAACACTCAATCCTTCAGGACCAGAATATCTAAATGCTAAATTTTGTATTGCACTATTGTTGATTTCTATATCTTCTATTCCATCAACATTATACTTTGACTTAATATCAAGATTTTCATTTGGTCTTCTAATCCATGCTGTAACTAGTTCATTATATGGTTGTTGTCTAACAGAACCATTTACATTATGTGTAATAATTGGAACACCATTTATTATATCTGATACAAAACCACTATGAGTGTTGTGTGTTTTTGAATTTAATGTTTCTTCATGATGACTTGAACCATCCCAATACAAACCAACTATGTCACCTATTTTATAATCTGCTGCTTTTGTTTGTTTTTTCTTTTTTATCTGTTTAGTAATTCTTTTTAAATCTTCTACTGATTTTACATTTTTAAATGCATTATCATCATATATATTATAAATAGAATTGCTATTCTTAGTTCTATCCATATTTTCAAATATGTCCCAGGCATCTTTATATTTAACACCTAACGCATCTGTCATTACTTCATTTCCTTCAAGTATAGTACACATACCAGCTGCACATCTTGTTTCTTCTAATGTACTTGGTATAAAATCAAATACAAGAGCTTGGGGATCTTCTTCAGTATTTGCAGTGTTATATGCATCTAATGCCTCTTTAGTTTGATCACCAAACTTCCCATCAATACTAGATGCATTTCTATTAAGTAAAGTAGGAGAAAGATAACCTTCATCAACAAGTTTTTGTTGAATGCCCATTACTTCTTGTTTAGTATCTAAAGAATATTTCTTATGATATCTAGATATTGATGTAGGATTTAAATTTAAATCATCTACCATAGCTTGATGAGCCGCATATGTTTTACGTCCATATATACCATCTACACCTGTTCTACCTATATTATAGCCTTTGTTTAATAATACTTCTTGTAAATCTATAATTTCTGATTCACTAGCTTCACTCATATCTTTCCAGCCTCTTGAGTATTCATTGGACTTTCTAATAAAATCAGCAATTAAATTAGGACTATCATATGGCGTGCTTGTTAATCTTTCTTCTTCTGCTATATCTAACAATATCTTTTCATAATCATCACTACTTATTTGTTTTGTAGGTAAATCTATTTCATCAAACTTAGGTATATTTACAAATGTATTATCTCTTACAACTACCCTGTCATTTCCATAATCATCATTAAGTTTAGTTGGGTCAGTAGTATTTAAAAAATCTTGTAATGGTGTACTTGATTCAAAGTTTAAATCAGGTAAAACATCAAGTCTGGGTCTAACAACTCTAGTATTATCTTGTGCTATAACATATCTTTCTTCACCATTACCATATTGAAATGTTTTATATCCATTCTTAATACCTTCTTTTTCTGCAGCTTTTTTACTTTCTAAGAAACTAGCTCTGTCTCCATCAGCCTCTACATTTTTATGACCAGTTAACCATACATCTAAAGAAGATATATTACCGTCCACAAAATCTGAAAGCTTTGTTTTTGATTCAATTAAATTAGCTAAAAATAATGCATACTGATCTTCTGAAGATAATTCATCAGCTGATTTAGCATTTATAATACTATCTTTTATAGTAAATCCTTTTGCGTCTGCAACATTTTTATATCTTTTTAATGCTGTATCAAATGACTCACCTTCAAATTGAAACAAACCTCTACCAGGCCCACCTTGATATTGTTTGGCTTTTGGATCCATCCTTGACCACGGGCTTGATTCATGATAAGCAATTGTATCTGCTAATTGCCCCCATGTATCTGTTGTTCCTCCTCTAGTATCTACTAAGTAGTTAGATAAAGCATTATAGTCTAATACATTAGAATTTTTAGACTGTCCTGCTTTTGGTGTAGGGGGAGATCTATCTATTTTATTTGGTAAAACTAATTTTTGATCTAATTTTAAATTATCATAATCTAAATCAGGGTTAGCTTCTTTTAATGCTTCCCATGGTATATTATTTTTATTAGCAATACCATAGAATGTATCTCCACTCTCTACTTTATATTCACCATTACCATCTTGCTTTTTTGGTAGTTTTAGATATTCAGGTCGGTTTGGTTCTCTTCCAAACAGTCTATCATAATAGTTTTTATCATAAAGCTCTCTAGTATATTCTGATGGAGTATATCCTCCATCTTCTGCCCATGTACCACCTGTATACCCGTCTATATTATGGTAGTTAGACTGATTACTAAATGTTGGATGATTTGGTTTTTTCCATTTATCACTTCCATGATTATCTTCATCCATTTTCATATAGTCACCAGACTTCCAAAAACCTTGAATATCATATGCTCCAAGATCCATTGTAATATCTCTACCCTGTCTTTTAGATTCAGAAGTTACCCAAGCATCATATTCAATTTTCTCTTCTTTAGTAAGTGGTGTATTATACTTTTCTTTGAATATCATTTCAGGGTCACCACCATCTTGAGCTTTAGTTACTTCAAATACCATATCACCACCGTTTTTCTTTATATCTAATATATCATCTATTGATTTAATAAAATCATCACTTAATTGAATCCCTCTAAACTCTGCTTCATTAAGAAGTAAATCTTTAGCTTTTATTTTTGCTTTTGGATATAAATGTTTTAAGTTAACATTTTGTGATATTGTATATTCTCCTCCAGATACATCACCTAATATGTTTGAATTTTTGAGAGACTTATTATCAAAAATAAGATTGATTGCTCCTCCTTGGTTTTCTGGAGACATCATTCTTGATCTTGCTAATTGACCTTGTCCACCTGGGTTAAAATACAATGTCTCACTATTTTTATATGGTATCATATCTCCGTTTGACTTAAATACAATATCCCATAAGTTATTAGAAGTAGTTACATGACCCAATTGTTCATTTGCAGGTGCGTTTATATAAGAATCAGAAAGCCATTTACCTGTATCATCTCCATTTGTTCTTCCTGCTCTTTTTGCTATTTCTTGTAATTTAAGATCTTTTTGTACTCCAGGTTCTAATTTTTGAATTGATCTCAATACCCTATCTGTAAACTCAGTTGAGTTTTCATATCCACTATTTGAAGTATTTTTTAAAAAAGCTCTTGATTCTTTTAGTAATTGATCTAATTGTTTAGCTGTATATCTATGTATATTATATAACTGATCTCCTGATAATCTTCTTGCTGTTATATCAGAAGGTAAAAAAGGTTTTGCTTCTGTTACTGCATCTGCAGATTTTGCTGTATTCTTAATTATATTCTTACCACCTTTAACTACATTTTTACCCTGAGATAAAACAGCAGGTACAATAGGTAGTGCACCTAATGTGTTAAAAGCTGAATTTAAATATTCTTCATTATCATAATCTCTTGTAGCTTGTGCCCCATACTTAATCATAGCAGCCGGATTAATCATATCAATGACCATATCATAAGCATTTCTATTTTCTACATTAATGGGTAATCTATCAGGTAAGTCTTTACCTTGTACTATATAACTAAGTGCAGTCATAGGACTTGCTGCATAATCCAATGCTTTTTCATACCATGCTGGTTCTTCATATTGTGATATAGTAGCTTGTTCTCTACCTGTCTGAGCCATTGGTACCTCAACAACATAATCTGCATTACCATAGTTGTAATCTCCTCCCCCCGGTATCATATCTTGAATCATACCATTATTTCCATACCCCCTAACAGGAATGTCTACACCATCCATAGTAATATTTGCTGATG
>WLWG01002484.1_pt1 | contig 13970 bp, 7 predicted proteins | sample 6712871 | NCBI WGS metagenome assembly WLWG01 (sample SAMN12718693, study PRJNA515312) | sponge metagenome | isolation source: marine sponge | host: Mycale hentscheli | place: New Zealand: South Island, Marlborough, Capsize Point | collected 2003-05-01 | reverse complement strand
AGTCTCAGCGTTCTTTGGTGTAACTTCCTCGAAGAACCCTGACTACCAGATATATCAGGATCAGGCTCGACAAGACCTTGATTTGAAATCCGGAGAGACCTACGAACTCATTGCGGACGATATAACGCAGCGGGAAATCAACCAGTATAATGCGGGCAAACTCGACCGCTTACCTTCGTACCGTGTGCGTGTGTTCGATGAGACTGGTGAACCAAGATTAAACGATAGATGGTGGGGGATACAACCTAAGTAATGCCACTCCTTTCACAAACACTCCCGGCGGAAGAACGGCAACAGGTCGATGATGTAGATCGGCCGCAGTTGTCTGTGGTAGAGAAGCCGTCTAGCGTTGAGCGAATGGTCCGAGCGGACATGAACCGCACGGCTACGCAGCGGCTGGTTCGTTCATTCGAGCGCGGGCAGATTACGCATGAGCGCGGCGAACTCGGGCTGGAACGGATATTCCGTGATACGCCTGAAGTGCAGAACAAGCTGCGAGCGCTGGAGACGCGGCAGATTGAACTCGGTCATGACACGGCTGGCGGCTTTGTCAGTGTGTTAGGGGAAGCGGCTGAGATTGTCGGGCAAATGTCTGAGTCAGTTCTTGATGAAGATGCTGCACGACGGATTGGACTTGGGGCGACAGCCGGTGCCACGATCGGACTCATGGGCGGCCCGCTATCTCCCATTACGGTAACGGGCGGTGCGGCAGTCGGTGCGTTCATCGGTGGAACAGTGCATATTGCTGCAGATGCGTTTACTGTCGAGGCAGGCAATGCCTATATTGATCTGGTTGAGGAGGGTATTGATGAGGGCGTTGCGCAGTATACTGCTATCGGCATTGGCGTTGTTAATGCAGGACTTGAACTGATTGGTACAGCATTTACAGCTAAGCCATTCACGTCTGCAGCCAAAACGGCAATCCGAAAGGGTGTTAGAGACACACTGAAAAATCCAAACGTGCTAGCGGCGGCGCGACAGTTTGGCATTGACTATAGCGGTGCGGTTGCGGGTGAGGTCGTCACGGAGAATTTGCAAGAACTCACTAACATCGCCGGTTCGGAAATTGCCAAGCAATTCTCTGAAGGCGACTTTGAATCAATCACGGCTGAGGAGATTGCGGAACGTCTTGCACAGATAACGATTAAGACGTTTAAGGGGATGAGCGTGCTGGCGTTTCCCGGCGCGTCTGTCAACTTTGTCTCGAATGCATCCAGGGCGAGACAGGCAGGACGAGACAAAGAGAACTTGCAGAAGCTAAAAGAGCTTGGCGAAGAACTCGATGTGCTGGAACTGCCCGCGGAAGACATTGTAACGCTGCAAGAGGATGCGCTCAATCAGAGCAACATCAACGGGGTACGCATACCTGTAGAGCAACTTGACTTTTATGCGGCGCGGCAGGCGATTGATGCGGATGCACTGTATACACAGCTTGGTGTGTCGGAACAGATCGAAGAAGCTCGGTTGCTTGGCGGCGACGTACATTTGACTAACCGGCAATACGTTGAACACATTCAGCGGACAGACCTGTTTGAGGAATTCGTCGATCATATCCGGTTCGAGCCGGATGATATGACTGCGAATGAAGCGCTGGAATTTGAACAGTCCGGGCTTGAAGACGAAATCGCACGTCAACTCGAACCGTCACGTACAGTATGGATCAATGGGAAAGAAGTTGAGATTACTGGCGAAGACTCAATCGCACAAATGAATATTGATGACGATACGGGAGCACTGCTAAAGGATGCGCTACGGATACTGCCGGAAGAAACTCAACTTATCATTGCGGAAAATATTGAGACTAAGGTTAAATCGCCGCAAGGGAAGATTATCCCTATTAGGGTTTCCGGTCTGCACAGTGCGGAACAGGCTGCTGTTTGGTTGGCTACCAGTGCACTATCCCCGCGCAAAACAGCACGCCATGAAGCTATCCACGCACTCAGGGCATCGGGAGTTATCACGCCGGAACAGTGGACCACGCTAGAGAAGGCTGTTGGTGACAACAAATGGATTGAACAGTTCAAGGTGATTGAGCGGTGGGACAAGTTCTACAAGGATCGGGGCTATAGCGCGGATCAAATAGCGCAGTCGTATGTTGAAGAAGCGATTGCGGAGGCGTTCGCTACGTTCCAAGCGAAGAAGCTGGGGCTGAAGCAGAGCGCGATAGACAAGTCGATTGAAGCAATCTTTAAGTTCCTGGAAAGTATTGTTGGCCCGATCCAGGCGCGGATTAAAGAACGTCAACTTGACGCTGAAAAGATATTTGATCAGATCGAAGCGGGGCTGTTGCCGGGTCAAGGCGGCTTCGTGGCGGCGAATAAGTCTGCTGACCTCATGGTGGCTGAGTCACACTTAGGGCTGCAAGCACTGTTCCGCTCTGCTCGTGAAGCGGGTATGACGAGTAAGCAGTATGAGACGTATCTCACCTCGCTGCAAAAAGCTACCGACATGGCCAACTCCCGCCTGGAACGGAAGGAGTTGAAAAAAGCGCTGAAGGTAAATGTTGAGGCGCGGGCTGAAGAACGAGAGAAGTTTAGGGAACAGGCAAGAGAGACAGTTGCTAATCGGCCTATATACGCGGCGCTGAATGCTATTGGGCGGGACAGACTTGATCGGGCTGAAGTGCTTGAGATTTTGGCGGGAAGTGAAGAAGCGTTGAAGAGCCTGCCGAAGATCAATCGCCGCAACATTTACACGCCGAAGGGCGAGACGACTGGCATGAGCCCTGAGACGCTTGCAGAGCTATACGGGTTCGACGGCGGCGACATTATGATTTTCCAGTGGATCGAACAGATGGTCCCTGAGAGCGTGGCGGTTGAACAAGAGATTGACAGGCTGGTGGCGCAAGACGGGGGAAGGCTGACTGCGGAACGTGATGCGCTGGAGTCGGCGCTGTCTGCATTGCACAACGATCGGCAAGGTGAAGTGCTGGCGAGGGAATTGAACGCGCTACGTGCTACGACCAAAGAGAAAAAGTTAAGGTTGCCGTTGTTGAAGGCGGCTGTTCGGGCAAGGATGGGTGAGTTCAAAATCTCCGCGATACAGCCTAGTAAGTTTGAGGCTGTGGCAAGGCGCGAGGCTGTTAAGGCTGCAAGGCTGTTACGGGCTGGCGATCGACAGGGCGCGTCACAAGCGAAGTTCCGTCAGCTTTTGAATTTCCAATTTGCGAAGCAAGCGTATGCTGTGCGGGATGAAGTCGCTAAGCAGCGGAAGTATTTGCAGAAGTGGAACAAGAAGCCTAAAGATAAAGCGGTGCTGCCGGTTGATTATCATCTGGCAATACAGCAGGCTTTGGGCGTTGTCAATTTGAAGCGGAACTTGTCGGAGAATAAGCGGAGAGACTTGCTGCTCAAGTGGGCAAGTAAGGAAGCGGCTACCGGGACGGCGGTGCAAATACCGGAGCAGATTGTCCGCGATGACGGCGCGACTCCGTACACGAACTTAACGCTGCATGGTTGGAACCAGATACACAACCTCGTTAAGGAAATGGAGCACAAAGGGCTGACGGAAGGGAAGATGCTGCGTGAGTCGTTGAAAGCGTCTCGGCAAGAAATCGTAGACGGGGTGGTGGAGAATATTGAAACAAACCTGAAGGATCGCAGCGGGACGTTTACTGAAACGCGGTGGCAGCGGATTAAGGCTGGTGGGCGAGAGTACGCCAGGTTGCTGTTGAACGCCGACTCGATCCTACGGAACATTGACGGGTTTGAAGACCTGGGCAATGCGTACAAAGCCATCAAGGGTGGTATTGATCGTGCCATGACTGAAGGCTTTAACCTGGATCAGATTGGATTTGTGCGGAGGCAGAAGAAGGAAAGTCAGAACATAACCGAACTGTTCTCGGTGTTCAGCAAGAAAGAACGATTGAATATGACTAAGAAGGTGAACGTGCCTGGCGTTCGCCGTCGCATGTCCCATCAGAGTATTCTGTCTGTCCTGCTCAACTCAGGTAACATCGACAACCGTGCGGCGTTGGTGGACAGTAATCAGTTTACTGAGGCGGAGATTGAAGCGATACACGACTTCGCGTCGGAACGTGACTGGAAGTTTGCACAGGCAACTTGGGACTACCTTGATACGTTCTGGCCAGAAGTTCAGGCGGCGGTCAAGAAGCGTAAGAATGTAGTGGCTAAGCGCGTTGCGCCTATGGAGATTGTGAATAAGCACGGTAGGTTCCGCGGCGGCTACTACCCGCTACAGTACGATGCGCGTGAGTCGATCTTGCAAAAGTCTAAGGCGCAGGACGAGATGATGAATAAGCAGCGGTTCGGTCGCGCCACTGCTAGCCATACGCAAGACGGGCATACTGAAGAAAGGGTGCTTGAGGGTGGTAAGAACAAGGCGCTGAAGCTCGACCTGCAAGTTATCAGCAACCACGTCAATCAGGTGACGTACGACTTGGAGATGGGCGATGCTGTTCATGACTCCTACAAGATACTATATCATCCAGATACGCAGAAGGCGTTTCGCGATGCGGGTCAGGTGGCGGATTGGGAAGCGCTCGACCTTTGGCTGACTGATGTAGTGACGGGCGAACTGCATATGACGAGCGTGACTGAACATATGGCAAGACATATTCGTTCAGGGTTTACCGTGTCGAAGATCGGATTTAACCTGGGCACGATTTTCCTTCAGCCGCTCGGATTGCTTCAGTCCGCTACATTGATCGGCAAGACGAACACGCTTAACGGGCTACGTACTGTGTTGTTCTCTGCGCAGATTGGCAAGAACAATATCTATGATACAGTGGCAAGAGAGTCTGGGTTCATGGAGGAGCGGGAGGCGACGTTCCAGCAAGACATTGCTGTGGCTAAGCAACTGCTCAAGAGCAGCCTCATACGTCGGATCACGCCGGGCAACACTGCTGAGTTCTTTGCGGAGATGGCGTTCTATGGGATTAAGAAAGTCCAGCGATTTGTGGACACAGCGACGTGGCTCGGTGCACAGGCTGATGGACTGTCTCGAGGAATGAGCGAACAGGACGCGAAGAACCATGCTGATAGAATGGTGGCGCGCAGTCAAGCATCGGGTAATTTCCAGGAGCGGACGGCGCTTGAACGCGGTAGTCTTAATCCTAAGATAAGGCAGTCGGAACTTGTGCGTGCTGCGGTCCCGCTCATATCATACTTCATGGCCAAGACTAACGTGGCGTTTGAGCGGACCAAGCGGACGCAGTTTATCGACCCAGTTACTAAGGTGCCGAACATTGGCGCCACGCTGAATTGGGCGACCGACATGATGATGCTATACACGGTCGAAGCCTTGCTTGCTGAAATGATCCGGCAGGGCCTTCCCGACGACCTCGATGATTTGTGGAAAAAGGGTATTACTGAAACGTTGAGTTCATTCGCCGCAGGTATTCCTGGCGTGCGCGATGCATGGTCGGAGGCTCGTGGCTTCCGTGGCGGTGGAGCGTTGGGCTCGACGTTGCTTGAGTTTGGTGAGTTCACTAAGCAAGTTGCACAATTGGAGTTTGACCAAGCGTTGGCTAAGTCCGCGGGTAGATTGTTCGGCACGCTGTTTGCCATTCCCGGTGCAAACCAGGCGATTAAAACAGGTACGGCGGTACACGACTACGCTAACGGTGAAGATGTGGACATGCTTGAGTTTATGATGGGGCCGCGTTGGAAGGCCCGCTGATATGGATGGTACGCACGGCGTACGATATGGATCGAATTCTCTTGCAATCCTAGCTATTGTAGGCTAGACTTTGCACAGGCTGTAGGAATAAAACATGACAGTCGTAAACACTACCAGGCTCGTCACTCACACTGGTAACGATGTAGCCACAGTATTCGCGTCTGGCTTCGAGGTACCGGATGCGTCACATCTGACAGTCACGCTGATCGACCGAACCACGCTCGCTGAGACGGTGTTCACGCCCTCGCAGTTTACCGCTGCTGGTATTGGCGTACCGGCTGGCGGCACGATTACTTATCCAATAACTGGCACGCCGATCGACACGAACACCGATCTGCAAATCAAGCGGACTGTTCCGTACCTCCAGAATTTAGACATTAACAATCAGGGTGGGTTCTTCGCAGAGCCCCTCGAGAGTGAACTCGACCTGATCGTTATGCAAATTCAACAGCAGGTGGAGGAACTGAGCCGGGCGCCGAAGTTTCGAGAGGGTTCAAGTTTCAGTGATGTGACTCTGCCCGATCCCGAAGCCGGGAAGATACTCGGTGAGACGGCGACGGGTTATGAGAACCTTGATCCTAACACGCTGTTCCCAGGTGTAACCGATGCGACCGGGCCGTTTGCGACTCGAAGCACGTATGACGCACAAGCGGAGGGCTTTCGCTTTCTAGCAACCGATCTTTCGCCGCCGCTTTTGTATATACGTGAGACCGCCGTAGCGGGCACGTGGTCGCCGGGAATACCGTGGGGGCGTGGACCGCAAGGCGATGCGGGTTTGGCCGTCAAGGACGCCGTGTATGTCCCTGGTACGATGGTCATTGAATATGACTCAAACACACTCCCATCCAACGCATTCTTATGGGCGAATTTCGAGACAATCGGCGATGTTGGATCGGGCGCGGATCATGAGTCCGCTGATTACTTCGACGCATTCACCAACCTGAAGAACTCCGTCTGGAACGTGGGTACTGAGGATTGGGATGCGGGCGACGTAGTACGTGTGCCTGATCGTCGGGGTCTGATGGTGGTCGGCGGGTCTACTATGGGAGGGGCCGCCCAGGTAGTTCGGGTGCAGCGCGCCACCACCATCGACACTACTAACCTAAGTACCACGATAACGGTTGCAGACTTGACCGGCGTGGCTGTCGGCATGTACGTGCTCGGCAATGCTAACGTGCCGTCAGGTGCTACGATCATATCAATCAACGGTGGGGCTGGTACAGCGGTCATATCGGCTGCGGCGACAGGGACTGCGAGCACGGTCGCCACACGGTTCTCGGTGATTAGTGATCCGAACAGTGCTGGTAGCATCGGCGGCTCTGATTACCACGAACAGATCGCTTTGCAGTTGGCGCAGCATACGCATGTTGCTGACGCGCATAGCCATGAAGTTAAGTGGGATCAGGATACTAAGCAAGGAACTGGCGGGCCTAATACAGCAGACTCAGTTGATAATCATGACGGCGGTGGCAACAACGCTAATACTGAAAGTGTCGTTGTCACGTTACAGAACACTGGTGAAGGGCAACCAATGCCCACGCTGCCGCCTCTTGTAGTCATCAACTATATCATCTATGTCGCGGCCGCACAGGTTGGTCCGACGATCGTGCCGTTGAGTGTTGGCGATAAGATTTGGGAATGGGCTGGTACGGGCAGCGCGGGTGCTCCAGGCGATGGCAAAATATCTACGGATGCAGCGCTGTCGTCTGGAGGCGCCGCTGAGATTTATATCGACAATGAAGACGCGGCTGGGCTTGACCTGTCAGCGATTACGTCGAATTTTGGCACTGGCGATATAATCACGCTCTACAACCTAACACGGCGTGGGAAGTTTTGGCAGGCTACGGTTACTGAAACGCCAACGACTCCGGCAGGATATGTACGGAATAATAACCTGACATATGGTGCGGACAACGATGGCGCTGGGTTTGTGATCGGTGATCAGATTGCGCTGTCGATTGAACGTACTGGTGCAGCAGGTGCTGCGGGTCCGGCAGGATTGAACCCTGGACTCCTTTACACCTTTGATGCCAGCACATCAATGGCTGATCCTGGTGCGGGCGACCTTCGACTTAATCATGCTACGCCCGCCAGTGCCACAGCGATTGCTATACATGAAACGAGCGCAGACACAGGTAACCCGAGTGTCGCAGCACTTATTGCCCGTTGGGATGACAGTACGAATGCGACGGTCAAAGGCGTACTACTCATCAAAGATTTGAGCGCGCCCGAGAACTTCGTGGAGTATGAAGTCACCGCGTTGACTGACAACGGTGATTGGGTGCAGCTTACAGTTCAAAATGGCGCGGGTGCGGGTACACTCGCTGGCACGTTAAGTGTTGAGTTTTCTCGGGCGGGCGATGGAGGCGCGGCGGTCAATTCTTTCGAGACGATCAGCGCGCCAAGCGGCACCAACCCGGTAGCCGAAAGCGGCACAGACACGCTGACTCTCGCGGTCGGCGGCGCGTACCTTTCGATCACTGGCGACAGTGGCGCCGATAGCCTGACCTGGGATCTCAACATCAATGCCGCGACCGACCTGGGATCTCCGGCCATTGGCGACGAGATGCTGCTCGGCGATATCGACAACTCGAACGCGATCCGCAAGGCGGATATTGCCTCAATCGTCAATCTGGCGGATCATGATGCTCTGACCAATTTCGTTGCCGACAAGCACGTTGCCCATGCCAGCGTGACGCTTACTGCCGGCGCGGGCTTGACGGGCGGGGGCACGATTGCAGCGAGCCGGACTTTCGACGTCGACATTAACGGCACGACCGATCTGCCAGCCCCGGCGGTCGGAGATGAAATGCTGCTCGCCGATATTTCCAACGCGAATGCAATCCGAAAGGCGGATATCGCCTCGATCCTTGATCTGATCAGTTTCAGTCAGGTTAATTCCGTTCTTGCCGCAGCCAATGCCGACATTGCGGTCAATTCCCAGAAGATCACTGGGCTTGCCGCGCCGACGAACGACGGGGACGCGGCGACCAAGGCTTATGTCGATGCCGTCGCCGCAGCGCTGGATTGGAAGGATGCGGTTCGTTGTGCGACGACTGGCAACATCACGCTCTCCGGCGAGCAGACGATAGATGGCATCCTAACTTCTAGTGATCGCGTTTTGGTTCGGAATCAATCGTCCACAGTTGCGAACGGTATATACGTGTCAAGCTCCGGCGCGTGGTCGCGGGCCGCCGACTCGGACACAACCGCAAAATTTAATCCAGGTGCGGCTGTCTTCGTAGAGGAGGGCACGACCTTCGGGGATACCGGCCACGTTATGATCGCTGACGAGCCGTTCACGCTCGGGGTTAATGCTGTAATTTTCAGTCAGTTTACATCGCTCGGCCAGGTTACGGCGGGTGCTGGCCTGACCAAATCCGGCTCGACCATGAATGTCGGCGCTGGCACTGGCATCACCGCCAACGCTGACGACGTCGCCCTGGCGGACATGGCTGATGCGACGATCAAGGGTCGTGCATCCGGCGCCGGCACCGGATCGCCGTCAGACCTTTCCGCCGCGCAAGTAAGAACGATCGTTGGAAGTGCAACGGAAGAACTTGAAGCCCTTGTCGAACTGGCGACCGACGCCGAGGCCCAGACCGGCACTGATACTGCTCGTGCCATTACACCTGCGAACCTCGCTTCGGTCACATCGACTGACACTAGAGCCGGGCTGGTTGAGAAGGCGACCACGGCTGAAGTAAGAAATCAAACCGCAGAGAAAGGGCTGACTGCAGACAACATCTACGACGCGGCAGCAGAGGCTTCACTGTCGGACGCTGCCAGCATCGCACTCAACCTTGATAACGGCATTAACTTTACAGTGACGCTTGCTGGCAACCGCACACTCGCGAACCCAACCAACGACACGCCGGGCAAGACTGGTCATATCCGTGTTGTTCAAGATGCGACGGGTTCTCGAACACTGGCCTTTGGTACTCAGTATGAGTTTGCGGGGGGTCTTGCCCCAATAATGTCAACCGACGCGAATGCTGAGGACTTGCTGTTCTACAAAGTGCTGGTCGCCAACCGCATCTTCATATCGCACGCTGCGGATATCAGCTAATGGACGTTCCTGGGCTAGACCTACAGGCTGGTCATGCCGTGCCGGGAGCCACCCCCGATCTGGAACTGACCTATATCGGGGATCATAACTTCACGTCGGCGGCGTCGAGCTTCAACGCTGGGACGGTAAGCCTGGGTGCGGCAGCGCCATCGGGTAGGACGCGCTGGACTATCGTCGTGATGTGCGGTGAGCGGCTAGGTGATGCCTCGGCTGCCTACGATGGCTGTACGGTAGGTGGGAACTCGGCCACGGAAATCGCCCAGGCCGATATAGACATTGGCACCGCTACGAACGTTGCCGCTATTTACGCCTATAATTCGACCGGTGATGGCACCACCGAGAACATCACGGTTACTAGCAACGTCAACTTTGATGGCTGCGGAATGTACGTCTACCGGCTGATTGGCGGGCCGGTGTTCGATGCGACTGTGACTCGTGAGGTGAACTCTGGTACTGCGAATGAAGTGACTGATGTAAGCGCATTTTACAACACGAGCGTCGGTGGGGCCTTACTCGTCGCCCTCAGTGATGGTCTGGATGACGTGACACACACTATAAATATAACAATGGACGCCGAGGACTTCGATGCCAACTTCGGCAACTTCCACGGTACTGCTGCACTCTATCGACTTGATGTTACGACTGCCGCTGATAGCAGCTACACCATTGATCAGTCGGACAACGACATGTTCCGGGCCGTAACTCTCAATGTCTCGTGGGACAAATAGTGGAGGATACTATGTCAACCAGGATTATAAAGTATGGTGCGATAGCGTCAGCGCTGCTCGCTATCATAGCTGTGTGGACTACTATAGGTTTCCCCACGCTTGTGTTCAGCGATGCTATCAAAGCGCACAACAAAATGGATCGGACTGAAGATATTCGATTGGAAATGGAAATCCTCAGTGTGAAGATACCTGACTTGGAGGACAGGATTGATCGACTGCTTGTCCGCAAGAGTCGGTTTGAACTTATCGAACAAACTCCCCCGGTTGTTGAGCAGCGTCAGGCAATTGAGCGTAAGATTTACCAGCACCAAAGGGAGTTGAAGGAAGCTGAGATTAGAAAGAATAAACTAGCTAGGAGTGAATGACGATGAACAGGCAAGTCTTTTTTGATGATGTGCGTCAGACCGTTTTTAGAGGTCGTATGTCACAGACTCAAGTCGAGGGCATGGAGCGACTCCTTGACGTATGGGAGGAGTATTATGCCTCAGATTATGATGATCGTTTCCTTGCCTACAACATGGGAACATCGTATCATGAGACTGCTCACAGGATGCAGCCGATCATGGAGATGGGCGGGCGCCGCTATTTCAACAAGTATGATATTCACCACAATCCAAGGAAGGCTCGAATGCTTGGGAACACTGAGCCTGGGGATGGATACAAGTTCCGTGGTGCAGGTGATGTGCAGAATACTGGACGACGCAATGCTCGTTTTGCCTCAGAGAAACTGAATGAAGCGTTCGGGCTGAATGTGGACTTTGAGGAGAACCCGGAGTTGCGGCTTGACCCATTCTATTCTGCCCACTCATTGTTCCTTGGCAACATTCAAGGCTGGTGGACTGGCAAGAAGTTGACGCAGTATATACGGACCAAGGCTGACTACCGCAATGCGCGCCGTGTGGTGAATGGTACTGATCGGGCCCGGTTAATTGCGGGCTATGCGGTAGCGTTTGAAGAAGCACTGGAGAAAGCGAGAGAAGCAGATGCGGTACAAGTCGTCGCCAAAGACAACTGGAAACCTCCGACCACTGGAAAGCCTATGCGAGAATCCACCACCGCCTATGCGTCCCTGGGAAGTATGGGAACGGCTGCGGGAACAGCAGCGGCAGCGAGTGGTGCAGCAGCAGAAACCTGGGATAATGTCAATCTCATCTTTGGATCAGTTCCAGTTGTCGTTCTACTGTGGGGTGGTGCGGGCCTTATCACCATACTTAGCGGCTACATCATCTACGAGCGGTTTTGGAAGTCGAGACAGGAGGGTGTATGACTTGGATACTGTCATTTCTTTTGGGCAATCCGATAGGTAGAGCGTTAGGCATTGGGCTTATCGGCCTGCTCATGTTATCAACAGTCGTGACTATTATTTACCGGAAAGGAGCAGCCAGTGAGAGAGCAAAGCAACGGCTCCAACAGATGGATCGAGTCCGTAAGCGGATTGCAGTGGACAAGGAAGTTAGGAGCATGTCTCCTGTTGAGCGTCGTCGCGAGCTTCGTCGTTGGGTGTCAGACTAGATCGGCGAACATCCACTGTGACGAACTGCGTAAGATGCGACCGAATGCAAAGGACGCGCAGGTTATATCGGACCGGCTAGCCCGCGACATAATTGCTCATAATGAGTATGGCGCTAGGATTGGATGCTGGAGACGGCCCGCCAGAGTTAAATAGGTTTACTCCGTGAGTGACTAACTAGGGGGGCCGTGTTGGTCCCCCAATTTTTTATTCCTTCAAACTGCGCGGGACGTAACAGTTCCCCACTCCGCCCTCCATCTTCGCTTCAAAGATGCCAGCCTTGACCATGACTTCAAGGATGCGGAAAACGCTGTGGGCGGGTACACGTTCTTGCAGAAAGTTGATGATCCGGGCCTCGACGATAGGTTTATTTTCCTTGATGAAGATTTGGTAGGCGAAGTGCCAACAGTCTTGAATGGCCCGCGAGTCTCCACCGACTGCCATTGATTTGAATATGTCTGGGATGAAGGTCTCGTATTCGAGCAGCCAGTCAAGGGCGGTGCGGTAGTGTTCGATTGAAATCTCAAGTGTCTCCCCTGCACTGGCACATGCTACCATACACAGCTTCATAAGGTGGGCGGATCGGCGGGTGCAGTAGTGGACTAGCTTGGGATGCTCAGGACGTGGTTCGCCGCCGCTTGCGTGAAACGCCTCGATTGCATCTACTGTTTCCTTCGTCAACTCCATCTTACCAAACATATCTCCGACCTTTACCAGATCGTCAGCGAGCGTTTTCCATTTCTTTGCGTCAACATTATCGTTGCCAAACAAAGGTGATAGTACTACTTCGCCGGAGTAGACAAGCATGGTGCGGGAGAGAAAGCCCTGGTCCCACGCACCTTCGGGTAGAAGGCTGGCGAGAAAGCTCGGGGTGGTCCCCGCAACCATGTTTATCTGCGGGCTTTCAATAACGAACTGTAAATCCTTGGTGCGCTTGCGCTCAGAGAACTCAAAGCAATCGTATATATCAGTCAACGTATTCATGAAGTCGTTTTCATAGGATGGGATAAGGACTGCAAGCTCGTTTGAACTGATCTTGGTTGAGTTGAATGCGACGATGGACGGGGTGCAGTTGGGCTTGATGATCCTACGCTCCGCGTCCCTAAGTTCGTCGATCATAGACGCCTTGCTGACAGACGTTGCGGCGATGTGTTGGCCGTCAAGATTGCGCCAAAGCTCGTGGATACGGTTCGTAAGCACAGTCTTACCCACGCCGGGAGGGCCTACCAAAAACACATAGAGGTTTGGATAGAGTACTCCTCGCTTCGTCTTGATCCACACCTTTCGTTCAAGCGCACCGGCTACAGTCATTATACCCGCCCACTTACGAAACAGCGGCGGGGATGCTAGACTTTCGGTATGCGTGTAGAAGGCTGCGATCCAGTCGTCAAGTTTTCTTGTTGCCATCACACGTCCCTGATTGATAGTCTCTTACGTTCAATCAGTGCTGGACGATCACGTGTGTCTGTTCCATCATAATCCTTCAAGCCTCCTGGGTTCTTCTTTGGATCGCGCTTGTCGTAGTCGCCCCAATTCCAGCCCGTCTTGGCTTCGACTGGCACGGCGAACATGCGATCTTTAAGTAGGGGAATGTTGATTGTCATTTGTTCGACTGCCCAAGGCACGATTTCATCTTCCATCGCCTCGGGGTATTGGAATAAGATTGAGTCATGAACCTGGACAAGAACTTGAACAGCCTTGTTCTGCCATATGTTCAACATACCCTGATCAACCTGGTCCGCGGTCATAGACTGAGGGGAATATGCCACCGCCTCTCGTATAGTCCTGGGGTCTTTAGCCCTGCCGAAGAAGTACCGGCGCCGACCTAGGAGTGTGGTGATGTTGCCGAATGAAAGTAGCTGCTTGCGTACCCACTTGTGATATTCAGGTATGCACGCGAACTCATTGAAGTAGTTCTTCTGGAATACCTTGATGTTCGACTCAGGTATTTTCGTGTGCTTACTCATAGTCTTCGGCTGGCCTTCGTAGTTGCTGCCATGTCCGAGTCGCTTGGTCGTGTCGC
>WLWG01002481.1_pt1 | contig 13972 bp, 22 predicted proteins | sample 6712871 | NCBI WGS metagenome assembly WLWG01 (sample SAMN12718693, study PRJNA515312) | sponge metagenome | isolation source: marine sponge | host: Mycale hentscheli | place: New Zealand: South Island, Marlborough, Capsize Point | collected 2003-05-01 | reverse complement strand
AGTGTATCAGGCTGCATGGTGTTGGTTCTGGTATTGGTCGGCGTAATACGCGCCCATTTCGGCATCCCTATCACGCTGACGGGAGCGGCGACCGGCTAACGATTGTTCCTGGCGGCGGGCGTTATCAATGGTCTGTTGTTCAATATTGGCCGTATTATTAGAGGGTCTGGGGTCTGCGTTTTCGGGAGCCTGCGTAAAAAGCCAGTCCATAGCACCCGAAAATCGGCTTTCTTCCAGCTGTCCGAGGTGGTCTATCTTACAGGCCCTTAGAAAACGCTGTTCGGTGATACCGGCAAAATTAAAGGTGTTGCGTAGGGTTTGTATTTGGTGCGGTGTGATGACCTTAGCAGCGGGCTGAATGGCCCTTACCGCATTATTTACAGCGGTTTGTTGACGTTCCTGTCGGCTGGTGGGCTGTTTTGCAGGCATACTCTCCCGGCGATTGATCTGATCGGGAGACAGGGCGATTTTACGGGTAGACTCTCGGTTTGCTCTCAGGTACGCGGATTTTCTCGCTTGGAATTCTTCCATCGCTTCTTCAACAGTTTCTTCGTGTGCTTCCACTGCCTGGCGTTCGGCTTGCTCTGGTGCGTCGCCTGCTGCGTCGGCTTGTGGCTGGCTGGCTTTTATCCAGTTAAGGGCATTCTGCAGGTTATCGGCGTGTAGCTCCGTCAGATCCTTAATATTCCAAGGCGTACAGAAATCGATGTGTTTCATCTTTACGGCGTCCAGCGCCCGGAACAGAACCGACAATTGATCGTTATTGACCAAGACGGGTTTTTCTTTGAATTCTTCGCGCATTTCCGACACATAACGCACATCATCAAACCGGCCCATAAACACGTCAGCATTAAAGCCGACTTTTGACAGTGCTTTCGTCAACAGGTCGGTTTCCATCTTTTTACAGAAATCCTTATCCACCATCGTTCCGGCTTTATCCATGAAGATGCTGTGACTGGTGGAGATTTCAAACTCGCCCCCAGGGAAGTAAAACACGCCGGAGAAGATCACCAGATTCAATTTGTCGATCAGCTGGAAATCACGCTCAATATTCTTTAAACCCCAGCTTGAACCGTATGGCCCGAACTGTTCGGTGGCCTGTTGTATCTGGTACATAGGCGCAATAGCGGTGATGTTCATGCCGCCGATCTTAGCCGGTTTCGTGTGTTCCGGGTTTGTCTTACAGACGTTGTTCCATAATTCCATGTTGGAGGATGTGGCTTTGGTTTCGGTGATTAAGTCGGTCATGGTCAAGTACTCAAAAAGGGCAGAAGGGCCAGAGAACTGGCCCCGTTAAAAGTTTAGGCAGCGGTTTTAAATTGTTCGCTGGTGGCGGTCAGTTCAGCGTGTAGGGATTCAAGATCAAACAGCAGCTGGCTGGCCCGGTTCTTACGGCTGGCAGTGGTTCCGGTCAGAACCCAGGAAACCATGTCATGGGGCAAATCAGACTCAACGGTTTTTGATGTGCCCGGTACGAAGCGGATTCTACGGCCCAGGGAAGCGGCACGGCTGGCGATTTCGGATAACTGACCTTTAACTAGATCCATCGTTTTGATACTCTTAACAGTGCTGTGGATGCCCCCCCTGTCCGGTTCAGTTCCGACACTTCAGCGGATAGGGGGGAGCGTTTCGAAATGCCTTTCTGTCTCTGCATTTCGTATAAACATAATATATAATTGTTTATACGATATCAACTGTTTTTACCTTATTGAAAAAACAAATTGTTTATACGATAATGTGCTTATGGAAAAAATGAGTTCAGAGCTATGAAAAACACAGGACAGGCAGGCAGGCCCAGCAGAAAAGAATCAGCGTCAAATACACAGATTGTTGTGAGGATGACAAAGGATGAGCGGTCAGAATGGAAACAGAAAGCAGAGGACGCAGGCTATAAAACATTATCCGACATGATCAGAACGATGATGGCTGCAGCCTAGATCACCAGGCAGGCCAAAATAGAAACCCGCCCACAGCGGGTTTTTTTGTGACTGGCGTCAGGGTAAAGGCACAACACGATAGCGCGGCATAGTGGGCGGTTCGTTGTTTGCATCCGTATCAAAGTCAATAATAAATTCCAGCTCCAAAGCCGCTTGGTGTCGGTCTTCCAGTGTTTTGATCGTGACCCACTCTCGATCTATCATTTCTTGAAGGTGATATTTCATGCAGCCCAGTATAGAAAAACCGGCACAAGGTCCGGTTCCGTCTGATCTATAATAACTCACGTCTGAATACTGTTTTCTATAAAGCCCGCCCCCTCTCAGGCGGGTTTTTTTTAGGCGCCGAATTTCACCGGCTTTTGTTCCCTGGCCGGTTCAGGGTCTTGGATATCAGCATCGATCGTGACGGTTTCCCCCGCGATCACTTTACCGATGCCGATCAGTTTTTCCAGAATATCCAACGCGCCGCCATGTTTGCCGCTGTCGTTCATGACCAACAGATGATCCAGTAATTCAGCATCGTCTAATATTTTGGCGGCGCGTAGGTACTGATTGCCTCGCTTGCTCATGCCGGACGCTCTCAGATGATCGGCCAGCGGTTCAGACACGTCTTTTATAGTGATCCTCGCCATGATTAACCCCCAATCCTGAACGCCTTAAACGCGCCTCTAGCGTTGGAGAATTGCGGATTATCAGGAATAAACGTTTTCGGCATTTTTTTTATAATATCCCTGATGTGTTCGACCCCACCGCCAAAAAAACAGGTGCCAGACAGGTGGCGGCTGTTCCCTAAATGCTCATTCACCTTTCTCAGCAGGTCATCGGAAAAGACCTGGATAGACTGATCGACCAACGCCGATACGTCCTCTGTCTGACCGATAGCTATTTCAACCATACCCGTTCTTAGGGTCTGATCCAGCACCGGCACCGAAAACTGTTCGGTATTGGGGAACTGTCGATTAATGGCGTCGTTCAAATAGCTGAACACATCCAGATAGCCATGAGGGAGGGTGGTGGTTTTTTCCATGTTCAGATTATTGACAACGCCAATATCCGTCGTGCGTCCACCGACATCCACCAGACCTACATCCCCGGCGGGATTGTCGTCAATCTCTCGCCCGTTGTTGTCATAGGCCAGATCCAGCCAGCCCGCCAAACATTCCGGCACGGTGACAGAGGGCGTTAGGTGATAACGGGTGGAACCGTCGGGCAGCGTTACCGATTTAGACAGGCTGGATCGTTTCCGATCCTTGCTCGCGTCCATCCGTTCGAAATAATCCGCCAGTGGAATACAGGTGGCTATCTCAACATCCGGCGTGGTCACACCGGCCACGGTCAGGGCATGGTGTATCAATACCGTGTTCAGGGTGCTGTAGGGGTAATCAGGAAAGGCGGTCGGCTCAGAGCGGGACGGTAACACGCTCCACTGCTGTCCATCACAGAAATAGCTGGGGCTGGTGGTGCCGTCCATCGCCTGACTCGGTTTAGCGGCGGCGATGATGGAAGGCACCGAGATTTCAACCAGTTGATGCCGGTCGTTCAAAAAAACAACTTTTACATACGCGCAGCCTGCATCGATCGAAATTTTTCTCATTAATCAACATTCCGTATATTTATATTGAAAGTTTTTTAAAACAAACACTATTAGAATATACAGACATATAAAAAGTCAATCACAGACGCATGAAAATAACAGTTTTATTAAACAGTGGTTAAACCACCAATGAACCTGAATTCAATCGGTGTCAACTACAATAATTATCAAAATAATGACTTCAACACGCTGAACAGCCCCGGTGTCATCATGCCCAGGAAAACGCTCTATGACCACCTGCCTATCGTCCTGTTTGCCATCAATGTCTTGATCGTGGTTCCCGCTGGCTACTGGTTGTCGAGCTACCAGGCGAAACTGCAGCGCATTGAAACCGAACAGCAATCCTTCCGTGATTATGTGCTGGAAACCTACCGAACGGGATCAGAGCACGACAACGACGTCCAGCGCATAAAAACCCGTATGGATGTATTGGAGGAACGAATTTATGCCATCAGCAAAAAACCCTGACCAGGAACACCCCATCCTGTTAACCGACATGAGCAACAACATTGAATTGCTGACGATGATAAAAATGGACGAGGGGTTTTCGTCGACCGTCTACAAAGACACACACGGATTAAACACAATTGGAATGGGGTTTTGCTTAGACCGAATCGAAATGCCCGTACAAGTCGCCTATTACTGGTTAGATTGGATCATCGACGAAATCTATGCGGAACTGGCTGAAACAGACCATATCGACACCTTCCTGTCCCTGAATATGTATCGACAGTTTGCGATTATCAATATGTGTTATCAGATGGGTGTAGCGGGTGTGTGTGATCCAGAATACGGATTCGTGAACATGTGGGCCGCTCTGAAAGTTCGGGATTATGACGCGGCGTTCAATCATGCCATTGACAGTGACTGGTACAGAGACACAACAAACCGGGCTAGTCGTGTGGCCATGGTGTTAAAAAACGGAGACCTAAGAGGCTACGCATAAAAAGAATGGTTCATTGATTGGGATCGATGGGGGGGGGATCAATGAACCATTCCAACATCAGAAGAGCGTGCTATGAGCCAACGCAACCCACAGAACACGACCAGTATAGACCCTGACTACCTCCTATCCAGACTGATCCAATAACGCCCGATTTGATCCTGTAGGCCACTGATACCAAGCCGGTGCAAGATCCTGCACACCCCCCAGTGCAGGATCTTGCACACAGACAAAGTACAGAACATCAACAATAAACGCGCTCGCGGGTGTGGTGTCTGTTTGGGTTAATCAGGGAGGAATTCAGGGGGGAGCGCCTACCCATCTTCAGGCAGCGTCACAGATTAGGGGTATAAAAAAAGACTAGGCCCCGGCGTTTATAGAACTCACAGGCAGTTTCAGGGGCGTATAGATGGGCGTAGAGTACAGGGATACGATTAACGGGCTGGTTTGGAGTCGCTGCAGGGATGGAAACAGGGCGTCAGATCAGGTAATGTAAAAAGGACAGGGGGATCAGCGACCAACTAATCCCCCCTCATCACCGGAAACAGAAATATAGATTTGGATCTCACTTTCTGTAACCGGCCTTTAGACCGCGAACACACGCTTTGTCTGGGAATATTATCTCCTACTAATGAGATACATACAACCCGCCAAGGCTAAGAGCCTTAACCATGAAGACACAAACAGTATTTAACCTAGAACATACCCGCAACTATGCCGCCATCGGCAACAGCACCCTACAGAATACCCAGCTCTCCGATTTTTCTTACCGTGTGCATATTTATCTGATCAGCCTGCCCAGTGACTGGCGCGTCTTTCGTCAACACCTGGCGAACCATTTCAATGTCAGTGTGCGTAAGGTTCAGTACGCCCTGACAGAGCTGTCACAGTGTCGGCTGGTGGAGTACGTACGACTGAAGAAACGCCCGAACCGAGACCAGGACGACGGTTTTTATCGCGTGTATGAAGTGGCAAAGGAGACGCTGAAGCACCATAAAATCAAGGTGAAGAAGGCCAAACAGACCAAAGAAAAGCCGAACATTGCTCCGAACAAACTTACCGATCTGTTCACTGACTGCATAGACCGGCTTAAAAAAGGCCATGACCTGGACACGGACGACGAAAACACCGCCGAGCTGGCCTGTCAGGATTTCGCCGACACCAACCAGGGAAAGATCAGGGCATCCGGGCTGTATAACTGGGTACTGACGGCCATGCTGAACGGACGTAAAACCCGACAGAGGACGGAGGCCATCGGGAAAACGATGGATAGACGAGCGGCAAAAACCGCGACTGTGATCCATGCACAGACCAACAACATGAAAACCCCTGCCACCGAGAAAAGCACTCTGGAAAAATTAACCGACAGGAGTTGGGCCGAGGGTCTTATGCTGGAAGGCTGACACTCTTCGGTAATTTTACCGAATTTCGCGTAAAGCATCGCCCAATCGGGCGGTGATATAAGCGGCCAGCCCGTAGAGGGCTGGGATTGAGTTTTTTACAGTTGGTTAAATTTACTGTAAACTACTCGCTATGAGTACTAAACGAGCCTACAAAGAGCGATTCTATCCAACACCTGAGCAGGAAAGTCTACTAGCTCAGTCGTTTGGTTGCGCCCGTTTTGTCTATAACAATACGCTCCGCTATCGCACTGATGCTTACTACAAAGACGGCAAAAGCATTTCTCATTCTGAAGCTGAAAAGCGGCTGGTGTCGCTCAAGAAAGAGTTCTTGTGGCTGAATGACATTTCAAGTGTATTGCTTCAGCAATGTCTGAGAGATCAGCAGGAAGCCTTCAAGAACTTCTGGGCAGGGCGAGCCAAGTATCCGAACTTCAAAAGGAAGCATTCAAAACAAAGCATCCGGCTGACCAAGGCCGCTTTCAAGGTGAAAGAGGGTCAGTTGTTTATCGCCAAGAGCAAAGAGCCATTGCCTATTAAGTGGAGCAGGGAGCTTCCTTCAGAGCCTTCCAGTATCACCATCAGCAGGGATCGTGCAGGCCGCTATTTCGTATCCATGCTCTGTGAATTTGAAGCTAAACCAATGCCCATCAGTAACAGGACGGTGGGCATTGATTTAGGTTTGAATGATCTGTTCATCACTTCCGAGGGTGAAAAATCCGGTAATCCCAAGTTCACCAAACGCTACGAGCGAAAGCTCGCCTATCTTCAGCGTGAACTGGTGAAGAAGCAGAAAGGCAGCAACAACAGAGCCAAAGCAAGGCTAAAAGTTGCACGACTTCATGCAAAAATAGCGGACTGCCGGATGGATGCTACCCATAAAGCATCCCGCAAACTCATTAACGATAACCAAGTTGTTTGTGTAGAAAACCTTGCGGTGAAGAACATGATCAAAAATCCAAAGCTGGCAAAGCATATTGCTGATGCGAATTGGGGAGAATTTGTCCGACAGTTGCAGTACAAGGCCGATTGGTCGAGTCGTACTGTGGTTGAAATAGACCGATTCTTTCCCAGTTCAAAACGCTGTTCCAGTTGCGGATTTGTTAATGAAACTATGCCGCTGTCCGTTCGTGAGTGGGATTGTCCAGAGTGCAAAGCTCATCACGACCGGGACATTAATGCAGCGATCAATATAAAAACCGCCGGACTGGCGGGGTTAGCCTGTGGAGCGACTGGAACGGGGATGGCTGCGTAAGCAACCATCTAGGGAAGGCGTATTGAAACAGGAAGGTTCTTGGAGCGATCTAAGAACCCTCGCCCGATAGGGCGGGGAGTGTCAGGGCCCTGAAGACGACCCGTCAGGCTTTATCTACGCTAAAATAAGCATTCAACTAATACAATCATACTGCTAGTGTGCCATGCCGTTACACTCCCTATCTGGACGAATTAAAAGAAAGATCCACACCAGTAAAAATCGGCGCTTTCATGTGTTTGAATTCGTATCCCCCAATCGTATTGTTACTATCATCTATTTTGGTTTTATGCCCCCCTCCGTGGACGGCAATGAAATCATGTTAAAAGGCCACTGGCGGCAGTGCAGCGAGTACGGCCCACAATTTCACATTACCCATTACGAACCGCTGATAGTCGCTAAAAAGAGGCATTCAGATGGCATTAACAGCCTTTACCGAATTCTGAACGCTTGACCCAAAAAACGGGTTATTTTACTTGATAACTAAAATAATTTTAGTATCATGCATCAGACAAGGCTTATATGTATTTTTTAATGGATGCCCAGCTAAAAACCGTAAAAGCTTTTTCAAGGCAAGGCAGCGCGGCAAAAAAAGCCCTGTCTTTATTAGGGGTTTGTGTCAAAGCATCGTCAGACCCGGTAAAAGCCCTGTTTGATCATGCCCTATACGCTGACCGGTTCCTGATCATAACGCTGTCTGACGCCTTCCATTCTATCTCTGATTCGATCAAGGAAGAGGATCAGACAACCGCCGTACAATTATCAGATCAATTAAAAAAGGCCGTTGATGACTACTACAAAAAAACCAAAGCCCAGCACCACCATTAAAAATATGGGGCTGGCTGGTGGACTGACAGAATTATCTGAGCTGTCCGGCCAGTCTGTCCAGACGTTAAATAACTGGTACAAAAACAAGCCGAAGCTTTTCAATCTAGTGTTGAAAGGCGCATTGTTCGACCGTCAATTTGTTATGTGTTCCCATCCGACATTACACAACGTAAACGGAATGCCTGACAAACTTAAATGTCCAGAATGCAATAACCAGAACGTGTCACTTTGTCGGGGTGAAGGGTGGTTTTGCAACATCTGTAATGCAGGCCCATTTATTGTGACTACGGATGGATTGAAACTAAACACATAACCCCGTTTTCAACCGCCGCCGAAGGCGGTCTGGGGAGCTTGCGACTGAATTGGAAAACATTGTTATCTGCCGATAGGCACAGGAGCCAGAGAGAATGGATATAAGAAGACCACAAGTAGTCACCCTTGAACTTGAAGACCTGCCAGATACACACGCAGCCATACCTGAATATATACAAAAACTGGAAGATGCAAAAAATACCTATTTGCAGGAATTACAATCACGCTATCAAAGGGTAAAAAAACTTGAACAGAATAATGGAAAGTTGATAGCTCTTTTGATGCAATGCCAACGATCTCTCGACCCATTCGACAATAAAAAACTTATAGCGATGATCGATGCCGCTTTAGGCAGATAAATACAGGACTGGCAACATGAGAAAACCAAACAAAGTCCCGTGGCATAGAGAAGAACCCGACAACGCATTTATAAAAAGGGATATGGTAAAAATCAGTCCATACCCAAAAGACTTATACCCGCTAGCGCAGAACCAATCGTGGGTTACGATCCTGCTTCAGAAGATGGGATTAGTTGAAATGGCTTATCGCCTATCATCCGGCAACAGGAAAAAAGTAAAAAACACATTATGTGGTTGTTACTACTGCCTTGAAGTATTCGAGGGTAATGAAATCACAAAGTTTATCGATCAAGACGAGACAGCTCAATGCCCTAAATGCGGAATAGACTCTGTGCTTGCAGGAGTCACAGATAAAAATCTACTTAGAAAATTGAACGAAAGATGGTTTGGTGACACATAACCCTCACTATCAACTGCCGCCGAAGGCGGTCTGTTGGATGGTGTTGTTAGACGCAAACTTAGGAATAAAAATGCCCACAATTTTCACAGACAACTTTGATGCTCCAGATTTAAGCATTGAAATAAGCTCACAAAGCGTTGGCAATAGATGTAACGAATTGATTATTGAAAATGGAACAACTGAAGTAAGGCTATCGCTTCTGGATGGTCAATTAAACTATCTGGCGAATGTGTTATCCGGAAACGGATTTGATCCTGATTATGATCAACCCAAGGATGCTACTCACTTTGCAAATAAGACATGGTGGTGTCATATCCCAAAACACAACAGGTTGGATAAATGGGAGTGCGGCTGTTGGAAAATGCAGAACGGCAACGTCGAGGATATACAATGGTATAGAGATTACAGAAGCGTATAACCCTTAGTAGACGTACCAGTACGGAAAACCCGTTATATAATCACGCTTCCCGTACTGGTTAGTCTAATTACAGAAGACCCGATGTAGGGTTGTTTTTGTACCGATTAGCTTTGCGTATATAGTGCATCGTCTGATTCATATCACTGTGTCGTGCGTGTTGCGCCAGCGGTATTAAATCCGATCCGTTTTCAGCGGCGGAGGTCAACAGCCCGGATCTAAGGGAATGTCCGGAGAATGCCGCCTCATTGTACCCGGCCAGCTGGCAATAGTGCTTAACCAGGTTAGCGACGGTTCTATCCGATAACCCGAACTCCGACACCTTGCCGCCTTTATACATACGCCGAAACAGATAGCCCGACCGAATGCCCGACACCTGCAACCAAGCCATAAGGGCGCGTATGGGACAATTGTCTGTCTGGCTCTTTGTGATGCTGACGGTCTGGCCCTTACCCGTCTGGTCTGTCTTGGATCGCCGGATAAAAATGTCGGCCCCTTTCGCCGTAATGGTAATGTCAGACGCCAGCAGCGAGACCAGTTCAGAGCGCCGGAGAGCGCCCGCCCAGCCGATCAGCAATAGCGCCTTGTCCCTAATGCCGTTTATGTCCGATCCACAATAACTCATTAGATCAATAATAATATCGACGGTTGCAGGCTCTTTACTTCTAACACTGGTCTGTCGGCCATTTTCCGCCCGTCGTTTTTTCGAACCGGTAAAAACTTTTCTTACCAGGTCGGTTTTTGTCGGCGAGGGCTGATAGTCATTAATGGCATGCAGCCAGCTTATCGCTTGTATTCTCCGCTCTATCGTTCTGACGGCATAATCACAGTCGTCTAAATGTGAAATGTAATCAGCGATGGTTTCCGGACGGTGGGGGAGATCCACCGGCCTATTTTCATCGGACAGCCACGCTGAAAAATGGCGCAGATCTGATTTATACGACTTGCTGGTGTTTTTGCTGATGTGGCTGCGTAGATTTTCAATGGTGCTGTCGGACATGGTAATAACCGAAGCGGGACTACGGTTATACGTGTCTGGGTAAAAATTGTCCATTTTGTATATTAGTTCCAAGATCATAACCTTATTGGAAGTAATATTTTACACTATCCTGTTTCCTGAGAAAATCATCAGAAGGGTAAAAAAACAGTGGACAAGGTAGAATTTATAAAGTCTCTGGAAGGTCTTGTATTCGATGATGATTTAAATGACTCTATTTCGACATTTATCATTTATACGATCAGGTGTAATTCACTAAACAATATTATTAGATCTGTAAAAAAAATTGTCACAGACAACGATGAACAAACCAGTCGACAGGTAGCTGACGAAATCGTCATGTTTTTAGAAGTTTGTAAACTCATGATGGAAATAGAAATAACAGTATCAGAAACAAAACTCAGATCCATTGTAGAAAAAGAGACTCGCAATGACTGAACAAGAGATAGAAAAGGTGGTTCAGGATCTGGAACTGTCCAGCCCCAGGCTGACGCCAGAGGATATAGACAAAACCATTGTCAGTGATGAGTACTGCGTCTTTAACGGCAATGTGACTGTCTGCTGCCTCACCCTGAAAAACGGCTATGCCGTCATTGGTGATAGCGCCTGCATCAGCCCGCAAAACTATGACCAGGCGTTAGGCCGGAAGATCGCCAGAGACAGGGCCAGAGAAAAGATATGGCCCCTGGAAGGCTACAGGATGAAAGATCGTATCTATACAGAGATATGCTCTGGTATCCCCTGAAAACACGCGCCCAGCTTGCAAGGAATGGGCAATCCCCCTGTCCATTCCGTCAGATTTCACACACAGCCCCCATAAAACCATTAAAGTAATCTAAAAGGGTTTACAAAGGTAAGCCGTTTCAGTATACTAGCTCCATCAAGTCAAGACACAGACCACGGAGCTAGACAAATGAAAATCATTCCGGAACTGATGCAAGAATGCACCAACACAATCGCCAGCCACTACGCAAAAAAAACAAAGCAGCAGTTTCCAGAAGCAACCCAGGAGCAGATTCAACAGGCAGCTTTTAATAACTGGGAAAAGATACAGAAAGAAATCGCCGACCTGTACCAGAAGACCTACAAAGAGCTTCAAAAAGCATCCTAAACAAAAAGCCCCGAAAGGGGTTTTTCTATTTAACCAGGGGGAAATCATGAAATTGATTGAATACATAGAAACGCATTTTAACGGCAATAGAACGGAGTTCGGACACGCCCAGGGCGTGAGCAAACAGCAGGTCAATAAATGGCTGGCGGGTGGCTGGCTGGTCATTGGTGACACGCTGTTAAGCCCTAAGCGTGAGCTGTCCAGAGATCAAAAAAAGTAATCGAAAAGGGTTTACACAAGTAAGCTATTTCAGTATACTAGCTCCATCAAGTCAAGACACACCACGGAGCTAGACGCATGAAATCAGTAAAGGTAGGAACCCAGTACAAAGTAACCGTTATAGAATCTCAATGGGGAGATTTTGAAAGCACGTTTGTTATGACTGTAGATAGTATGGAGAAGGTTAATAAAATAGTAACTGCTCATATTTGACTGGCAAGACAACCCTCTTAGATCAATAAACTTGGTTTCGTTCATCCCTATACTTCTACCTCATGCACCTGCCAGATTCTTTCTTCTCAAACAAGGATAATGAGCAATTTCGTTCATTTGTCCAAAACCTCCTCGACACTGTTGAGAAGCAATCTGTGCAGATTGAAAAACAGCAGGCACAGATCGAGCAACTACTTGAAGAGAATGAGCTACTTCGTGCAGAAATTCGGCATCTGAAAAAGCATAAGGGCAAACCCAAAATCAGGCCTAATGTACCTGATGAAAAGGGTGATCAGGAGTGCGGCAGTTCAGAGGCAGAAAATACTGATCAGAACTCCACAAGTGATGCCAACAATACACCGCCTAAAAGCAAACGACCAAGATCACAACAGCCAGGAGAAACGGCGGCACCTCCTCTTGTCGCCAACAACGAGGAAATTCTCAAGATTTCTGCTCCTGAAGTAGACTGGCGTTTTAAAGGTTATGCCGACTTCTATCATACTGAACTTGAGTTTCAGTTTGTTACGACCCTGTATCGCCGCGAGTACTATCAGACACCAGAAGGCACTGTCACAGCCCCTTTGCCGGAACACATTAAAGGGCGTTTTGGCGACAACCTGAAAAGCCATCTCTTGAATTTTTATCATTCGTGCAGCACAACCCAGCCGTTGCTTCTGGATTGGCTTCATGATCATGGCTGTCCGATATCAGAAGGCTCACTAAACAACATTTTGACGAAGAATCATGATGCATTCCATCAGGAAAAAGAAGAGATTCTTGAAGCAGGGTTAGCCTGCTCAGACTATCTTCAGGTGGATGATACGGGAGCCAGACACCAGGGAAAAAACGGCTACTGTCTGTTTGTGGGGAATCCCTACTTCAGTTATTTTCTGAGCAGCCATAGCAAGAGCAGGATTAACTTCCTGAGCTGTCTGCAAGGACAGCAGTCGCTCTATCTGCTGAACGAAGTCGCTACTGACTACATGAAGCAGGTCAAGATGTCAGAAAAATGGATTACCGCCTTGTCGGCCTGTGGTGAGAAGGTTTTTTCTTCGAAAGAAGACTGGGAATCGTTGCTTAATGAATTAGATTGCACAGCGCCTCAGCAAAGAAGATGGGCGACAGAGGGGGTTTTAAAAGCAGCACTGAAAAAAAATCATTGCCTCGAAAACCTGATTATCCATAGTGACGGAGCCCGTCAGTTTGACACTGTCTTTAAGCACGCTTTGTGCTGGTACCACGCAGGCAGACCTCTGGACAAGCTGATACCGACGAATGATCTGGAAAGAGCCGCCAGAGACTGGATGCAGAATCAATACTGGCACCTCTACGATGACATAGAGGCATACCGGGAAAATCCCACGGAGGCAGAAAAACAAAGGCTCTACCGAGACTTTGATCATTGGGTGCGAACACAGGTTGACTATCCTGCCTTACGAAAAGTGCTGAGCCAGTTGATGGTCGTCAGGGAGGAGTTGTTACTGGTTCTGGAGTATCCGTGGCTTCCACTTCACAACAATTTGAGCGAGAGGCAAATTCGGGAGTACGTGAAAAGGCGTAAGGTGAGTGGAGGCACCCGAAGTGACGACGGGAGGGATTGCCGTGACACTTTTGCCAGTTTGAAAAAGACGTGTAAACAGCATGGATTATCGTTTGCCCGTTATATTAAGGACAGGCTGTCTGGAACCAACCTTGTTCCTCGGTTACGGAGTCTTATATTCAATGCCGCAGGCTGTCAGGAGTCAGCTATTGCCTGTTGATTATGAGCAGTTACATAAAATAGAATCCATACATTCAGCATGGACGATTAAAAGCATAGAAGAAATCGACAGGTTCGAGCTGGTAAAGTGAGTTTGACGAATAAACCCCGAAAGGGGTTTTTCTATTAATAAACGCTCATCATAAGAGGTATTAAGGAATACGGCGTATAAAGGTTTTTCAAATCAGCATATGAATGCTCCTGTTTTTCAACAGATTCTAAAATCAGGACAC
>WLWG01002477.1_pt1 | contig 14000 bp, 4 predicted proteins | sample 6712871 | NCBI WGS metagenome assembly WLWG01 (sample SAMN12718693, study PRJNA515312) | sponge metagenome | isolation source: marine sponge | host: Mycale hentscheli | place: New Zealand: South Island, Marlborough, Capsize Point | collected 2003-05-01 | reverse complement strand
AAAAATAATATTTAATACATCACCTGCAATTGGAATAGATGTTAAAAAATCTCTTAAATTTTTTTCTTTATAAAGTTTAATATTTAATATAGTTGTTGGTAAAAATATAAAATAATTAGGAAATCTAAAATATAAATATATAGATATATATATAATAGATAATAACCAACCGATTTTAGAAGATTCTCTTAATGATGTACAAAATTCTTTTTCAGAACATTTATTATTTTTTTTCTTTAATGAATATGATACTGGTAATATTAGATATGATAATATAATATATAAAAATATAAATAAAAATATTTTACTTATAGAGTTTATTATTAAATTATATAAATAGAATATTACATATGCAAGTCCATTCGAAATAGTTCGTGTAATTGCGTTTGTATTAACTATATTAGATAATTGCGAAAACCCTAAATATCTATATGTTATTAATCTATATGCAGCATAAATCTTTAATAAATATGTTGATTTAAATGTATATAATAATGATATTAATATATCTCTTAAATTATTAAATATTCCTAAAACAGAATCAGATATTATAGGTATTAATCCGAACCAAAATAATAAATATGTTAATATCATGCCAAAAAACCAACCTATCCATTTACCAATATTATTACAAAAAAAATTCTTATTTAGTTTACCACCTTTTAATGAATTTATTTTTAAATCAATAATTATATTATTATCTAATTTGTAATAATATAAACTCTTATTATTATTCAAATATTTATTTAAATAAAATAATCTTTGTTTTTTAATATCTATATTTATCTTTTTATATATTTCATATTTTAATGAATAAATAGAAGAATATCTATTAATTATAATATTATAATTTTTATTATTAAATCTAATAATTAATTTTATATTCATTATTATAATCTTATATTTTTTATTATATCTTTTTACAATTTAATACTAATAATTATATAAATAATAAAATATGAGTTTCGCAATAGTAGCAGCAGTAGCTGCACCACTAGTAATAGGAGGAATAACTAAAGTCATTAATGACAATAAAGCAGCTGCCATGCAAGATGATATTCTAGCAGCACAAGGCGTTGTAAATGACTTATTAGATAATAGAGAAGATGTTTACGATGCTTCAGGTAAAATTAGAGACATGAAGTCTATGGTTAAAAATCCATACGAAAATCTAGGTGTAGCTACTCAAGCAGCTGAAATGCAGGCTGCTCAAACTGATCAAGCTCTAGCAAATACATTAGATACTGTTCAAGCTACCGGGATGGGAGCTGGTGGTGCTACTGCTTTAGCTATGGCAGCTGCTCAATCTAAAAAAGGTATTGCAGCTAGCATAGAGCAACAAGAAGCTCAAAATGAAAAATTAAAAGCTCAAGGAGCCGTACAAGCTAATCAACAATTAATGAACTTAGAATCACAAGCTATAGCTGCTGAAGAAAGAGCTGCTGCAGGTGAAGATGCTAGAGTTCAAGCGCAAATAGATAGAGCCTACGGTGAATCTGATTTCTTAAGATCAAGACAAATGGGAATAGAAGACGCAGGTGATGCAGCTTTAATGGCTGGTGTAACAGGCGCTACTAGTGTTTTATCTAGTGTAGCAGGAAGCCCAGGGGGTTTTCAAGCGGGGTAGCCCCCTCTAATAGCCCAGCTACAAATCCTTTAACAGGTATGCCTTCTACAGGCAGCGATTATGATGATCTTGGATTAGCAAATTTTGATCCTAGTAATCCAATGTATGGAATAACACCATAAATAAAAACAAAAATATGAGTCAAAGACAGGTGAAGTTAAATCCACAACAACAATTTACACAGCAAGCTGTAGGATCAGTTCAACAAGCTACTCAAAGTAGTTTAAATACTATAAGTAGAATGCAAAAAGCAGCTGCTTTAAAAAAAGAGCAATCACAAAAAGCTATAGCTATAGGTATGCAAACTTCAGATGCTTTAATGGACAAGTATTCCGAACAGATAGCTTCAGCCCCGGCTGATACTAAAGCCGCTTTAAATGCTTATGTAAGACAAGAAGCTACTAAAATAGGTGATTTAAAAGCTGCAGCATCTAAGCCAGGCGCAACTGCTGAAGATGTAGAAGCTTATCAGAAATATAGACAAATGAGTTTGTCTAATTTAAAAGCTGTAGCTACATACAGTGTAAACGCTTCTCAAAGTCAAAAAATATTTGAAACTCATAGAAAAGCCATGAATACTAATGCTATGACAGGTAGGTTATCAGATGAAGCTTTAAATAATCCTGATATAATAAAATTTGACTCTGATTTAAGCGCTGGATTTATTAAAGACTTTAATGTTGAGACGAATACCAAGACCGGTCACGTAGAGTTTAGTTACACTGACAATGACGGTAATTCTATAAGCAAAGATATATTTGCCGCTAATGAAACTTTTACTGCAAAAGGTAACAACTTAGCTAGCTATGTTATAAGTGAAGATCAAAATATTACAGGTGAAAAATATAGAGCTGAATTGCAAAGTGAATTAAAAGACTTTAAAGATTTAGTCCCAGTTAAATCTACAAAAACTGTATTTAATCCTAAAAATAATTCAGAAACAAAAACAGTAGTATCTGGAGTTGTTGATTACAAAAGTAAATTAATGAACAACCATAAAGATATGCTCATTCAAAGTACTTATAAGTCTAATATGTCAAAAACATGGACTCAATTAAATGGACTAGGTAAGATTAAAGGTAAAGAGTTTGATCAACCGTGGAGTACTTTTACACAAGGTGATATAAATGATCCAGCCTCTGTTAAGCAAGCTATAGAAAATTTAAAATCAAACCCAGCTGCTATAGCGGCTGCCGACCAAGATAAACCAGGCGAACCAGGTTTTGGAAAGATAAGCCCTGAAGAATATATAGATATACAAAGTAAATTTAGAGAAGCTGCTGCTGAAGGTATAGCTGAATTAGCTAATGATTTCTTTGGCCAACCAGTTGAAACTACTTTATCTGAACAAGAGATAACTAATAAATACAAGTTAGATGCTAAGGGTAATAAAACTACTAGCTATACAGATTCTTATAAACAAAGTTTTGCTGATAATTTTAATGATTATTACCAACCAGCTGAAGATGCTTTGAAAAAAGCTTATGATACAGGCGCATTTAGTAATGAAGCAAATTTAATAGATTTTTATAGAAACAATAAAGATCTAGTAGCTGAAAACTACAATGTAAGCATTGGTGATAAACAAAGTATAATGGATTACACTACTCTTGTAAACAAGTTTAAAAGTGTAAATAAACCTGTTCCTGAAGATTTAAAGAAAAATACTAATGGAATATTTGTTATTAACATAGATGAAACTGGTGAATTTAAAGGTGGTTATGATATGATAGCAGATGAAAATAAAATTAAATTTAAAGATGGTAAACTAACACCTGAAAGTAAGAAAAACTTATTTAGAACTATTGGTGTTGAATTTAGCTTATACGAAAATGCTAACAACACAAAACTAAGAAAAGAATCTTCAGATTATTTACCATACAATCCAATGATGAAATAACATGGACGAAACTTACTTTTTTACACAAGAAGACGGAACAGTAGTAGAAGTTACTCTAGAGATGCTAGAAGAAGTTAGACAAGCTAAAGGATATAAAGATGTAAAATCATATATAGCTGATCCAGTTAATAGCGTAACTGTTGAAGGCGGTGAAGTTGAAGTAGAAGACAAAAAGCCTGAACCTAAAGATACACCTGTTGAAAAAACTGAAAGTAATGTTCCTGACTGGGCTTTTGATGCTGTAGGTCTTGTTGATCCAGCACCTACAAATGCAGAGTCTTTACTAAAGCAGCAGCCTATTCCTTTTCAAACTGAAATACCCATGACTTCTTCTATAACACAGTCAGAGAATTTCAAATCTTGGGTTGCTAATAATAAAGAAGAAGATTTAGCAAATATAGAAAATTCAATTAGTTTAGATCCTACAAACAACTACTCTATAGAGCAAATACAAGTATTAAACGGTTTAGGTGTTGAAGGTGCTAAAGCTATAGAAGGTATTGATGATGTACCTGATGATCAAAAAAGCTGGGTTATTGGACAGATAAACGAAAGAATAACTAAATCTTTTGCTAATGAAGATGGTTCAACTCCTAGAGCTGCTGAAGTTTTCAATGTTTTAGAGTACAAAGATGTAAATGATATAAATAAAAAAAGAGATCAATATGTTCAAGATCAAATAGTACTTGGCCCTGATGGTAAAGGAGCTGGACTCTCTAATGATCAGATTAAAGAAGATATAGTTAAATATTTTAATAACCATAGGTCAAAAGGTATAGAAAATAGAATAAAAAGATATGCTGGAGAAGATCTTTATAATAAATTAAAAAAAGCTGTATCTCAAGAAGATAAAAATAAAGTTTTAAAAGAAATATTAAATACAGATAAAGTAGAAGGTTTAATAGATGAAGATGGTAAGTTTATAGATAAATCTAGGTTAAGTGACGAGCAAAAAATACAAGCTGTTAAGCAAGATAAAAGAGCAATAGCAAAATATGGTAATTTAGACTCTGATAAACTTAATGAAACTTACGATAGAATAGAAAGTAAATTAGTTACTTTAGGTACTAAGCTTTATAAAAAAGGTTATGAAGATATAGTTAGCCAAGGAAACTTAGCTCAAAGAGGTGCAGAAGCAATAAGAAATATACCAGGATTTGGAGCAGCAGGTGGTTTTAGCAAGTTAATAAACATGTTCGATGAAGGAGGTAGTGTAAGAGAAGATTTTAAAGATTTAGAATCAATGAATAACACTGGTTTAGCTCCAACTGATTTAACCTACTTACCTATGGGAGATAGTCCTTTAGTTAGAGACTATAACAAAACATTAAAAGAATTTAAAACATTGCAATTAGCAATGGGGTTAAATGTTGATTTAACTAAAATAAATAGACAAGACTCTCAAACTATAATACCTTATGATATATTAAGTGAAGAAACTGTAGTAGCTTTTGGAGGAAATACATTAGGTATTAATGAAATGCAAAATGTATTAGCATATGATGTATTTGAAGATGAATTAGGTTTTGAAGTAGATGAAAATGTTGAAAAGTTTTTAGGTGAGCGTGGAAAGAAGTACGTTAGGCAAATAGAAGAAAGTTATTTTTCTGGAGAAAAACTAGCTAGTATTATACCTGGATTTACTAAAATGGGTATGGAAATAGGTTTAACCATGGGTATGTTAGGCGGCGTTAAAAACGTTTCACGAATAACAACTGGTATTGGAGACTTGGTAGCTTATAATATGGCTAGAGTACCTGGAATAGGTAAGGGAGCTGCTAATGTTTTTGGTCAGTTAACGGCTGGAACTCTTCAAGAATCTGTTGGTTTAGTAGGTAGTAACACTATAGGTAGCAATATTTTTGGTTCTGAAAAAATGGCTGTTATACCATTTGCTCTTGGTTCTCAAATAGGCCATTTAGGATTTAAAGCTTTTGGAGATGCTATGAAGTTGTCTATACCTAAACTTGCTGTTAAGTATCCTGGTTTAAGAGAAGTTATAAAGTTTAATAACAAGTATGGTTCTAGTACAATTGGTGGTGCTGTTAAATTTGGAACAACACCTATATTAGGAGCTACTGCAATAAAAGGTGGTGAATTAACTTCAGGTATTTATGACATAGCTACTGGTCAAAGTGAAATGGATATGAGTGAGTTGTGGCATCACATCACTGATACCGATAGCTTTATTGAAACTTACGGAGCTTTATTATTTATGTCTGCTTCACATCCTAGCAGTTTTATGGATAAAGCTGTTAAGAACTTTAAAAACGATGCATTTACATTAGGAAGAAATTATAGAGAGTGGAATACTATAGCTTTAGATTTAGGATTAAAAACTAAAAAAGAAGGTAGTTGGAGTAAAGAAGAAATAGCAGAAGCAGTAGAATTAAAATCTGCAGAAGTAATTAATAACCCTGAATTTACAGCTAAAGAAGCAGATCAACAAATAAATTCTATAAAAAATTTAGGTAAAAAATTAAACTTAAAAAGAGCTATAGATGAACAAGTTATAAAAGCTAAAAATGAAGGAGTAGAAAACTGGAATACTACTTATGATGACTTAGTATTTAGTTTAAAATCTATTGAAGCGACTGGAGAAGTATCAGCTGCTGATGTAGCTAACTTGGCTAAAGCTGGTTTTGCAAATGGAGATGTAGTTCCTATATTAGAATTACAAAAAATTGGGTTTAGTCCAAAAGCTGCTAATGAAACACTTAAAGCCTCTCAAGTTATGTATGGTGAAGCTGGAGACTTTTTTGGAGATGCTAGTGGTGCTCAAGGAAAAAAGTTTATTGAAAGCGGTTTAAAAGTACAAAGAAACGAAGGAGCTTTAAGAGATTTAGATGTATTACTAAAAAATAAAGAGATAAGTAAAGTTAATTATGATAGACAAAAAGAAAGACTTGAAACTGAAATATTAACTGAGCAAAATAAACAAAAAGAATTAATTGACATAGGTGAAGGTCAAGCTAGGGAAAGAATAGATGAAACTTTAGACTATGCTGAAAAAGTAAAAGCAGAAGGAGCAGAAGTTAAAGAAGTTGGTCAAGATGAGTATATAAGACTAAAACAAGAAGCTGGTGAGCAACAAGCTGCTGAATCTACTGGCTACGGTTTTCAAACTGTTAAAAATGGTAAACCTCTTTTTGTAATAAACAAAGACGCAATGATGCCTAAAAGTGGTAAATTTCAATTTACTTCTGGTGGTAAAAACTATGTTATAAAAGGTTTTAAAGGATCAACACTTAAGCATGAAGTATTTCATCCAATTTGGGAAAATAGATTTGATTCTAGAGCTGTAGAACAAAGAGTTAAAGAATTAGCAGGCGCTGAGGGTGATATAGAAGCCGCTAGAGAGACTATAACTAAACAAGATATAGAATATATAGATCAGTTTAAAAAGAGGCTTAAAGAGTTAGGTGTATTTAATAGAGTTGAAGCTGAAATGAAATTAAGACCTGGATATAACGAACTTATTAAAAGTGGTAAAAGAAATATTCAGATTGAAAAAGAATTTATAAATGAATTTTTAGAATTACAAAATGAAGGAGCTTTAAATGATTTAGTTAAAAATATTAAATTTAAAGAAGTAAGTGCAGATGTAGTTACAGAACTTAAAAACGGCGCAGATGTAGCTGATTACTTTTTTACTGGTATAGAAAAAACTCCAGAAGGCAAAGCTAAAGTTAAAGAAGCTCAAGAGAGATATGCTGAGCTAGTTAAAGATGGCGAAACTCCTGTTCAACTGTCAGAGAAAAAAGCAAATGATCTTGCTAAAGAATATAAAAATGGAACTATAGATAGTAAAGGTATAGAAAACTTAATAGAACAATATAATAATATAGGCTTAAAAGCTTTAGGTTATGATAGGGCTAAAGGAGATATACCACCTAAAAATGCTGTGTCTTTTATTAATAAAGAGTTTGTTAGTATATTAGAAAGGTATGATGGTAGTACTAAACTTTCAACATGGATTAATAGCAATATAAGACCTAAACGTGCTGAGTTTTATGAAGGTGAAATAGGTGACAAGGCTAAAACTACTAGTATCGATTCTGAAACAGCTAGACAAGTAGCTGACACAAGTACTCCTGAAACTGTAGTTGAAGGTAAAGAGTCTGCAGCTAAAGAAACTGAAAGACAGATAAGTACTTTTGAAGGCAAAGAAGCCAACAGAAAGAAAAAAGAAATATTAGAAATAGCTGAAACTATAGAACTTCAAGATCTTAAACCAGGTGTTGGTGGTGCACCTAAAAAACAAGTTGGTGAAATTGGTGAGTTAATATTTGAAGTACCTGCAGGAAAAATATCTGATCCTAGAAAGAATTTAACTTTTGCTAAAAAACTTATTAACTTAGAAACAGGTAAGGCAGCTAAGCCAGGTGAAAAAGGAGTTATAAGTGATTCTGAGTTTGGTAATATACAAAAATTCTTTTCAGATAAAAGCAATATGAAAAGGTTTATAAAAACTTTACCTGAAACAAACGTTACTAGTGAACAAGCTATTATAAACAAGCAAGGAGAATCTATAGATGTATCAAGAGAAGTTGTAGGTAGAGGTATTGGATTACCAAATAGAATAATTAAATACTTTTATGAACCTACAGGTAAAAGATCTAAAGGATTAACTAGCCAAACAGCTGTATATAAACTAAAACCTGAGTTTAAAAATGCTACACCAGAAACTATAGCTAAAGTTCAAGGAGATTTATTAATAGGTAAAGATTTAAAAACATACGATAGAACTGTCAATGGTCAGCTAGCTAAAGGTATGGCAATGGTAGAAGCTATGAAGATAGCTAACGAAGCCACAAGATCTAAAATGCCTGCTGATACTAAGCTTGAGAAAAAAGTAATAGCAGATATAAAGGCTGGAGCTAGTAAGTTGTCTATGTCTGAAAAATTAATAGCGGAAGTAGTTAACAAGCAAGGTAAAACAAAAGCTATATCTGAGATATTAGGTACTAAAGACGCTGTTGGTAGAATAAAGGAAGTAGTATTAGGAGACTTAATGGACATTGGTGGTAATCTTTTTTACGACGGTAAAAGAATTAAATTCATAACTTCAGGAGTTTTTAGTTCTAGATCTGACTTTAAAAAGGCTGTCAAAGATAAGTTTCCTTTTTTAGGGGATTACGAAACAGGAGTTAGAAACTATAAAAAACAATTTTTAAAAGAAAGTTTAGAGGGTATTAAAAATCCTAGTAAAAAATTAGTAGACAAACTTACTAAAGAAGCTGAGGTTAAAGCTATAGAAGAAATGAAACCTACTAAACTAGCTTTAGATGCGGGTTTAACATTACAAACAAAAGACTTTCAAAAAGAAGTTAAAAATTTATTTAAATCTAATTCAGAAAAATATAATAAATTTACGCCTGAACAAATAAAATTAATAGATAGAGTTATAAATGCTGAAACTATTAAAACAAAAAAATTCACTCCAGAACAAGTAGTAGAAAATAATAAAAGAGATTTTGCAGATATTGAAAAAGGAAAAGATTTAATACTTGATGTTTTTAGAGATGTATACAAAAAGAATCCTAAAAATTTAGATGTACTAGCTTATATGCTATGGCATCCTAATTCTAATTCTCATCCATTAAGAAATTTTGCTACTATAGTTGGTAAAGAAATAGGCAAAGATATTAGCTATGAAGAACACATGCTTCCTTTTAGCGAATATTCTCAATTAGTTATAGAAGGAATGACTAAGTCTGATAAAGTTTGGACTGGCTTAAAAAAATGGTTGCATGAAAATTATAATCAAGAAGTTATAGGTAGAAATGGTACAAGAAGAATACTTGACCACCCTACAAGAAGTTTAGATAAAGATGGCAATGTAATAGAGAGTTGGTCTTCAAAAGATAAATTACATCCTGAATTAAAGAAACAAATAAAAGAAGCTTTAGAGGGTAAAAGAGAATGGAAAGATGTTATTAGTCCTGATATAAGAAAATACAATGAGTATAAATCTAATAGAGGTTATGTTAACCCTAATAAACTGAACAGATTTGGAGAAACTGACGCTAAAAGATATAATGTAGAAGTTGATAAGTTTTTATCTGAAAATCCTGCTATTGTTGCTGCTCAAAACAAATTAATATACGAGCAGTTAATTAATAAAATAGATTCTAATACAGCTAGAAAAAGATTAGATAATATAATTAAAGTAGAAGGAACTAAAGAAGCTGATCGTGCATTTAAAGAAACTAAAACAGAGTTAGATGAGCCAGGTGTTTTAAATACTAGCGAGAAGATGACTACTGAAGAGCTAGTTGAAAAAGCTAGAACTATAGACAAAGCTTTACAGATGGCTGATCGTCCTAATATGCCTGTTAAAAAAATTAGAATATTTGATTTTGACGATACTCTAGCTAGAACAAACAGTAAAGTATTTGCAGAGAGAGAGGGTGAAAGAATAGAACTTACAGCAGAAGAGTTTGCTGAAAAAGGTATGGAGCTTATAGATCAAGGTTATGAAATGGACTTTACAGATTTTAATAGAGTTGTTGAAGGTAAAAAAGGTCCATTGTTTGATTTAATAAAGAAACTTAAAGAAGCGCCAGGCGAAAGAGATTTGTTTATATTAACTGCTCGTGCACCAGAATCTCAACAAGCTATATTTGAATTCATGAAAGCTATGGGTGTTGAAATACCTTTAGAAAATATAACTGGACTAGGTAATTCTACTGGTGAAGCTAAAGCTAACTGGATGATAGATAAAGCCGCAGAAGGTTATAATGATTTTTATTTTGCAGATGATGCTCCTCAAAATGTTAAAGCAGCTAGAAAAGCAATGTCACAACTTGATGTTAAATCTAAAATTCAATTAGCTAAAGAAAATAAAATTAACTTCAGTGAAAAGAAAACAAAAGAATTAGACTGGAAAAAAGACGAAGCTGGTAATATAAAAACTAATTTTACTATAGGTAAGAAAAAATATAATTTCAATTTAGACGCTAGAGATAGCAAAGGAACTTTTGATGTGGAGTTTAATTTAGGTGGTAGAATAGATATGACTGGAACCGGTGATGCTGTTAAAGTTATTAGAACTGTTTATAACGGCCTGTTAGATATAGTAAGTAAAACACCTGAAATAAAAAGACTTGAGTTTTCTTCTCTTAAATCAGAAACAAGTAGAGTTAAGCTATATACTACGTTGATGGATAAAGTTGCTAAAAAACTAGGTTGGGAAACAGATATATGGGAAAGCAATAACTTTATTGCACCAGAAAAAAGTAGTTATGATTTTGAGTTAAATAAACCTAGAGAAAAGCAAGTAGTTCCAGTTGAGAAAGTATTAAATGTTATAGATGTTAAATCAAAAGTTCAACAAGCTAGATTAAATACTAGTGAAAAAATGAACACTACATTTAACGAGATAATAGAACAATCAACAGGTATAGACGCTGTAAAAGTATTTTCAGATGTTAAGGCTCAAGTAAGAGGTGGTAAGAAGAAAGGTCAAAGATTTTTTATACCTCCATCAGCTGAAGACTTTTTAGGTTTACTTTACACTACAATGCCTAAAGGTAAGAAAGGTGAAAAAGCTATGAAGTTTTACCAAGATGCTTTACTTGATCCATACACTAGAGCAATGACTAATTTATCTACATCGAGAGTAAATCTTATGTCTGATTTTAAAGCTTTAAAGAAACAACTAGATGTACCTAAAGACCTAAAGAAAGAAACAGAATCAGGCTTTACTAATGAGCAAGCAGTAAGAGTTTACTTATGGAATAAAGTTGGAGAAAAAATACCAGGACTTTCTAAAACAGATTTAAAAGAACTTTCTGATATAGTGGAAAAAGATCCTAAGTTAAAAGTATTTGCTGATGAAATATTGTCTATAACTAAAGGTGATGGCTACTCTAAACCAGGAGAAGGTTGGGCTAATGGAACTATAACAACAGATTTAGTTGATATATTAAACACTACAAAAAGAGGTAAGTATTTAGAAACTTGGAACGAAAATGTAGATGTTGTTTTTAGTAAAGACAATTTAAATAAACTAGAAGCTGCTTATGGCAAGAAGTATAGAGAAGCTGTAGAAAACTCTTTATCTAGGATGAAAAAAGGTAGCAACAGAGTAGCAGGAGGAAATAGATTAAGTAATCAAGTTCTTGATTATATAAATAACTCTACTGGTGTTACTATGTTTATAAATGCTAGATCAGCGTTATTACAAACTATATCAGCAGCTAACTTTGTTAACTGGAGTTTTAATAATCCTTTTCAAGCAGGTAAAGCTTTTGCTAATCAACCTCAGTTCTGGAAAGATTTTAAACAATTAATTAATTCTGACTATTTAAAAGACAGACGTAACGGACTAAAGCTTAATATATCAGAGTCTGAAATAGCTAATGCTGCTAAAACATCTAAGAATAAAGCTAAAGCTGTTTTAAGTTACATACTTGAAAAAGGTTATGCGCCTACTAAATATGCAGATAGTTTTGCTATAGCTTTTGGTGGTGCTTCTTATTATAGAAATAGAGTTAAAGACTTAATGAAAAACAAAGGCATGTCTGAAACTGAAGCTAATAAGCAAGCTTTGATAGACTGGAGAGCTGAATCAGAAAAATCACAACAGTCTTCTGATCCTAGTAAAATTTCAGCACAACAGTCTAGTGATTTAGGTAGAGTTATATTACAATATGTAAATACTCCTATGCAATATGCTCGTATGCAAAAAAGAGATGTACAAGATATTGTCAATAAAAGAAGAATACCAGGTAAAACCTTAGCTGAAAGTAATAGAGTAAGAGTGTCTAGAATTATATACTATGCTGCAATACAAAACTTAGTGTTTAACGCTCTACAACAAGGTTTATTTTCTTTAGGATTTGGAGACAAAGATATTTCTGATGACGAAGAAAAGAAAATAGTTAACGCAGCTAATGGCATGCTTGATTCTAGTTTAAGAGGTTTAGGTGTTGGTGGTGTTACTATACAAGTGTTAAAAAATCTAGGTATAGATATATATAGAAGATCTCAAAAAGATAGACCGGAATATGTAGATGCTTGGATTAAGTTATTAGAATTTTCACCAGCTATAAAAAGTAAGTTAGGAAGATTTAAATCTGCTGCTTATCCGTTTGATAATAAAAAGAAAAGAGAAGAAGTATTTGAAAAAGGTTTTGCTTTAAACAACCCAGCATATGAGTCAGGCGCTAAAGTTATAACTGCAGTTACTAACGTTCCTTTAGATAGAGTTATAAGTAAAACTAATAATTTAATATCTGCTTTTGATGAAGATACAGAAGCTTGGATGTCTGTTGCTATGATATTAGGATGGCCAGAGTGGCAATTGCAAGATAAAGGTGATGATAATAAAAAAGATAAAAAGAAAGGTCCTTTTGCTGTTAACAAAAATAAAAGTAATAATCCATTTGCTATAAGTAGAAAAAAAGCTGATAATCCATTCGCTATAAAATAGGAACAAAAAAAACTGGGCACCATACCCAAAAGTTCCTGTAACCAAAAAAGGGGAAGTCGTAATGACCTCCCCTTTTTATATTTTAACTATTACAGTATTCACAAATACCGCCTAAACATAATGGACACATAATTCATATTTTAATAGTTATACCTATTGACACTATAAAAGCGCCGCTTGCTATTGCAAGTGTGTTTGAGTTAAAATCTAGCTTTTGTTTGTGCCAGATCATATTAGTACCGGCAAATGTCATCATGCCAATACCACCTATTACAGCTAATCGTTTCATTTTATTTCACAATTATCACCTGCACAAGCTAACTCTCCTGCAAGATCTGTTTCATCTTCTGTTTCTACGATCTTACTAAGGTCAACATCTTTAAGATGAGTCATAGCCATATCGTAGTTTACTTTACTTATATCTTCAAATGGTGCTTGAGTATATGTACCACCGTCATAAGGTAATACAGATAATCCATTGTAATGATCTCTATTTTCCCACATCCATTTTCCTGCTTGATCCCACTCTTCCTGCTTTAAGCTAACAGTAGCTGAAACATTATGAGTGTTAGATCCTTTTCTATGGCCTGGTTTAACCCACTCTGTAGCTACTTTCTTTATACGTTCAAGTAAATCAAATGGTGATTCATCTCTTAGTATAGAACCTTTAGGTGCTTTCTGTGGTATACTAATAACAGCAGTGTCATGAGGTCTAAAAAACTCATCTTCAACTAGCTCAGGATGATTAGTAGATAAATACTTATACATAGACTCATTTTTACCAACTCTGATCCTACGCGTATAATAATCAGCATGCCACGCGTGTATACCAGAAGATGTTCCTAATGCCAGAGATGTAGTCCCAGCAGGCTTCACGGTTGTACATCTTGCAGCTGGATTAATGCCAATTGCTTTAGCTGTCTTTGTATTCTCTCTTTTTACTATACTTGCAGCGGCCTTCATATCCAACGGCAGCACAGCGGCACTCGCGATCCCTGTCATTGACACACCGATAAGGGCGTCCTTCTCTGTCG
>WLWG01002474.1_pt1 | contig 14018 bp, 7 predicted proteins | sample 6712871 | NCBI WGS metagenome assembly WLWG01 (sample SAMN12718693, study PRJNA515312) | sponge metagenome | isolation source: marine sponge | host: Mycale hentscheli | place: New Zealand: South Island, Marlborough, Capsize Point | collected 2003-05-01 | reverse complement strand
CAACAACAGCTAGTATTACATATTTTTTCCAAAATGTTGGAGAATATGCGGTTAGAAATAATGGACTTCACGGTGTTGGTTGTAACAACTGTGATAGTTGTGCTGAATTTACTGTAAACTATTATGACGCTCAACAAGCGCAACCAGTAATACCTTGTACAGAATGCCTTGGACCACTGTAATAAAAATATAAAATAAGTAATAATAACATATGGCGACTACATTAGAAATATCGTACTTTAATTCCTTTTGGCTAAAGAGACTAAAAAACGCTACGCAGTTTCAAGAAAGATTGCCTGATGGTACTCTTGAATTAACAACGCCACCTTATTCTGTAGGAGGAGGAACAACAACTGGTACGCCAGATATAACTACCGGTGAAGGATATATTGATTCAAACGTGAATGAAGATTGGTTTGTAGAAGAAGCAAGAATAGAAGGTGGCTTTAATAACGCTTCTGTTGACTTTGGTAATAAAGCTTACATCGTAGAAGAAGAATCTAGACAAGAACGTAGAAAAAACGCTATAATATACTCAGGTGTATATAATTCTAAAAACGGTATTAACAATAGTAATCAATTTCCTATTGGCGAAGATATTACAAGAGCAGTTGATCCTTCGTCTGGAAGCATACAAAAATTATTTGCAGAAAATACAAACTTAGTTATATTTCAAGAGCGTAAAGTTAATAGAGCGCCTATAGATAAAGACGTTGTATTTACACAAGAAGGTCAACCCTTAACAGCTAACAGTACTTTAGTTATTGGAACACCAACTCCTTTTGAAGGTAACTTTGGTATTTCTGAAGACCCAACTTCTTTTGCTACATATGGATACTTTAAATATTTTACAGATAGAGATCGTGGAGTAACAATGCAATTAGGACCTAATGGTCTTACTGAAATATCTAATTTTGGTATGATTGATTATTTTAGAGATACGTTTAATTCTTTAAATTCTCTTTCTAATCAAGAAATTATAGGTGGTTATGATGTTTTTCAAAAAAATTATGTAGTAACTTTAGCGTCACAAACTTTACATTATGATACTTCTGTTAACGGTTGGGTTAGTTTTCAAACATATGTACCTGATTTATCAACAAGTTTACAAGGAGAATATTATACATTTGCTCAAAATGGTATTTGGAAACATTACAGTAATAATAACTATAATACTTTTTACAATGTAACTACAGAGTCTAGTGTTACTTTTGTATTTAACCCTCAACCTACGCTTACAAAAACTTTTAAAACTATAGAGTACACTGGCAGTAATGGTTGGGAAGTTGTTTATTCTAACGTAGATTATACTGGTACAGATACAAATCCTCAAGAACCTACTTTAGGAGAAACAGATTTAAATCAAAGTGGTAATAAAATATTTAGTTACGATCAAGGTTATTATGTTGATCCTAATACTGGTATATCTTACAGAGCAGGTTTTGATAGAAAACAAAATAAATATTATGCTCCTATAAAAGCAAATGATGATGTTTTGCCTGGACAAGTTATAGTTTCAAGTATAAGTAATAATAATAGTAGTATTAGCGGCATAAAAGGCATGTATTTAACTGTTAAGTTTTCTACTGATGGAGCAGCTTCTGATGAAGATTCTAAACAATTATTTTCCGTAAGTACTACTTACAATAATAGATAAATTATATGAAATTAAATTCAAGATTACTAACTGAAAGCGACTGGTCGTTGCTTGAAAGTTGGTGGAAAGACTGGGGTTGGCCAGTATTAAGTAAAGACATATTACCTGATAATGGTACAGGTGGTATAATGATTGAACATGAAGGAAAACCTATAGCTGCAGGATTTATATACTGGAGTAATTCAGGTATGTGCTGGTTAGACTGGGTGATATCTGATCACAAAGGAAATAAAAGAGCTAGACCTTTAGCGGTAAAATTATTAATACAAACCGCAGAAGACATGGTAAAAGCAGCTGGTAAAAAATGTTTAATGTCAATAAGCAGAAGTAATAGCTTATTAAAAATACATAAAAAATTAGGGTGGACTATAGATGAAACTCCATCTCACGAAATGATAAAAAGAATAATTTAAAAATAATAATATGGCAGCAGTAGCAGGAATAGTAGCTGGAGTAGGAACAGCGGTAGGAGGAGCAGTAAAAGCCGGTAAAGCGCATAAAGAAATGCGTAGAGCTAGAGGAAGAAAGCAGGAAGCAAAATATAACATGCAAGCTGCTATAGCGAATAGAGCAGAAATAACTAATCCATATGCTGGTGTAACAGACTTATCAGGATTAGCTAGTGATTTATCTTCGCAAATTAGTAATCCTTTTAACCAACTAACAGTATCTACAGCGGCTGCAGAAATGCAGGCTGAAGAAGCTGATATAGCTTTAGCAAATACTTTAGATACATTAGAACAAACTGGAGCAAGTGCTGGTGGCGCAACAGCTTTAGCAATGGCAGCTTTAAAATCTAAAAAAGAAGTATCAGCTGATATAGGTAAACAAGAAGCAGAAAACTCAAGAATGAGAGCTGAAGGTGAAGCTCAAATGCAAAGAGAAAAAGTAAAAGCAACCGAAAGATACCAAGACGTACTAATAAAACAAGGAGAAAGAGTAGAACAAGCTGAAATTCAAGGTGAAATTTATCAATTTCAAGCTGCAGAAAACAGAACTAATGCGGATATAGATATGTATTCACAAATGTATCAAGGCTTTGCTAATCAACAATCACAAGCTTCTCTTTCTTCAGCTGCAGGAACAGGACAAATGATTTCAGGTATTGGGTCAATAGCAGGTTCATTATTAGCTCCACCAGTTCCACCAAAATAAATTTACAAAAACATGAACGAAATAATCAAAGCTCATAATAGTAAAATCAATAGACTTGTTAACGTGTCTCAGGTAAGACGCGCTAACGAGTTAGATTTTTTTACAGATGCTAGTATAAAATACAGAGACTATTTAAACAACCCGCTTGCTTTAAATTTAAACGAAAGCAGAAGTCTTCAAGATGTTATAGTTAATACTTTTTTAGAACAAGCTCAAGACAAAGCAGACGGTGTTCTAATAAGACAAACTAGATTAGCAACTGACATTAAAAACATGAGTCAAGAGCAAATAAAACAAGATAAAAAATATATTTCTACTTTTTTTAAAAGACTAAATGAAATACAACAATTAGGAGGATATTTAATTGTTGCGGTTGAAGCTGTTAAACCTGATAATTTACCAAATTTTATAGCTAATTATAACAACCTTAATATCAATGGCACAAGTGAAAAAACTAAAGACATGAATATGTTTATGTTAGCTGGTTGGTCAGGTTTGTTTGATTATTTTAACGATGTTAATGTAGAAAAGAATTTTACATTTAGAGAAACAACAAATAAAGAAATAGCAGTATTAACACAAAGAATTTTTATTAAAATTGGTGGTGAAACTTTTGAAAAATATTTACATAAAAAACCATATATTGTAGAAGACTTTTTATCAAATAGAAATATATATATTAACGATATGGGAGAAGCATATTATACTATATACGGTGAAGTTGACTCTACTCAAACTCCAGACGGTGATTTGTTAGATTTATATGTAACTGAAGTTCCAGAGCAAATGGACTTAGGTTCTACGTTTGATAATGGTGGTATAATGGTTAATGGTACTCTTCAACCTCAATATTTTTTAGGAGGAACAATACCAAGTGGAGACAGAAACGATCCTAAGCAAGATACTTCTATGCAAATACCTATGTATAAAATAGAAAAAAATAAACTAAAAAAGTCTATCATTAAACCTATTAATACTTCGGCTATAAATTTAACACCGGCTTATAAAGCAGAAATAAACAATCATGTTGCTGGTTTATTTGCTACTGCTAGTGGAAACATTTCTGTATTGTCTGGTTATACTAACAAAAGACTAGGTATTGATTTACCTCTAGGTATTAATGAGGTTGCAACTAAAGAATTACAAAGACTATATGAATCTTTATCTCCAGAAGGTAAGGCTAGTTTTGTTGGTAATAGATATCAGTTTAATACTATATCTAAAAATTCAACTCAAAAGATTAGCTTAGTTGATGCGCAAAAAGCTTTTGTAACTCAATTAATTATGGATTCTAATTTAGATATAAAACTAGTGCAAGAAGATGTACCTGGTGGACCAAGTTTTGTAAAAGAAACTTTAACAGATCAAACTAAGCAAGGTAAAGATTTAATAAAAGCTTTAAATGAAAATGAAATGCCTTTACCTGATTTTTACAAAAACATGTTAGGTATAACAGAGTGGCAAGCTGGACTTCCTTTGTATTATCAAAAACTACCGAAGGGAACAGCAAATTTACCAACAGAACTTGATGAAAAAACAGCAGCTTTAGTTGCTCAATATTCTTAATATAATTATATGGAAGAAGAAGAAATCACTATAGATGACGTTTTCAATAATAATTTATCAACACAAACTGGTGTTGATTCTTTTATTGATTCTTTAGGCGCAGCAATAAAAACAACCAAAGAAGTAGAAGAAGAAGAAGAAGATCAAGCTGCACAAATAGAAGGTGCGGATCCAGTGGATGCAGCTGCAGCAACGAAACCGGAAAATGCATCCGAGGGAATATTTTCAGCATCGATATATGGAAATGGTCAATCACAGTATCAAGAAGGGTCTTTTAGTGAAGAAAAACCAGAAGATAAATACAAACCTGGTGATTTTGATGAGGTTTTTAAAAATGTTTTTGGAATGTCTATAGAAGAGTCTAATATTAAAGAAAAAAAATACAAACAAGAACAAGTAAATAAAATACTAAATAAATATAAACCAAACACACCAGAGAGAGCTTACGCGTATTACAAATTACAATTAAAACCTGATGACACTATAGATGTAAAAATTTTTGATAGTTTTGAAAACGAAAAAGATTTAACAGCTTATTACCTTAAAAAATCAAAAGAAGATAGAGAACAAGAACAAAATATTGTAAAAGTAGAACCACTTGATGATTCTACAAAAGAATTAGAAATTTTTGATTTATACAAAAAAGCAGTAAGACCTAGTTCTGAAGATCTTTTAAAAATACAAAACGAGGTTAGTTTAATAGATTTAAATCCTTCTATAGAAACAAAAACTATTGGAGATAAGTTTGGAAAACAAACCTTTGAAGTAAAAAATTTTCCTTTTGAAAAAGAAAGAAAAAAGGCCGAAGAATTATTAAAAAAAGAAGGTAAAAAATTTGACGAAAAATCTATTCAAGATCGAACTAGACTTTTAATAATAGACAACAAAAGAACAAAGCTAAAAAGAGATAGAACAAAAGATTATTTAAAAAATTTATCAGAAGATAAAAAAAACCTATTGTTTTCTGATATAAACAAAGAGAGATTAAAACTAGACTATGTTAACTTCATGGATGAAGCTGAGATTATTAACACCATGGTTGATCAGCTAGAAGATGAAGACACTGCTTTAAATAAAAACATAGCATCTATTGTTAACGCTTTAGAAGATCCTGAGTTTGAGTTTGATTTAACTTATGCTAAAGAAAATAATATACCTATTTTAACTTTAAAAGATGGTAGAAAAATATCAGCAAATATAATAGACAGGTACAAAGATTTAATAGAAACAAAAGTACAAGCTGCTGTAGATATAAAAAACCAAGCTAATAAATTAATCAAAGATCAAGAAGAATACAAAGAACTTTATAGCGATTTAGATTTAGTTAGAAGAAATTATAGTTTATCAGAAAAAGTAGGACAATCTGCTTCTAACTCTATAGTATCTGATCTTGTTTTAGGTACAGAATTATCTGTAATAGATTTATTACTTTTTGTTGGAGAAGGAGATGGTTATGATTCAAAAGTAGAAATAGATTTAAAGAAACGAAAAGAAAAACTAAACAGCGTAAGAAATAGGTTGCAAAAAGACTTTGCTAATGATTTTTCTTATTCACCTATTTTTGGTGAAGATGCTTTTGAAAGTCCTGAAAAGTTTGGTGAATTTTTCGCAGTAAACATGGCTGGTCAAGCTGGAACTTTAATGGCTTTGTCTATGGGTAGACCTGGTTTATATGGTTTTGCCGCTAGTACATATGGAAGATCTATATCTGATTTAGAAATTGCAAACGAAGAGCAAGGTACTTATATTGGAAATATAGAAAAAAGAATAACAGCCCTTGGTTATAGTTCTGCAGAGGTTTTATTAGGAACAATACCAACATATAGATTATTAGGAAGAGCTAAAGATGCTTTTAGTAAAAATGATAATTTTATAAAAGGTATTGATGATTATTTTTTTAAAAATTGGGATGTTTTACCTTCTTCTGCATTAATAGAAGGGGGATCAGAAGCCGCTACAGGTATTGCTATTAATGGTATAGATATAATTAGAGGTAAAAAAAATATTTCTCAAATATACGAAGGTGTTGATGAGCAGTTCGTAGTAGGCGGAATGTTTGGACCTACTATATCAGCAGCTCCTTTTATGAAAGGTTTAGTCCTTTCGTCAATGTCTGATTATAGTACTTTATCAACTTGGAGATCTAACGAAGAAGCTATAAAGATCCTTAACAATGAGGCTGACGGAATCGATAAAAGAACTAAAGAATATAAATCTAGAATAGCTTTAATAAATGACTTAACACAATCTAACTCAGATATACTCGACAACGCTCTTAATGACATAAATAATAACTTAACCAAAGATGGTTTTAATAGATACAAATATTTAACAAGTCAACAAGAAACGCTTAGAATACTTGCTAATAACATTGAAAACAATAAAAGTCTTAGTAGTGGAGAAAAAGCACAAAAATTAGATGTTTTAAATTCTCAATTTGATATTATACAATCTCAAAGAGAGATATATAAAAAAGATTTTACTAATGTTTTTAATATAGAATCTAAAGGTGTTCAAAATTTTTGGAAACAAAAAGCTAAACAAGAGTTAGGAGGAGAAGGTTCTAAAGAAACTATTAAAAAGAAAGCAACAGAACTTTATAGAAAAGATAAAATAAAAAAATCTAATGACAGCGCTATTAAAGTTGTTGATATTTTAGGTAAAGCAGGGGTAAATATTTCTTACGCTTATGAGACTGACAATAAAACGTTATTAGAAAAAGTAAAAATAATTCTTGATACTAGGCTTGAAGAAAAATCAATAACTCAAGAATACTATGACGAGTCTTTAAAAGAAATAACAGAAGGTATAAATAACGGCGAAATAAACGGTGCTAATGTTCAATACGTTAAAAACGGTAAAACAGGTTATGATATTTTTGTATCTGAAACAAACGCTTTAAAAAATACTAAAACAGAAACTGGTGTACATGAAATTGGTCATACTATATTTATAGAAGGATTAAAACAAAACCCTGAAGCGTATTACGAATTTTCTAAAAATGTTTTAACTTATTTGAAAGAAAACAATACAGCTGCTTACAATAGAATAACAACAGCAACAGAAGGTCAAACTGACGATGAAGTTTTAATGAACTTTTTAGAAGAAGTATCTTCTGGTAGACTTGAGTTAGAAGCTAACAATAAATCTAAAGGTTTTTTAGCTAGTATTGGTTTAGACTTAGGTAAAATATTTTCTAAATCATCTAACACTGATAACACTTATTATTTTAAAAATTCTCAAGATGTTAATCAATTTTTAATAACGCTAGGCAATAAAATTAAAAACGGCACTTTAACAATAAGTGATATTAAAGATATCCAAGAAAAAGGCATAGCTGGAAAAAAAGGTAAAGAAATTGAATTACCTAAAGTAAGCTTATCACAAACAGCTTCTAATAAAGTTCAAGAGATATATGATGCCAAAGGTAAAGATGGAGCATTTGAAATAATACAACAATACGAAGGTATGGCTAACAAAATAGCTAACAAATACCAAGACGTACCTGGTTTTGATAGACAATTACTTGTTGATGAAATATTAACAGGTAAGCGCGGTGTTATTGATATGATTAATGAATATGACCCAAGTACCAAAGTTCCAGTTGCTGCTTATATAAATAAATACTTAAGATCTAGATCAATAGAAGCTGCTAATAGAATATTAAAACAAGAGTTTGAAACAGATGTTACAGAAGCAAGAGGAGTTATAGCTGAAGAAACGAAACAACCAAAAACTGTTGTTAGTAAAAAAGTTAAAAAACCTAGCGAAACAATAACTTTTGACAAAGCTACTGAATCTAGAATAGACGAAGCAGTAAGTAAAAACTTCAAAGGTGATGAAGTTAAGTTTTCAGATACTAGAAACGTACCTAAAGATGTAGCTAGTATATATGGAGAAAAGTTAGGTCTTAATCCGCAGACGATTACAGATAAAACAAGAAACTATTCTAAAAAAGATGCAGAAGGTTTGACTAGAGCAAAACAGTTTTTACTTAAAAACGCTAAAGATGATTATGCTCGTTTACCTAAATTAAAAGATGATTTTGGTAAAGGTACTTTTGTGCCTAAAAATGTTAAAGACGCTTTATATACTGATGGTAAATTAACTGGTAGCCTAAAAGACTACATAGATCTTATTAGAGAAAAACCAATTAAACCTATATACAGAGACCGTGTAGGTCAAACTATTAGAGGTTTATTAAATCTAGCTATTAGAAATCGCATGCTAGAAACAGCACAGCCTTCGCAAGCTAAAAGATTACAATCAGGAGCTTTATTTAGTAAAACTATAACTCCTAAACAAAACACGCAGCTTATTGAAATATCACAATTAGGAGGTATTGATAATTTAGCTAATTACCTAAAAGAAAAAGGTTTATTAAAAGGTGATATAACAGCTACTAAAAGCAATAGAAAAGCTAGACAAGCTTCTATTCTTGAGTCTGTAAAAAATGGAAAAATACCTTTTAAGCTTATTAAATTATTAAAATTAAATAATTTTGGTAGAGAAACTGTTTATGGTAACGAAACAAAAAAATATGATTCTAGAGCAAAAGCTGAAAACGCAGGGATTACAGATGTTAAAAAATATTTCACAACAACAAGTGGTGAATTTATAGAAGCAAATGGTAAAAAGCCTTCAGCTAACACAAGAACTGACTGGAACCCATCAAGAGGATCTTTATACTACGGAGCAACTGATCCAGCTTATAATGATATGATTACGGCGGCTAAAGCTAACGATAATCTTTACTCTAATTCAGCGTTTGAAAAAGTAAAAAGAATTGTAATACCAAGAAATAAAAAATTAACTAGAAAAGATAAAAAAGCAAATAAGGTTCAAGAAGAAATAAATCAAAAAGCTTTAGCTGATTTTGTTAAAATACTAGATAAAAGAGATGGTGTAGAGTTTTTAGAAAACGGTAAACCTAATCCTAATTATGGTAAATTAATAATTCCTTTAAACGACTCTGCTTTATTTATTTCTCAAGCTTATCAAGGAACTACAGGTTTGATAAAAATTTCAGCACCTTTCGTAGGTGTTTCTAATGTTTTTGTAAAAGCACCTAAAGGTACAAAACAAGCTAAAAGAGATCTTGATTATATTGAAGAACATAGCCCACCTGCTTCTAAAGTTGGTCTTTCTATTATATATGGTTTAGCTACAAACACAGTTGCGCCAATAATGAAAGGCGTTAAAGATAATTTTGTTCAAATTCAATTATCTAACTCATCAGATGTTCTTTTAGATATTGCAAAACTAGATAAAAGATTTGCTGATGGAACTAGTATAGTAACACCTAACGCTGGTTTTTTAAGATTAGCTGCAGCTGGTATTAATTTAAACACAATTGAAGACTTAAACACTGGTTCAGATATAGCAACCACTATAGGTTATCCTTTAAAAGGTAAGTTTAAAAAAGATCCTAGCGCAGTTAATATTCAGAATAAATTGATGTTAGAACAAGCTACAAACCCTGATATAAAGTTTTCTAAATCTGTAGGTAGATTAGATACTTATGTTAAAAGCTTAGGAGAAGGCGTTATACAGGCTAGCAATAAGAACTCAGGCACATTTGGTGATAAAGTTAACACTGATATGAGCATGGAATCTCAAGTAAAAACATTAGGCGATTATGACAAAACTTTAAAGTTCTCTAGATCTTTAAACACAAAACCAAAAGGAATAAGTGTTTTTGATTTTGATGATACGTTAGCTAAAACAAAAGAAAAAGTTATAGTTAATAAAGCTGACGGAACTACTATAGAAATATCAGCTGCTAAGTTTGCAGAACAAGCTAGTGAATTACAAGAAGCTGGAGCTACATTTGATTTTACTAACTTTGAAAACGTAGGTAAAGGTACTCAAAAAGGACCACTTGCTGATTTAGCCTTAAGAAGACAAGGTAAGTTTGGTAGCAAAGACATATTCGTATTAACAGCTAGACCGCAAGTAGCAGCTACAGACATTAAAATGTTTTTAGATGGTATAGGTTTAAACTTACCGTTAAAAAATATTACAGGTTTAGAAGATGGATCACCACAAGCAAAAGCTAACTGGGTAATAAGTAAAACAGCTGAGGGTTATAACGATTTTTATTTTGCTGATGATGCTATTAAAAATGTTAAAGCTGTAAAAGAAATACTAGACCAGGTAGATGTAAAATCTAAAGTACAACAAGCTAAATATAGTAAAAGCGTTACTTTTGATAAAGTAATGAATAACATTCTTGAAGATAGTACAGGTATAAAATCTGAAGCTGAATTTTCTAGAGCAAGAGCACAAACAGTTGGCGCTAAAAAAGGTAAGTTCACTTTCTTTACAACTCCATCTGCAGAAGATTTTGTAGGTTTAATATATAAGTTTTTAGGTAAAGGAAAAGTTGGTGATGCACAGTTTAAATTCTTTCAAGATAATTTAATTGATCCTTATAATAGAGCAGAACAAGCTGTAACTAGAGCTAAGATATCTGCGGCTAACGATTTTAAAGCATTGAAGAATAGCCTTAAGACGTTACCTAAGTCATTATCTAAGAAAACAGGTATTGGAGGGTTTACATTTGGTCAAGCAGCTAGAGTCGCAGCATGGACAAGACAAGGTATGGAAGTTCCTGGTTTGTCTAAAAGAGACGCTAAAGAGTTAAACGCTTTTATAGATAACAACGCTGAGCTAGACGTGTTTGTAGATGAATTAATAAATATACAAAAAGGTAAACCATATCCTAAACCTAGTCAAACTTGGTTAGCTGGTAATATAACATCTGACATTGTTAACGAAATAAATAAAGTTAACAGAAAAGAATACATGCAGGAGTTTAATGAAAATCTTGATATAATATTTTCAGATAAAGTAATGAACAAGCTTGAAGCTGCTTACGGTCCTAAATACGTAGAAGCCTTACGTGATATTATTCGTAGAATGAAGTCAGGATCTAATAGACCTGTAGGTAACTCAAGAATTGTAGATGGATTATTAAACTGGTTAAACAACTCTGTTGGTGCTATAATGTTCTTAAACACAAGATCTGCAGTATTACAAACTATATCTGCAGTAAACTTTATAAATTTCGGTAATAATAATCTTATAGCTGCTGGTAAAGCTTTTGCTAATCAAAAACAATATTGGAAAGATTTTATGACATTATTTAATTCACCTTACTTAGTTGAAAGACGTGATGGATTAAAAATTAATGTTAGTGAATCTGAAATAGCAGACGCAGTATCTGAAAGCTCTAACAAACCAAAAGCATTTTTAAATCTATTACTTAGTAAAGGTTTTGTTCTTACAAGATTTGCAGATAGTTTTGCTATTGCAGCTGGTGGTTCTACGTTTTATAGAAACCAAGTTAAAGCTTATGTTAAAAGTGGCATGGATCAAGCTGCTGCTGAAAAACAAGCGTTTGATGATTTTTATGCTATTGCAGAAACAAGTCAACAGTCAAGTAATCCAAGTAAGATATCACAACAACAAGCGTCGGGTGCTGGTCGTGTAATACTAGCTTTTGCTAATACACCAATGCAGTATGCTCGTATAATAAAAAGAGCTAGCCAAGATTTAATAGCTGGCAGAGGTGATTGGAAAACTAATGTATCTAAAATAGTTTATTACGCAGCAATGCAAAACCTTATATTTAACGCATTGTCAAATGCTTTGTTTGCTTTAGCTTTTGATGAAGAAGATGAAGAAAAAGAAGATAAAACAGGTAGAATAGCAAACGGTATGGCTGATTCATTATTAAGAGGTCTTGGTATAAGAGGAGCAGCTGTTGCCGCTGTTAAAGACGCTTTAATAACTATATATGAAGAAGAAAACAAAGAAAAAGGAACGCCTGAATTTAGAAAATCTATAACTGATTTATTTGGTTTTTCGCCACCTCTTGATTCTAAAATTAGAAAACTAACAAGTGGTCTTAACACATTATCTTGGGAACGTGAAAAAATGAACCAAGAAGGTTTTAATTTAAATAACCCTGCTTATCTAGCGTTTGCTCAAGTAATTGCTGGTTTAACAAACGTGCCTTTAGATAGAGCAATACAAAAAATAAATAACCTTAGAGCAGCAACAAGCGACAGCTCTGCTAAATGGCAAAAAGTTGCTTTACTTATGGGTTGGTCAGCTTGGGATCTTGGTTTGCCTTACTACGGTGTTGAAGATAAAGTTGAGATGACACCTAAAATGATACTTAAAGAAAAAGTAATTGTTATGAAAAAAGAAACAAATACTAAACAACAAAAAGAAATGTTGTTAAAATTGGGTCTTACTAAACAACAAATAAAGGATTTAAAATACGAAGAAGCAAGAGTTAAAAAAATAATTGAATTACAAAAAAAGAAAAATGATAGTAAAAATTAAAAAAGCATGGAACTCATTTTTATATAAACTAATGTTTAAACACTACGAATAAAATGGCACAAGAAATCGGTGAACAAACCAAAGTAACACTTGACCTTAAAACTATAGGCACAATAGTAGGATTTACTATAGCATTAGCCACAACTTATTTTACTTTAAAAGCGGATATAGCGATCGCTATGGAAATGCCTGAGCCTGAAATATCTAGCGTAGAGTTTAAATACAAAGACGAATTAATAAGATCTAATGTTGAAAAAGTTATAGAGCAAGTAGATAATATAGAAAAAGATGTTGAAGAAATAAAAGCTATGCTTAAAACACTAGATGAAAGATTATATAAAATTAAAAACTAATGAAATTAATTATAGCTTTACTTTTTACAACATTAACATTTGGACAATTCAAAGACGACATAAGCGTGGTGCAGTTTAGTGCTGAATTTTTAGTTGATAAACAGATATCGTTAAGAAAATTTAAAGAATTTAATACGCATACTTTGTTTATAAGTGAGCACGGTAAGTTTTTTAAAGAAGAAGAAGTAGAATATTTACCAACAATAGTGCTATATAACAATGGTGATGAAATAATTAGAATACATGGAGGTATATCTTTAACTTTACCAGAAGATACAGCTAAGCAACTACAAGAACATATAGATAAATTACAATCAAACAAATTTTAAACATGAAGAAGTTATTATTATTAATAATGATGTTAAGCTTAAATGCTAACGCTCAATTTTTTAAAAAAGTATTTAAATACAGTACTGTTTATGGTAGTTATGATCAAAGCAATGCTATTCAACCTATTAAGTCTTTTTATGTAACACAAGAAAATGAGTTACAAGAAATTACACCACGTATATCTTCTGATGCAAACTACACTTTTGGTTTTAGAAAACTAGCTTTTTTTGACTATGAAGACAAAGATAGATTTTACGATGGCACAGAAACTAATATAGGTCAAAAAAGTAACGAAGGCAATACTAATGGTTTAGAGTATTTATTTGAAATATCTAAGGGTAAACAACAAGGAATTAACTTTAAAAACTCTAAGATATTCCTAAGATATCTAGGAAAAAATTATATAGCTAAGGTTGAACAAATAAAAAATGAATTAGTAGATTTAGATTATAAATCTGCTGATATTAGACTTAGGTTACCTATTGGTAAAAAGTTTAGTTTATCAATTGGTAGTATATATAGAACATATCAAAAAGCTTACGGTGTAAATCCTATACAGTCTTACTTAGAAGAGAATCAATGGTGGGATTTAAGTAGATATT
>WLWG01002473.1_pt1 | contig 14034 bp, 14 predicted proteins | sample 6712871 | NCBI WGS metagenome assembly WLWG01 (sample SAMN12718693, study PRJNA515312) | sponge metagenome | isolation source: marine sponge | host: Mycale hentscheli | place: New Zealand: South Island, Marlborough, Capsize Point | collected 2003-05-01 | reverse complement strand
GTTATATTTATTCCTAAGCTTAATTATGTTTTTTGTGGGTGGCTCTATGGCGCTGCTCATTCGTCTTGAGCTTTTTCAACCGGGCCTACAATTTTTTGATCCTAATTTTTATAATGAGCTTGTTACCGTGCATGGCCTCATTATGATTTTCGGGGTGATTATGCCAGCTTTTGTGGGGCTGGCTAATTGGATGGTGCCGATGATGATCGGTGCGCCTGATATGGCTTTACCCCGATTGAATAATTGGAGTTTTTGGATTTTACCGTTTGCCACTATGTTGTTGGTCAGTACTTTGTTTATGAAAGGGGGGGGGCCAAACTTTGGTTGGACGTTTTACGCACCTTTGTCAACGGTGTATGCGCCGCCAAGCACCGATTTTTTTATTTTCTCTGTGCATTTATTGGGAATGTCATCGATTTTGGGATCGATTAACATCATTGCCACCATTTTAAATTTGCGTGCGCCGGGCATGACGTTGATGAAAATGCCAATTTTTGTGTGGACTTGGTTGATCACTGCATTTTTGATTTTGGCCATCATGCCAGTGTTGGCTGGAACGGTAACGATGATGTTGACCGACCGGCACTTTGGCACCAGCTTTTTTGAAGCTGCCGGTGGGGGGGATCCTTTGTTGTTCCAACATTTGTTTTGGTTCTTTGGGCATCCAGAAGTGTACGTATTGATTTTGCCGGCTTTTGGTGTGATTTCCGAAGTGATCCCCGCATTTAGCCGCAAAAAATTGTTTGGTTATCACTTCATGGTGTATGCGGTAGGTGCGATTGCATTGATTTCATTTGTGGTGTGGGTGCATCATATGTTTACCACGGGTGTGCCGTTGACCGCAGAATTATTGTTTATGTACACCACCATGTTGGTGGCGGTTCCCACTGGGATCAAAGTGTTCAATTGGGTGGCGACTATTTATCGGGGGTCGTTAACGTTTGAAACGCCGATGTTGTTTGCTTTGGGCTTTTTGTTTTTATTTACCATTGGTGGGTTTACCGGATTGATGCTGTCAATTGTGCCGGCCGATTATCAATATCATGATACGTATTTTGTCGTGGGACATTTCCATTATGTATTGGTGCCAGGGGTCTTGTTTGCTTTGTTTGCTGGGATTTATTATTGGCTGCCCAAATGGTGCGGTAAGATGTATAACGAAACACTGGGGCAATGGCATTTTTGGTTGTCTGCTATTTCAGTGAATGTGACCTTTTTCCCCATGCACTTTTTGGGGTTGGCCGGGATGCCGCGGCGAATTCCTGATTATGGGTTGCAATTTACCGATTTGAATCAAATCATCTCCATTGGTGCGTTTGTGTTTGGCATTGCTCAATTGATTCTGTTTTACAATGTGATCCACACTATTTGGCGTGGGCAGCCGGTTGGTCATACCGTGTGGGAAGGGCAACATGGCTTGGAGTGGACATTGCCATCGCCGGCGCCGTATCACAGCTTCACCACTCCACCCCAAGTGCATTGATCATGGGGAAATGGATGTGAGTAACCGACGGTTAGTAGGGTGGTTGGCTGGCTTGGTAGTGGTCATGTTTGGCTTTGCCTTTGCTTTGGTACCGTTGTACAACACCTTATGTCAGGTACTCAGTATTAATGGTAAAACCAATAACCAAGCGTATGAATTGACTGCCGATCATCAATACATTGATCAAAGTCGTGAAGTGACGGTGGAGTTTGTCGCATACAATCGCAATAATTTGCGCTGGGATTTTGAACCGATGGTGACACGCTTTCGTTTGCACCCGGGTGAAATGCGTCAATTGGCATTTTACGCGCGCAATAACTCAGATCAAACCATGACGGTGCAGGCCATTCCCAGTGTATCGCCTGGGTTGGCAGCTAAGTATTTGAAGAAAACCGAGTGTTTTTGCTTTGAGCAACAAACATTGGAATCAGGTGAAGCGATGGAAATGCCGTTAATGTTCCATCTGGATCCGGATTTGCCTAAAGACATCCATACGCTAACATTGTCGTATTCATTATTTGACGTGACTGGACGACGATCGAAATCATCGACCAAAACCGGTCGTATTGCTTGAGGAATCAAATGAGTAATTCACCCGCTGCTAATTCACAACACTATTATGTCCCCCACGGCAGTGCATGGCCACTGGTTGGGTCGGTTGGTTTGGTAACCTTATTGGCAGGATTTGCCAATTGGTTACATTTAAAATGGTTCGGGCCCTATTTGTTTTTCACCGGCTTGCTGATTTTGTTAATTATGATGTTTGGGTGGTTTGGTACGGTGATCCGTGAGAATCAGCAAGGATTGTACAATGAGCAAGTTGATCGCACGTTTCGCTGGGCGATGGGCTGGTTTATTTTTTCTGAAGTGTTATTTTTCGGTGCTTTTTTTGGTGCTATGTTTTATGCGCGCTGGTGGGCGGTACCCTTGCTGGGTGGTGAATACTCCCATATGATTGGCACACATTTATCACTGTGGCCTAATTTTTCATTTAGTTGGCCTTTGCTGAGCAATCCGGACAATAGTCAATTTACGGGGGCGGGCGGTGTTATTCCAGCTTTTGGTGTGCCATTTTTGAATACGTTGATTTTATTGACCAGTGGGGCAACCATCACCTGGGCGCACTGGGCATTGAAATTAAACAAGCGTAAACAATTGATTGGCGCATTGGCGCTAACGGTTGGATTGGGGATTGCCTTTTTATTTTTACAAGCGCACGAGTATATCGAAGCGTATGAAGATTTTAACTTGACGTTGGAATCGGGAATTTACGGATCCACATTTTTCATGCTTACAGGATTCCACGGTGCGCACGTTACTGTTGGAACGCTTATTCTAATAGTAGTGTTGTTGCGCTGTATGGCGGGTCACTTTAGCAAACACAATCACTTTGCGTTTGAAGCCGCTGCTTGGTATTGGCACTTTGTCGATGTGGTGTGGTTGTTTCTATTTGTGCTGGTGTATTGGCTGTAGAGATTCTAGACAAGTGGAAATCGGGGGACAGTATACTTATTTCAATTTGAGGTAAATCGGGGGACAGTATACTTATTTCCAAAAGTAAATTGGGGACAGTATACTTAATTCAATTTGAAATCGGGGGACAGTATACTTAATTCAATTTGGAATTAAGTATACTGTCCCCCAATTTATACTTTGGAATTAAGTATACTGTCCCCCGATTTCAGGTGGCTGGCAAATAAAAAGAGGGGGAGCAGTGGCGTGAATGGAGGATAATGTCCAATCTTGGTACCACACAGTTCTGGGAAAAAGCTAAAAATCCCTGGTTGGCGTCATCCAACATAATTGTGCTAGATGACGCTGTCTTTTGTCCTTGTATCTTTTTATAAGAGGTGACGCTTCTTAACCAAATCGCCAAAAAATACTGCCTAACACTGCGTCTGTTTTGGTGTGGCTCAGAAGTGTTGATAGACCATAATCAACATGAGCATATTCAACTCTGAAGCCTAGATGGTTATCGGCATCCACACCAACAGGGACGGTAAATTCAACACCACCGCCAAAATAAAGGCCTCCAATCCTGTCACGTCCTTTGAGTTGGCTGGAAGAGTCCGCGTGATTACCTTCTTCCAAGAAGGCTTGTTGCCAACCAATGGCACCAAACGCTTTGATATTGGGGGTTAGGTAAATACCCGGTCGCGCATTCACACCCCAACTGTTTTTGAATTTGATGAGACCCGGAGCGTATGCAGGCCCAATATCAATGTTGGTCGGTTGAACATTCGCTTCAAAACTTAAAGCAAACACATCTCCAGCAAATTCATACCCCGTATAGATGAGACCAACGCCACCTTTGCCTTTGATATCAGGCAATTTAATCTCCCCCAAAGGAGGAAGTGAGATACTAAAGCCGTCAATCTTAACATGCTGGTAACCGCCACCCGCACCAACGTAAAATCCGCTGGCAAAAACTGATGATGATGCGGCTAAGCAAATCCCCATAAATAGAAAACGTAAGACTTGATGCATAAGACAACTCTCTATTAATTATTATTCGAATCTGTCGTGTCACTACAGAACTTGATACAACGTTCGACACGACAAGAAGTAGAGTAACCTATTTTTTATCAAATTTGAACAAAATTAATCACAATGGTGAAATATAAATTAGCCCACCCTTAATATTTGCGTATTTAACTGGATTAGTTCGATTTAAACTGTACCAATAACTGCACTGCAGAAAGTGACGCCTACCTAAAAAAAGGCAATGATAAAAAGATTTGAATAATCGTCGCATTGGCAATGTCGATGAAAAAAGCACCGATCAGGGGAATGACCAAAAACGCCTTAGGCGATGGGCCATGATGTTTAGTGACTGCACTCATGTTCGCAATTGCAGTGGGCGTGGCACCCAACCCAAATCCAATATATCCAGAAGAAATGACAGAAGCAGTGTAATTGTAACCGCTGGCGCGAAACACAATGAAATACACGAATAAGAAAGCCAAGAGCACTTGGGTTAATAAAATACTAAGCAGAGGAACCGCCAATTCAACCAAAGTCCATAACTTTAAATTCATCAAGGACAAGGCTAAGAAAATATCCAAACTTAAACTGGAGCAAATCGCCAGAGATTTGGTTTTAATTTGATATGGTCGCCACAATTCCAACGCATTAATAATCACAATCCCAACAAACAAACAAGGAACAAATTGTGGTAAAACAAAATTAGGGAAATAGGGGCGCGCCATCACAATGATTTCCCAGGTTAACCAGCGACCAACCACAATACAAACCGTGATCATTAAAATGCTTTCTAAAATGCCACGATAATCAATGCGATCATCCACATGCAGCCGTTTATGAAAAGGTTTGTGCTGAGCGAAAGAATGTTGGAATTCATCCTCGGCATGAATTTTAAATCGCTTAATGATGAAGGTAGCCAGTGGTCCCCCCAAAACCCCTGCAGCCACCAAACCAAACGTGGCACAAGCCATCGCGATTTCCATCGCGTTTTCTAAGCCAAACTGCGTGTAAAAGGTTTTTGCATAAGCCGCACCGGTGCCATGCCCACCACTTAGAGTAATAGAACCACTCAAAAGTCCGATCAATGGATCAACGTTTAATAATACAGCACCAAACAAACCAACAGCGTTTTGCGCAATTAAAAAAACCGCGGTCAATCCCATTAAAATCAATAATAAACGTCCACCATCCAACAGCAATTTAATTCGAGCCGACAAGCCAATGGTCGAGAAAAAAGCCAGCAATAAAATATCACGCAACTCTTCCGCAAACTGCAGTCGAATGTCCCATAAATATAAAACACCGATTAAAATAGAGGCAATGATCCCACCGGTTACAGGTGTTGGAATGTCATATTGCCTAAGAAATGTCACACGTTTGGTAAGCCAGTCACCGAGAATCAACACAATAACGGCTAAGCCTAAGCCGGTAACATTATTGATTTCAATGAGCATTGCCGAACCTTAATTGTGTCACAGTCGAAAATTTGGCTGGCAAGGTCAAAAGCTTGAGGATGACATTAAATCGAAAAAACATTAATCATCACAAATGGTTATTAATAGAAATGCCAGCAATGTTATATTCATTTGCCAATAGATGCAAAGTTAATCCGTTTTGGTCTTTGTTTTGTTCACTCATCCAAACAAGTTCTGTGTCTATGGATGTGAATCATACTCCATTCAGTCACCCTTTTTCACCAATGAACGTCGCCAACCCGAAAGCGTTTGTTGTTTGGTACCACTTAACGTTAATTGATCAGCAGGGGCATTATCACGGATAGTAGAACCGGCGCCGATGGTGGCACTTTGTTCGACGGTGACAGGAGCAACCAATTGGACACCCGAACCAATGAAAGCATGATCATCAATGTAAGTTTGATGCTTGTTTATTCCATCGTAATTGCAAGTGATCACCCCAGCCCCAACGTTAACCGCCTGACCGATGGTAGCATCACCAATGTAACTTAAATGGTTGACTTTACTACCTTCTCCAATGGTGGATTGCTTGACTTCTACAAAATTACCAATGTGCACATGTTCCATCAATTGTGTACCAGGACGCAAGCGGGCAAAGGGACCTACAATACAATGACTGCCAACCGTGGCTTGTTCTAACAAACTATTGGCTTTAACCACCACATTGTCCGCCAATGTCACATCATGCAAAACACAATTGGGTCCGATTTCACAATTATTGCCCAACCGAACATCACCGATAAAAACTGTATTAATATCGATGGTAACATCCGCCCCACACTGCAATTCCCCTCGCACATCAAACCGCTGAGGATCAACGATGGTTACCCCTTGGCTCAGCCAATATTCCGCTTGGCGGTTTTGGTAAAAACGCTCCAATGCAATCAATTGACTGCGGGTATTCACTCCATAAATTTCTTGTTCGAATTGCGGTTGCACCGAGCGAATAGCCACCCCATCTTGCACCGCTAAATCAATGAGTTGGGTTAAATAGTATTCTTGCTGAGCATTGTCATTGGTCAATTGCGGCAACCAACCTCGCAAGTGCTGCGCATTGACTAACATGATGCCCGAATAAATTTCATGCAATGCCAATTGTTGCAAAGACGCATCACGCTGCTCAACAATGTGCTTAATCGTATGATCGTCATTGCGGATCACCCGACCCAAACCCGTTGGATCTTGCACTGTGGCAGTAACAATTCCCAATGCTTGAAGCGCGGTGGCCATTTGTAATTTTTGCAATGTCTCGGTTTGAATCAGTGGCACATCGCCGGAAAGCACCAACACTTGCGCATCGGCATCGATCAAAGGCAGCGCCTGTTGCAACGCATGGCCGGTTCCCAATTGCTCAGTTTGTTCTACCCACAACAAATGTGGGAAATGGTGCAACGCTTGTTGCACCATTTCCCCACGATGACCGTGGATAATAATAATTTTTTGTGGATCCAATTGCTGGGCTTGATGAACGACAAATTCAATCAACGATTTACCCGCCAAAGCATGCAGCACTTTAGGCAGATTGGAGAACATTCGCCGGCCTTGACCGGCGGCAAGAATTACAACATTTAACGATGCCATCGACATTTATTTCAATTGTTCGCGCAATTTTTCAATTGCACGAATTTGCGCCACAGCACGCGCCAATTCGGCCGCAGCTTTGGAATAGTCAAAATCTGCATCACGATTGGCCAACGCTTCTTCGGCACATTTTTTAGCCTCAAGGGCCGCTGCTTCATCCAAACTATCTGCCCGTTGCGCTGCATCGGCCAGCACGGTAACGTGATGCGGTTGCACTTCTAACATGCCCCCAGAAATGTAAAACACTTCCAATTCACCGCCTTGTTTTACCACGCGCACCTGACCGGGTTTTAACTCGGTGAGTAAAGGCGCGTGACCAGGCATGATGCCAATTTCCCCCAGATAACCGGTGGCAGAGATCGACTCGGCCAAGCCAGAAAAAATCTGCCCTTGTGCATTCACAATGTCTAAATGAACACTCATCGCCGCCATACCTATGTTACCTTTCATTGACTACAATTGTTGCGCTTTTTGTTTCGCTTCTTCGATGTCACCCACCATGTAAAATGCTTGTTCTGGCAAGTGATCATACTCACCAGCCAAAATGGCATTAAAACCAGCAATGGTATCTTTCAATGACACGTACTTACCAGGCGCGCCGGTAAATACTTCCGCTACGAAAAAGGGTTGTGATAAGAACCGCTGAATTTTACGAGCGCGTCCTACGGTTAATTTATCTTCCTCAGACAATTCATCCATCCCCAAAATAGCGATGATGTCTTTCAACTCTTTATATCGTTGCAAGGTACTTTGTACCGCACGCGCGGTATTGTAGTGTTCTTGTCCAACCACCAGTGGATCCAATTGACGCGAGGTTGAATCCAACGGATCAATCGCCGGATAAATACCTAACTCCGCAATTTGTCGCGATAACACCACCGTCGCATCCAAGTGGGCAAACGTGGTCGCAGGTGACGGATCAGTCAAGTCATCCGCCGGAACATATACGGCTTGAATCGAAGTAATAGAACCGGTTTTGGTTGAGGTGATCCGCTCTTGCAACAAGCCCATTTCTTCCGCCAGAGTCGGCTGGTATCCCACCGCTGAAGGCATACGCCCCAACAAAGCGGACACTTCGGTTCCCGCCAAGGTATAGCGATAAATATTATCAATGAATAACAAAACATCACGACTTTCATCACGGAATTTTTCCGCCAAGGTCAAACCCGTCAAAGCCACTCGCAAGCGGTTGCCCGGGGGTTCATTCATTTGCCCGTAGACCAACGACACTTTGTCTAATACATTGGAATCTTTCATTTCATGATAAAAATCATTCCCTTCCCGGGTACGCTCCCCCACACCGGCAAACACCGAGTAACCAGCGTGTTCGATGGCGATGTTACGAATCAATTCCATCATATTTACGGTTTTACCTACCCCAGCACCACCGAACAAGCCCACTTTACCCCCTTTGGCAAAAGGACACAGTAAATCAATCACTTTAATACCAGTTTCTAACAGTTCGGTACTGCCGGCTTGCTCTTCGTAGGAAGGCGGTTTGCGGTGAATGGACATGTATTGGTTGGTTTGAATCGGGCCAGCTTCATCCTCTGGTTCTCCCAACACATTCATAATGCGACCCAACGTATCGGTGCCCACCGGTACTTTAATTGGCTCTCCGGTATTGGTTACTTGAACACCACGCTTCAAACCATCGGTACTACCCATCGCAATGGTACGCACCACATTATCACCCAATTGTTGTTGTACTTCTAAGGTCAACGTATCAATGGATGAATGTTCATCCCCTTGCAATTTCAATGCATGGTATACATTGGGTACGTGTCCGGCTGGAAATTCCACGTCGACCACCGCGCCGATGACTTCGACCACTTGACCTGTGTTACTCATAATAATCCTCGTTTACTTAAGGTTTTCGTTATAGTGCTGCTGCACCACCTACAATTTCGGCCAGCTCTTGGGTAATTGCCGCTTGTCTGGCTTTGTTATAAGCCAGTTGAAATTCTTTAATTAAATCACCGGCATTGTCCGATGCCGATTTCATCGCAATCATTTTTGCTGCTTGTTCACAGGCAATGTTTTCAACCACGGCTTGGTATACTTGCAATTCGATGTAGCGACTGAGCAATTGATCCAACAGTTCTTTGGCATCCGGCTCGTAAATGTAATCCCAATAGTGATCTAATTTTTCTGCGTCATCCTCTGCACTGGGCAATGGAAGCAATTTCACAATACGTGGCTTTTGCGTCATGGTGTTAACAAATTCATTGTAAGCGACATGCAATTCATCAATTTGTTGGTTGTCGAACGCATCCAACATGACCCGCACCACACCAATCAATTGGGTGATGTTAGGCGTATCACCAAGATTAGACGCAACCCCCAACACATTGCCGCCGGATCGGCGAAAAAACATTTCCGCTTTGCGACCAATCAAACACATGTCAGCCGGGATTCCAGTTTGTTGCCAAGCACCCAATTGTTTGAACACTTCACGAAATAAGTTCACGTTTAAACTGCCGCACAATCCACGATCGGATGAAATGACAATCAAGCCGATTTTCTTCACTGGACGCTGTTGTAAATAAGGATGATGATATTCAGAATGACTGGCAGCAACGTGCTTGATCACTTCTCGAATCCGGGTCGCGTAAGGGCGTGATTGTCGCATCCGCTCTTGAGTTTTACGCATTTTACTCGCGGCGACCATTTCCATCGCGCGGGTAATTTTTTGTGTGTTTTTGATACTCGCGATTTTGCCGCGAATTTCCTTTGCACCAGCCATGAATGCTTACCTTTCGTTCTTAACAAATTGATCCAGCGCAGCGCGCAGGCTTTGTTCAATTTCATCGTTGTAATCGCCAGTTTGATTGATGCGATCCATCAACGCCTTGTGTTCATTATTCATGTAGGCAACGGCTTCGGATTCAAACCCATCGATTTGTTTTAATTCCAAAGCATCCAGATAGCCTTTTTCAACTAAAAATAAAGATACAGCCATGTCGGCAACCATCATTGGACTGTATTGTTTTTGTTTCATCAATTCGATGATGCGTTGACCACGCTCCAATTGTTTGCGAGTCGCGTCATCCAAATCAGAAGCAAATTGAGCAAACGCTTCCAACTCTCTAAATTGTGCCGCAGCCAAACGAACCCCACCGCCTAGTTTTTTAATGATTTTGGTTTGCGCCGCACCACCAACCCGTGAAACCGACAAACCTGCATTGATCGCCGGCCGCACTCCAGCATTGAATAAATCGGTATCCAAAAAGATTTGCCCATCGGTGATGGAAATCACGTTGGTGGGAACAAAAGCAGAAACGTCACCGGCTTGCGTTTCAATAATCGGTAGGGCTGTCAATGATCCGGTTTTGCCCGTCACTTTGCCATCGGTCATTTTGCTCACGTAAGCTTCATTCACTCGCGCAGCACGTTCCAGCAAGCGTGAATGCAGATAGAACACATCCCCTGGATAGGCTTCGCGACCTGGCGGTCGTTTTAACAACAATGAAATTTGCCGATACGCCCAAGCTTGTTTGGTCAAATCATCGTAAATGATCAGCGCATCTTCACCTCGATCACGGAAATATTCACCCATCGCACATCCGGCGTAAGGCGCGATGTATTGCATAGCGGCAGAATCTGCCGCGCCAGCGGCGACCACCACGGTATGCGCCATGGCATCGTGCTCTTCCAATTTGCGCACCACGGCAGCAATGGAAGAAGCTTTTTGCCCAATAGCAACATAAATACATTTAATGCCGGTGTGTTTTTGATTGATGATGGTATCAATGGCCAATGCGGTTTTTCCGGTTTGACGATCACCGATGATTAATTCCCGTTGCCCACGGCCAATGGGGACCATCGCGTCAATCGATTTCAATCCCGTTTGTACCGGTTGATTAACCGATTGTCGCTCAATCACCCCGGGGGCGACTTTTTCTACCGGTGAGGTTTGTTGGGTCTGTAGAGGGCCTTTACCATCCATCGGTTGCCCCAATGCATTCACCACGCGCCCTAACAACTCCGGTCCGACGGGCACTTCCAAAATACGCTGGGTACACTTTACTTTTTGTCCTTCGGCAATATCTAAATAATCACCTAACACCACCACCCCAACAGAATCACGCTCTAAGTTCAGCGCCAAACCATAAGCACCGTTGGCAAATTCAACCATTTCACCTTGCATCACATCGTTCAACCCATGAATCCGTACGATGCCATCACTCAGGCTGACCACAGTGCCCTCATTACGCGCCTCAGCGCTGACCGAAATATCTTTGATGTGTTGCTGAATCAGCCCACTGATTTCACTTGGATTTAATGTGGCTTGTTTCGTCATTGCTCATTCCTCAAGTTGCAATCCAGTCAGTTGCCATCAGGCCACCAATTGGGTTTTTAATGTATCTAATTTATGGCGTAAAGACCCATCGAGGACCCAGTTGCCTGCGCGAACCACCGCCCCACCCAACAATTGTGAATCTTCGCAAAAATCAATGGCAACTTTGCGTTGTAACCGTTGGATCAGCGCCTCGGTTAATTTGGTTTTCTGAGTCTCTGATAAAGAAGTGAAAGAGATCACCTGCACATCAACGCTTTGATGATAATCAGCCACGTAATGTTCAAATAATTGTTGAATGTCGTTTGCCAATGCTAAGCGTTTTTTCTCCGCCAACAACCGTATGAAGTTTTGAACTGGGGGGATAAAATGCGCCTGACCGACGCTCAGAATGAAGTTGGCTAATTGATCAGGTGCAACGCGAGGATCTTGAATCACCGCTTGGACATTTGGATCGGCGGTGATAATTTGCAGCACTTGCAGGGCTTGCTGCCACGATTCCAATTGCTGATCGGTCAGCGCTTGTTGAAACGCTGCTTTGGCATAGGGTCGTGCGAGTGAAAGAGTATCCAGTGCCATGATTACAATTCTTCAATCAGTTGATCCAAAATATCTTTATTAGCGGCTTCATCGACTTCACGTCCAATGATTTTTTCCGCCCCCGACAAAGCAATCACTGCGACGTGTTGCTTCAACGCTTGCAAAGCTTGGTATTTTTCTTGAGCGATTTCTTCTTGAGCTTGTTGCACAATTTTCTTTTTCTCAACCACCGCCTCGGTACGCGCTTGTTCAATCAATTGATCTGCTTTTTTATGAGCGGTATCGACGATTGCCGCCGCCTTAGTCTTCGCTTCACGCAACTGTTCGGTGACTTTTTCCTGTGCTATAGCCAATTCATGGCGACCGCGTTCGGCGGCGGCCAAGCCATCAGCAATTTTATCTTCTCGCTCTTGCATCGCATTTAAAATATGCGGCCAGACAAATTTCATGGTAAACCAAACAAACAACCCGAAGGTTATCATTTGACCAATCAGTGTGGCATTAATGTTCATGCGTCACCTCCTAAAAAAACTGTTGCGTACTTGCTCACTTACACCAAAGGATTGGCAAACAAGATTAACGCTGCAAACCCAATACTGATCATCGGTACCGCGTCAATTAACCCAGCCATAATAAACATTTTGATTTGCAGGGTTGGAATCATTTCAGGTTGACGTGCCGAGCCTTCTAAAAATTTACCACCCAACAGACCAATACCAACCGCAGCACCCAGCGCCGCAAGCCCAATCATGATTGCTACTGCAACCGCTGATAAACCCAAAACCATTTCCATTACCATCACCTCTTTTGTTGTGTTATTAATGCTCTTCGTGCGCCATGCTTAGATAAACAATGGTTAGCACCATGAAAATAAATGCTTGCAATGTAATCACCAGGATATGGAAAATTGCCCATCCCAGCGCCAACACCACTTGCATTAAAAACAATGACGTATCGCTTAAACTAGTAATCGATGTAAAATTCAAGCTCATCAATGCCAATAAAATAAAAATTAATTCACCCGCGTATAAGTTCCCAAATAATCGCAACGACAGTGAAATCGGTTTAGCAAGCAAACTGACAATTTCTAAGACGAAATTAAATGGGATTAACGTCCAATGATTAAAGGGATGCAACGTCAATTCTTTGATGAAAGCTCTCGGTCCTTTGACTTTGAGACTATAAAACAAGATTAAGAAGAATACCGCCAGCGCCATGCCAAAAGTTAAATTCACATCGGTGGTCGGCACCACGCGCAAATAATCCAAGCCAAACCACTCTCCCATCACTGGCAGTAAATCCACCGGAATGAGATCCATAAAATTCATCAGAAAAATCCATACAAAAATGGTCAATGCCAGCGGAGCAATTAAGGGGTTGCGACCATGAAAGCAATCTTTCACCTGAGTGTTCACAAAATCGATGACAATTTCGACAAAATTTTGCCATTTGCCCGGCACGCCAGCCGTGACCTTGCGTGCAGCAAAGCCAAAAGTGGTGATAAATAGCAACCCCAAAGCAATGGAGAAAAACAACGTATCTAAGTGAAAGGTCCAGAATCCACCGGGTTCGCCCAAGCTGACGCTTAAGTGTTTTAAATGATGTTGGATATATTCGCTTGTACTTGATGCCATCGTTTCACTAATTTAATTTACGTACATGTTGTATTGACGCCAGCCAAAAGGCCATTTGCGCCACAATAAACCCTATCAATACCGCCCAAGGCGTTATCGTTAACCATAAAAAAACCGCACCAAACAATCCGGCGGTTATCACCCACTTGAGCATTTCGCCCAGGTAAAAAGCGGTGATAATTTGTTTTGTATATTGACTTCCCTGATGCCAAAACATGATCAGCGCCGCCAACAAATTAGGAACGATGCCAATCAATCCACCGATCCCTAGTGAATAGGCTACCGTAGGTGACTGTAGCCACCCAACCAGCGCTGCTATCCATGCGATGGTCGCACCTTGAATGACCACAATCCTAGTAATTTGGCTCAGCGCTCTCTGATTCACGGCTCGCCCAAATTGTCAATTGAATGCGCTAAATTGGTTGCGGAGTATAAAGAAGTTGCCGGCCGCGCGCAAGAGTTGGAATGGATGTTTTTTATGACGGTTTTGGCGCATCGACAGCAAGATCCGGCGGTTCATCGTTTTGCATCGTTTTC
>WLWG01002466.1_pt1 | contig 14058 bp, 26 predicted proteins | sample 6712871 | NCBI WGS metagenome assembly WLWG01 (sample SAMN12718693, study PRJNA515312) | sponge metagenome | isolation source: marine sponge | host: Mycale hentscheli | place: New Zealand: South Island, Marlborough, Capsize Point | collected 2003-05-01 | reverse complement strand
CTTACTGCTTCATCTTCTTGGTAAATCATATTATAACCAGTGTCAGTAGTTTTAAACCAACCTGAAATAGACATTGCTCCTGTCATATCAATATGAGGAGATTCTATATTATCTTCAGTGCTAAAATCAAAAACAGCGTCTGCATCAGATATTATATTAGGATAACCAGCATTAGCTGTAGGATTTGAATTGTCACCTAATGGATAATAAGCTATAGGTTCAGCACCGCTAATAACTAAAGGGTTACCACCATTTCTTAAGTAGGTAATTTCTGTTGCTCCTACTGCGTAATCATAAAAACTTAATTGACTTAACTTACCATTAAAATCTTTAGCATTAGCACCATCAGCTCCAATTTGCCATGGCAATGTATCTGAAATTATAGCACCAGTTGTCACTGAGTTTGTATATACTTGATCGTCAAGATACATTTTAACAGTAGTGCCATCATAAGTTACAGCGATAAAATGCCATTCATTTGCTTGTATTGTAGGTAACTGAACTAGTTGTCCGTCAGTTGAAACACCCTCCCACAATAATCTCCACCCAAGAGGGTTATCCCAATATAGTAGTATTTGTTGAGGTGAATTTCCATATTTTCCAAATAAAGCACTATCAACGTCAAATCTAGAAATGTTGTAAAAACCTGCCATAGACCAAGTTTCTAAACCTGAAAATATATTATCACTTACGGTTATATAATCGTTAGATCCATCGTAAGTTATGCTGTAATTACTTAACCTATCTTTGTTAGCATTTTCCGGTTGTCTCCATGTTGGAGCTATATAATTTGTTCCCATAATTAATCTCCCATTCTATACCACGCGTAAGGCGCTCCAGTTGATAATGTGTCTAACTTAGCTGTTTTACCAGGGTTGTCATTTGTAGAATCATATATAAGTTTTATATCCTCTCCAGATAACGCTCTACTAAAAATGCCTATTTCATCTATAAAAGTGTCAGTCGAAGAAACATTTAACGGTGTATCTCTATACGCATTTATTAAACCATTAGCGCTAAGGTTTGATCCGCTAGCTTGTAAAGATTCTGGTCCAGAAACAGAAGAGCTTGTATTTTGTTGTCCATTCACATATATTTTCATTCTGTCCAAAGCTGAAGCAGTTCCATCCCAAACATAGACAGCATGATACCATACATTTGGTGAAACTGGACCATCGCTTGTTGTTAACGTGATTTCTGTAGAAGAACTATCTCGTAAAGAGAACCTAGGATTTGCCCCAGATGCTTGCGCAGTGTATGTGCCCACAAGATTTTTTCCTGACCCAACTAAATAATAATTTACACTTATTGAGCTAGTTTGAAACCAAACAGAAATAGAAAGCCCACTGTTAGTATTTGCTTCAGATATTATTCCACTCGTAAAATTAGGTATTTTCATATGTGTGGAAGAAGAAGCATCAAACTTAAAAGAATAAGCATTATCGATTAAATCAACAGTAGGCAGAGCTGGACCACTACTACCTCCGCCTTGGCCAGGTAGATTAGCCAGATCATATATTGGAGTACCTATACCTATACTCATCTTAGAATAAAGCTACTATATCCCAGTCTGCTTTTGGATCGGTATCGCTAGCGTCTAAAGTGTAAGAAACTACTGAAGTAGCTAATATAGGTAAAAATGAACCAGCTGCTAAACCTTTAAATACTATATTACCAGTACTACCTTCTAATGCAACCGTAATGTCCATTGGTCTACCTACGTATATACAGCAACCTCTTGTTTCTGTATCATCTATAGCTCCAACTGCAACGCCTAAAGGTGAAGCATTTGTTGCGTCATGAGCAAAAACTCTAGGTTGAGCCTGCATATTGCCTTCTAATCCTCTTATTGCCATTTTGTTATTTTTTTATTTTTGTAATTTTTTCTGCGCCTCTAGATCCAAAGTACGCTACATATACTGTTATTAGTAAAGCTTCTAATAATGAAACCCAACCGTCTTTTATCTCTAATAGTATCGTTGAATCTAATACTATAAATATTGTCATTGCTAAAGTTAAAAATATAAGTGTCATAGGTCTAGTGTTTTTACTAAGCCATGAGTCACTTTTCATATCGCTATTCCACCGCGCAGACACATTGTTCATCTCTGCGATATCTTGTTCTAATAGCTTTAAAGCCATTTCTTTATCTTCTGGCTTAATACTAGTATCACTTGAAATAAGATTTTTTACAACGCCAAACGCCCCATTATCTGGAAGTACGTCTCCTATTGTATCTAAAATTTTAGGAGCTTTGTCTTTTAGAAAAGCCCCTATTTTAGTTTCTTTAAATTTCTTTTTAGCCATTTTTATTTAGTAATTGGATCTATAGGATCTGATTCAAATGCTGTTCCTCTAGAAAAAGAACCTTCTGAAAGATCTGACAATGTTGAACCTAATTCACTATAATTACTAGAAACGTTATATTTTTCTTTATAAGCTATTGCTGCGGGATTATTAGCCCATTGTCTTCCAAAAGCATTAGATTCTAGTGTTGATTTGTTATATTTCCAATCATCGTCTATTTGCAGTCTAGCAGGTGTCACAGTGCCATCAGAGTTAGTTGTTGGACTTGTATAGTTTCTAAAAGTAAATCCACCCTGTATGTCAGCGTCTGGGGTAGTTGCTGAAATACTACTACCTTCACTATCCCGTGTTATCATAGCTGAACCAGATGGTCTAAATACATTCGGGTTGTCAGCATATAAATTTTCTGGCCTTGCAGCGTCTGACTTGTTTGTATTGATATACATACCTTGCGACTTCTTTATACCCGGAAATGTTATGTTATTACCGGCAGCATCAGTACCTGTAACATCAGGTAATGACCCGTAATAATCAAATTGAGATTCTGCTATTTTTTGAGTATTCATTAATGATCTAGTGTCTCTATTAAATTGAGCTTGATAGTCTGTTCTACCTTGCATTCCTGTAGCTTCTCTTTTTGCAATTTTATTACCAAGATCCTGTAAAAACTTTGTTTTTTTAGTAGCACCTTGAGTAGTTTTAACATCGCCAGATGAAAGCCCAGTATTGCTATTTATTCTTTGTAAAGGAGTACCAGTCTCGTCAGTAAAAGTTTTAACGTTTTGACCTGCGGCATTAGTGCTTGTGTTAAAAGTATTTTGAGCTTGAAAGTTAAATGGGATTGTTGACCTTCTGTCGTCGGGTATATCAGTAGGTTTTTCAGCTGTTGACTTTTTTAATATACCAGAATATTTGTCATTAAATGATTTTTTGGCATTCATTTCAGTCTCAACCTTTTTTTGAGCTGCAGTCTGTGGTTTAGCTTTAGCTTCAGGTGCTTTATTATTAAAAGCACTTTTAACTTTATCAATAATATTATTTGGGTTTTTAGCTTTTTGTATTTGCCCTTTTTTATTACCTATTTTTTTACCTGGACCGCCTGGCTTTTGGTTTTTTAATTTAAAACCCATTACTCTGCTTTAAATGCTAATAATACTTCTCTTAATGCATATCCAAAAGCTACTCCAGCATAAAGTGGATGAGCTTCTACTAATAGCATAGCACCAGCGAATCCAGCTAATATAGCTTTGGCCAGTGGATGATTTATAATTGCTTTTGCTTTTTCCATGATTTATTTTTTAGTTGAGCAACCAAAGTTCTTGGCATAGTTAGCCATTTTGATTACGTTAGATTTATATTTCTTTTTGTTTTTCATTACAGCAGAAGCTGCAGAACAAGCATCTTTGAATCCATTGTTTTTAGCCCATGCAGTAAACTTACCTTCGTTCTTTTCTTTTATTTCTGGAAATTCTTTTGCCATAATTTATTTTTTATAAGGGAAATTTTTATTGAACCAATCTTTTCTATGATCACAGTTACAGCCTCCAGGTATAGTGTCAACTAATTTTTTTATACCTGTAGCTTTGGTAAACTTTTCTATTGTATCGCCGAGTCCTTTTGATTTCATTCTACTATTATTTGTACTGGTCCACACTCTTCAATGTAATTTGCTATCTTTGGATATATTCTTTTATATGCTTGTGTAGAATAACTACCAGTAAATTTACTAGCATCTACTACATCGTTTAGTAGTAAGCAACCAGCTGTGTGTTTGTCAGTGTTACCAGTGTGTATCAATATATATTGAAAACTGATCCCTTCGTTTACTAGAGTCCAGTTAGGCTTGTTATATAGACATAACATACCCTTGTGGTCAGAAAACCTCTTAGAATACCTAGAATGAAACCCTCCCTCAGATCTCAACCCTATTTCATATATACCATTAGGTATACGAGTTTCTCCGTAAACTTTTTTTGTTCTATGCTCATCCTCTATTACAAAACATTGAAAGACGTCATCTATATAGAATAAACTTATAGATGCGTCTCCATTGTCTGCAATACGTTTGAGTCTTATATCCATTACTTACCTTTTTTTAGGTTATACCATTTATGTGCGGTATATCCAATAGTAAGTACAAGTAGCATTACTTTTAGCGTAGGTTCTAACCAGTCCATACTTGCGACTGTGAAAGAAGTTATATTAAGACAATATAACTTAAGATCTGCTAGACCCATTACTTTTGTGCGTTAAGAGCTGGGTTACCTTTGTACTCACAATTGCTTATACCACCTAATGTTGGTGTTATAATAGCATTGTTTGACTTCATAACTCTTGTGCCTACTATAGGCTTAGCAGTGTTTAACTTTACTCCTGCTGGTTTTTGTTTTTCTCCGTAACTTGGCATAATTTCTTTTTTTAGTTTAATTCCATATCAGCGGCCTCTTGAGCAGCTTCATATGCTGTATCATCTTTATAAGTTTTCCATGCTTCTTGTCTAGAACTTCTTTGAGCTCTACGCATTTGTCTTTTTTTAGAACCTTTTAGTCCAGCTTCTTGTCTAGCTTCTTTATCAGCTCTTCTGTCCATTCCTTTAGCTTGTCTAGCACCAGCTCTTCCACCTGTTTTATCATTTCTTTTAAATGTATCTACCTGACTCTCTATAGCATCTTCATATCTAGTATCTTCTGGTATCATTGCTTTATATTCCTTAGGTTCTACATTAGCTCCTACAACACCTCCTATATTTCCACCGACTTGATCTACAGCAACTCCTGTTATACCATCGCTTGATACAGCATTGCTTCCAGAACCAACTAAAGCATTTCCATCTGCAGCGTTTGTTGAATAGTCATTAAACATTGGTGCTGGGGTTGCTCCTGAACCAGCTAAAGCACTAAAGTTAGTTTGAGTGTTAGGATTAAAGTTTGCAGCTGTAGCAGGTGAACCAGGCACCTGTGTTGGAAGTGATAAGGCTTGTATAGCTATTTGATCTACTGGCATAATTATCTTGTTTTGTCGTTATTGACATTAGTTATTGCGAATGACATAACTTTGTCTGTATATGATTTTTTTCTTTTAATGTCTGGTAAATCTTCTTCACCTAACATAATTCTATACATTCTACTTAAAACATGCTTGAATTTAAAAGATGTTTTATAAATATTGTACTTTTGTGTTGTTCTATTTCTTTGGCGCCATACTAATATCCATCCTTTTTTTAAAAGCTTATTCCATCTTCTATTATCCCATGAATATGAGTATTGACCAGTTTTAAAATCTTCTTTTCTAAAGTGATCTAGAGCATCTAAGTATATTAATAATTCAAGGTCTGCATCTTTAAGATCACATGTTTTACACGCCCATTTACGTATAATCCTATAATGCTTTAATAAATGCAGATCTCTTAAATCTTCTGGAGTAGGTTTTCTCATATCACTATGACTACGTCTACTTCCTTTATTACCTTAAATTGTTCTTTATTTAGTTCTATACCAAAGCCAGCATGTCTGTCATAATAGATAGTGTCATTGTCTTTCACTCCTACTACGTCAGTTCCTATCGTAACTACCTTAGCCATACGGTATCTTATATCTTCTCTATTAGCCTCAGCTAGTAATAAACCGCCTTTTGTTTTTGTACCGTTTTCTTTAACTGGTAGTACAACTATATTTTTTCCGATTGCTTTCATGCTCTTAAATTATTAATAACACAATCAGTTGATAATATAGTAGTCGCTACTGAAGCCGCGTTCCTTAGTGCACTTTTTGTAACTAGTAAGGGGTCGATTATTCCGGACTTTACCATATTTACCGTTTTCCCTGTAACCACATTCAATCCTCTACCTTTTACTTTTGGAACTTCGTAGTCTTCTATACCAGCATTTTCTAGTATTGTTCTATATGGAGCTTTAATAGCTTCTAAAAGAACTTGTTCTGACACAGACTTAGGTATAATGCTATTTGCAGCATTAAGCAAAGCAATACCTCCTCCTGGCACTATTCCTTCTTTGATCGCGGCTTTTGTAGCGCATATAGCATCTTCTACACGATCTCTTTTTTCTTTTAACTCTACTTGAGAATTAGCTCCTACTTTTACAATAGCTACTTTCGCTAATAGTCTAGCTAATCTATTTTCGTATCTAAGTAGTAAACCAGGATTACTAGTTTGTTCTATCTTTTGTTTGATACTAACTATCAACTCTTCTACCTCTTCTGGGATACTTTCTATTTGAATTATAGTTTCTAGTTCTGTACTAATACTCCTTTCGCATTGCCCAAGTAGTTCTGGATCTATTAAGTCTATTTCGTCACCTAAGTCTTCGCTTATAACAACAGAGTTTGTCAACAAAGCTAAGTCATCTAAAGTATCTTTTCTATTTAACCCATAGGTTGGTGAAGCTATTACGTTAACCTTTATATTGCCTTTAACTCTATTCATTGCTAAAGCGTTCATAACTTGAGGATCTAAATCACCAATTATTAATAAAGACTTGTTGCTCTTTATAACGTACTCTAAAATGCTTTGTATTTTTTTAACGTTTTCTACTTTGCTGTCTATTATTAATACTAAAGGATTTTCTAGTTCAGCTGTTCCTTTTTCTTTATTGTTTATAAAGTTAGCGTTTTGAAAACCTGAATCGTACTGTACACCCTCTACACTTTCTATAATAGTGTCTGGCGCATCGTTTGTCTCCATCATTACTATACCTGTTTCATCAACAGATCTAAATGCTTGACCAATGAGTTGGCCTAACTCACGGTCGTTATTGGCTGATATAGTAGCTACTTGTTCAATTACATCTCCTTTTACTTCTGAGGAATGTTTCTCAAGGTATTGCACCACTTTGTCTACAGCCAAGTTAATTCCTTTTTTTAACTCTCTTGGGTTTGATGTTATTTTATGAGCTTCAGTTAATATAGCATGTGCTAACACCGTAGCAGTGGTCGTTCCATCACCTGCTTCTCTAACTGTTTTTCTAGCTGCTTCTTTTAAAAGCTTTGCTCCCATGTTTTCCACTGGATCTAACAATACTACTGAGTCTGCTACTGTTACTCCATCTTTAGTTATTTGTGGGTTGCCTGCTCCATCTTCTAGTATAACACACTTGCCGCTAGCTCCTAATGTAGAGCTAACAGCTTGTGTGAGTTTCTCTATACCACTAAATATAGCGGATTTAGCATCTTCACCGAAGTTAAGATGCTTTACTATTGTTTCGTTCATTTGATTTAATTAAATTAGATTTGGTTTTACTCGAATGTTTTGACTACTTTTGGTCCTTTTAAAAATTCTAGCTTTTTAGAGTAATGTTCTATAGAAGCGTCTATAGCTTGTTCAGCTCCTTCTATTGTTTCTCTACGAGTTACATCTATCCATTCTTCTTCTTCTGGATGTAAATATTCTGTTTGTAAAAATCCATTTGGCAACTGAACAATTCTCCAATTGCTCTTTGTGGTTATATGTTTCCAAAGGTTGATCATTCTTTGATCTGGTCGTGTAGTAGATGTAAAGTCTCTACTGGTGTATAAAAACGTCATTTGTTTTGGTTTTATGTTTAACGTTGGTTATTTATACTATCACATGATAGTTCGGTTATTTAGAATCAAGGATCTATAAATTCTGGGTTAGCTGAATAGTTAGCTGCTTGAATTTCATATACATCTATAGTTATTGGACCTGCTGCTCTATTAAGTGATGCAGTGGTTGTTGGATTTGTGTTCCATTGTCTACCAATTATTATACTAGGTTCAGCAGTTGGAGAACTTGAATCAAATATTCCTTTTAAATATAAATAAACAGTTTCTCCAGCAACTGCATTTTCCCCATTCTCTAAAAGCAAGTCGCTTACGGCTATGTAAGTAGTGAATTGAATCTGCGTCAATTGATCTCCTGAAGAAACATCATCTTGATCTAAATCACCAGTTGCTTGCCAGTTGTAAGATAAGTTAACACCTTGAATATCGTTTTTATTATTATGTAGCCCAATCATAATTTTCTCATCCGAAGCAGATGTTGAATTACCGGTTAACACGCTTAATTTAACAACTACCTTAACGTAGTTGGAAAGCTCTCCAACAGCATTTGCTGGTCGCGCAAAAGATGTAGCTACATTATAAGTAGGTGTCGTTGGAGCTGATGTAGCAGGTTCAAATTTAATTTGTTTAAAGGCTGTAACTGTTGAAGCTAAGTGGGGTAATTCAAATTCCGAAGGTGATGCAGGATCTGTTCTAGTAGTTGCATGAGTAACTGATCTAATCAACCTTTCAGAGCCACTACTTATAGCTACACTTGCAGCGGCTGTTATTCTGCCTTGCGCGTCTATTTCTATTGAAGGAACATTATCTGCAGAACCATATGTACCAGCTGTAACCGCTGTATTGGCTAAAGAAAAAGTTGTACCCACTAAAGATAGACCAGTACCAGCACTATAAGTTGTAGAAGAAGGTGTAGCCCAAGTATTGTCTCCTCTTAAAAAATTTTCACTTGTTGGAGTTCCAGTTGCTGAAAGATCAATAGCTCCAGTAGTAACAGCTCCTGTAGCCGATGTATTAACTGTAGCTGCTGATACAAATGTTCCATTAGCATTTGTGAATGAAGAAACACCACCACCACCACCTGAAGGAGTAGGTATCCATGATAAAGTACCTGAAGCGTTTGATTCAAGTATTTGATTTGCTACAGATGGTAGAGTATTTGGTAGGGTCAAAGCGTAACTAACTGCGCCTTCATGCTCTGGGCCATTAATATCTATCCAATGATCATTTTGAGAGCAACTAAACCTAAGATTACTTGCACTACCTCCACCGCCTAATAACGTAAATCCACCGTCGCCTGTTTCGGCTTTTGCATTACCTTCTCTATATAATACAACTTTATCTGAGTTAACTAGTAAGTTTTTATTAGAACCAGCAGTGACAGAAAATTCGTCTTCCGCTGAAAACCCCATAAAGGTGTCTGGATCAGAAGCATGTGTAATAGCTGCATTAACAATAACATTATCGGCATTTATACTTAAAGTATTACCAGCTGCGTTTTGTTGAACTATAGAGTCTTGTATTGCGGTACCGCCAGCGCTCCACATCGCTAGGTTATTTTCAGTACCTGTACCAGTTACAGTACCACCAGAAACTGCAGCTTCAATCTCTATATTATTACCCACAGTATTTAACGTAACTCCAGTTCCACCTGTTAATGTTACTGCGCCGTTAAGTGCGTTTATAAATGACACTCCAGCACTGCTACCACCGGGTAGAGTAGAAACTCTAATCTGTTTAGTTTTGTCTGAATCTGAAGAGTCAGATATTAATATTAAATCGTCGTTGGCTGGCGCGCCTTTTATTGGGTAAGAATATATTATAGACATTTTACTCTCCTTTTCTTTTTCCAGTATATAAGGTCTCTATACCTCTATCTGTAGATGAGTCGAAATTTATTCTTCCACCCATATGTTTTAAAACTTTTGCTCTAGCGTGGTCTACATTAGATTTTTTTCCTTTATTTTTCATTATTTCTTCTTTTTAGTAGATTTAACTTTCATCTTCTTGGGTCCTTTACCTTTTTTATTACCCTTATTTTTGTTATCGTCCTTTTTTTTCTTATTATATGGCATAGCTTACATTGAATGATTGTGCTTTAACACAGAGTGTCTTCTTTCTCTACTCATGTGATCGAAATGAGCGTCTTTTTTAAGTGCATGTGCGTGATTAAAGTCGTTTTCAGCAGCTTTTTTCTTACCATGCTCTAATTCGTATCTTCCATCAGCTCCTAATTTCTTCTCGTGAGAATAATCGTCTTTAGCTGACTCTTTATCTTGATAATTGTTCATAATATTATTTTATTCCAACTGTTTTCCAAATTTTATAAGGCCCATTAGCGTCCGATGTGTCTTTCTCCATCTGTACTCTGTAGTCAAGATCTTGTACGAGCCCACTTTCGTCACGTTGTAAGTGTTCACCTCTAATTAAATCCCCTTCACTTGGTCCATTTTCTATATTATACATAGAATGTCCTGATTCATGGATGCTTTGCCCTGAAATATTAACTGTCTTAGGGTTATTGTCATGCATTTGAAATGATTTCTTTACTTGACCACCTATTTTTTGAGCTATATTTTGCTTACTCATACCAGCTGCGCCCATTGACATACTGGTATTAACCATATTCTTAGCTACCGAAGCGATACCACCGTTAAAGTTTTTATCTGGTCCTTCATTAACTCTTTTAATAGGGCTAAGACTTTTCTTTGGTTTTCTTCCTTTTGCCATAATTAGTTATTTTTTTAATATTTTCTATATAATATAGCTATTCACATGATAATTAAATAATTTACATTACACACAGTGTGACAATAGCCCCTTACCTACCTTATTAAGAGCCTAATGTCACTATATAAAAAAAAGTATTATATATAGAGAAGCCCGGTGTTGGCCCCTCAAAATTTTATTTTATTTATTACATAAAAATCAATATTTGTTTTTGGCCCCCATGTTGTTTTTAAATTTTTGTTTTATTTTTTTGCGTTTTATTATAATTTTATTTTGCCCACCTTTTCATGTTTTTCTAGAAACTAACTAAACTTATTACAAACTTAGTACGAACTACAATAGATATTAACTATGTAAACAAACTAACTAATAAACTAAATTAAACATTATGAAAATTCTAAATCTAATACCATTCGCATTCATTATAACATTAATAACATTAATAACTTATAACATAATTCAACATGGCATCATACAATATGTTTCATTCAATGGAATTTAATTACAAACTTAATACGACTAACTAAAGATAATACTAATAACTAAACTAAATAACTAATAAATATAAACATTATGAAAAATCAAATAACAAAATCAAGATTCATTCTTTCAAACTCATTACTTGGAAAATCATTAATCATATCATTCACTAACAAAAAAGGTGAATCATATACATACGATCACGATCAAGTGTTCGCTCAAAATGGCGATCGTTTACTCTCAATGAATTGTTATATCAAGTATGGCAATTATACTAACTCAAATAAAATACCAAACTGGGCAATACAAACCAGCGTTAAGCATGTAGAATTTACTGCATAATAACTTACAAACTAAATACGAACTATATAAGATATTATATATATAAACAAATAAACTAATTAATAACTAATAAAAATAAATAATATGAATAATTTAACTAAAAAACAAAATCAAGAAATTACTAACCTTTACGAAATGCTAACTAACGGCTGGCATTATACTAACCATCCAATGCATTACAAGTTTATGCAAGCTCATAATGATTTACCTGATTATCAATCATAAATCATATTAAGCTACACAATTCCCTGTTAGTTTATGAATTCCCAGGTTTATCAAATATGAATTCGTTTTACAAACTAAATACGACTAATATAAGATAATATATATAAATAATAAAATAAATAACAATGATAAATTTAACTAAATTACCAGTATTAAATGAAAACCACGAATATTTAATCGACAACGAAGATTATTTACTAACAGCTAAAACAGTAGCTGGCCAAGAATCTGATTACCTCATCGTCTACTCTTACTCAACAGATTTTCTATCAGTAATACAAGAACTAATATCTTTCAATATAGAATTCTCTCATCACCCTGATCACCTATCTGACGAGTCTTACTTAATAATTAATACTAATCAATAATAATTACACTTAAATACTAATATATATTTAATAACTATGTAAGTTATTGAGAGATCAAGTGTTAGACTTATACACTCAAATAAATAAGTAAACAAATGTACACTCATAGTTGATAGTAATACTTTAGTGAGTATAAATAAAATGAATATATTACTTGGCACATAACTAACTAATAACTAATAATTTAACTTATGAATAAATATAATAATAAAAAAGAAGAAGAAACTGGAAAAGAAGTATTAATGTATATGGTAATAATATTTTGTGTAATAATAGTAATTGACTATGTTACAATGTAAATTACAAACTAAATACGAACAAGCAAAGATAATATAAATGTAAATAAATTAATAACTAAATAAATAAATAATAACTATGAAAACTAATAACTTAACAACTAAAAGATTTGTAATAAGAAAGTCACTAATCGGCGAGAATGCAATAATAACTTTCACTAATAAAAAAGATATAACTTTTACTTATGACCATGATGAGATTTACTCAACATATCAAGAAAAATTCGAAAGTATGAAGTGCTTTCAAGAGTATAAAAGTTATACTAATAGTAATACTGTACCTGCATTTGCTAGAAACTTAGCAGAAGTATCATAAGTTTAACTGATGAGAGTTTAATACTCGAAACTACTTCCGAGAGGTAGTCTTAAACAAATAAAATATGAAAACTATAACTATAAAAATAGATGAAGATAATGATATCTTCGAAATGAGTGTTGATAATAAAGTATATACTATTGATTCATATAATGGTGCATTAGAAGGATTACAGACCTTAGAACAAGTAGGGGATATGATACCAATTGAAGATGGAAAATACAAATTTATAGCCCTTGGATTATAAATTTATCTATTGTAAATATATAGATAAATTTATGACAATAACTAGACGTGAATCTAAAAATTTACGTCATAAAATGAGAAGAAAACGTAGACATATGAGACAAATTGAATCTAGAATAAAGAATCAATATGAAGAATATATTGCTAAGATGAATCGCTTTGAATATAATACTTGGTTAAGTGAGATTTCTGATCAAACAGAACATGATATTACATATAAAAATCAAGTTAAATATAAAGAACAGATTTTAAAAGATATAAAAGTAATTGATAAACAAGTAATTCAAAAGGAGTTAAATGAAAATGACTATTTAATTATTGATGAAGTTACAAATGAAGATGACAATGAATCTAGTTGTTTAATTTGTTAATTATATAATTGACTTTTTATATAATTAACCTTATTTAAAATTTATATTTTTAACCTTATTCATTTGCACATGGGTATCTATCAAAGCAATAGTTTTGCCCTTTATCTTTATCTGGATAAGGATTATAAGAACAACCCATACATGTTGAATAGTTATATCCCGCATTACAACTGCTTTCTGTTGTATATTGATTACAGGACTTTTTGCCTTTATTGTTATTTTCACTTCTCCAACCACATTCACACTTAGGTTTTGGTTTAGGTTTAGGTTTAGGTGTAGGGTTGGGACAGTTTTGTTCACACAGTGTTTTATCTGTATAAGTTCCTCTAGAATCTTGTCCACATGCACCATTTATACATTTATATTTAATTGCAGGCGGAGGAGCAGGCCGAGGAGGAGGAGGCCGAGGAGGAGGAGGCCGAGGAGATGTCGTTTGTGGAGGAGGAGGAGGAGATGTCGTTTGTGGAGGACCCCCACCATTACCATTACCACCATCAGTAGGAGATGTGGTTGAGCCACTACTATCACTGGGAGCTGAGTTTGAACTACTACCATCAGTAGGAGTTCCACCATCAGTAGGAGTAGGGCTTGAGCCACTATCAGTTGGACTTTTAGTACTTGTATACTTTGAAACTGAAGTTGGTGGTTTTGTTACATATATAATACCTTTACCATCTGTTTTAGTCATAAGTTTATCAAAGGGACTTTTAAAAGTTGTTGGAGCTGGTGTTGGAGCTGTTGTAGGAACTGGTGTTGGTTTAGATAATCTAACCGTACCTTTAGTTGTTGGTGCAGGTATAGTTGTTGGTGCTGGTTTGGTTGTTGGTGGAGGTGTAGGAGGAC
>WLWG01002465.1_pt1 | contig 14068 bp, 19 predicted proteins | sample 6712871 | NCBI WGS metagenome assembly WLWG01 (sample SAMN12718693, study PRJNA515312) | sponge metagenome | isolation source: marine sponge | host: Mycale hentscheli | place: New Zealand: South Island, Marlborough, Capsize Point | collected 2003-05-01 | reverse complement strand
TGCTTGAAATGCTGCTTCAGCTGGTGAAAGCCTGCCTTCGTTATATACTAATAACTCTGCAAACTTTATTTGTCGTTCTGTTAATTTGGCTGGTACTCCCATAATGTTTGACTTATAACGTAATCTAACGTATCAGTCAATTGTGAGAATAATACTAATATTTATACTGCTATCCGGCTGCGTAAAGGATTATGATTTGAATCCTTGGACAACAGTTTTTAAACAAATTTATAAGGCTTCGTACGATGAAACCAGAGTCAAAGTTTTGGCAGATTATTAAAAAAAATACACCCAAAATACAGTGGACAAGACTGGAATCTTGGTCCTCTTTTGGTACACCTGATCTGTTGGGATACAATGATAATTGTGGTTTTTTCATGGTTGAAATGAAGATAGCAAGGGGACCTAAAATAGTGTTTTCACCACACCAAAAACTGTTTCATCAAACCAGAACTAAACGTAACTTCATCATAGTCCAGGAAGCCTCTTCTGGACTAGTAAAACTTTATGAGTCATCCGCGATCCACGGTCTCCTGACCGATCATCGCGAAACGCCATGCTTGGCGCTTGACGATTGGGATTATATTCAACGCTTGCTGCTTGCAGCTTTACCTGACGCTTGAAGCTTGTCGCCTGAAGCTTGACGCTTGTCGCCTGCAGCTTGTAGCTTGACGCTTACAACTGTTGGCGCACGCCCGCCGCTGTCCGTCGACTGCTTTGGGCTAATGGCCGTCTTCTCTCGAGAAGCTCGTAATTTTTTATAATAGTTAGGATGCCTGAACATTAGTGTTTACCATATGAAACTACTTTTACAGCAGGATCCCAGCATTGTCGACAGTCGCCACACTTGCCGCCTTGAGATGGAGCCGGGCAGCTGGCGTCTTTCAATACTACCATCGAAGAGTTGGGCCAGGTTGTGTTTTCTTGTCCAATCATTGGAGGGGAGAACCTGATCACCAGGTTAGCTGGTGCTCTGTCCAGGTGGTCCTTCACCCACGCTTCGCGCGTCGGCATCCAGTGTTTGGTGTCAGGTGTTAACCTGCATACTTCAAAAATTTTATTTAAATGATCTAGATCTTGGACGTCGCCGGCGTCGTGCCATCTAAAATATTTCTGTCTTTGAATTTGTGAAACCATGGCCGCGGTCCACAGCTTGTTAGTCAGGCTGGCCAGTCTCACGTATTGCGCGGCTTTGATTGCTTTGTATCTTGTGTAGTTACCCTTCAGGGCGTAACACATTGAACAAACTGAATTTTTAATTTTTCTTAATTTAGATCCTGTCTTACACTCCCACGCTGGCAGACTGTAACTTAACCCAGGCATCTTTGAGGTTCGAGTCATGGACCCGGTGATTGCTGCTGCTTCTTTTACTTTCATATTATCCTTTCTGTTTACTCTTATATAATCCCATAGTCACCAATTGTCAAGTGCTTGCTGCTTGTAGCTTGAAGCTTTTATATTTTCTAGTTTAGAATGATTTTTAGAATCATTCTAAACTGCGCTTGCAGCTTGACGCTTGTAACTTAATTCATATGAAACCAGCCGCGTTCCGTCGACGTACTAGCGGCCGGCCAAACTCCAGGTCCCTACCCTTTCAGGTCACAGGTAACGTCCAGGGAAATGCCAGTGGCAAGATATGTACGCCCTTGAGCTTTCAAAATTCTATGACCAGCCAACGCCAGAGTCTCTGTGTTCTAGCGGCGGCGGCGCGTTAACTGATCCCAGGTCCCTTATCTCTCTAGAGATGCGATCTCCACCCATAGCTATTGGGGTGTAAAGGACCAGGGATCAGGGCAGGTTGTCTGTGTATCCCTGCCGTTAATCCTACCATCTTTTGCCGGTGATGGTCCCGTTAAGTTTTATAGTTTTGAATAGCGATAAAACTTCAAATGAGGCTATGTAACTATCTTATATTATCCCAGACAATAAGTCAAGCATTAAATTAAAATAAATTTATTTTTTTTTCTTGACTTTAATTTACTTATAATATATAATCCCATAATAACAGAAAGGATAATATGGAAATGGATAAACATTTTACAATAACTTATTATGCAAAGAAGCATAAAAAACATATATCAAGACAAGCTAAATGGGATAGCTTATGTAGATACTTTACTGCAAAGAGTGGTAATAGTTGTATCACTTATTTTGATATTGACGCAAACAATTATAGGACTGCAAGTGGCAATTATAAGATAAGATTTTAGTTGACAAAGGTTTTATAATAATATATAATCCCACAATAAACAGAAAGGAAAACAATGCAATACTTAATACTAAAACATACACCATACGAATACATCAATGATAGTTTTGATATCGTATCGGCAACAGATAACTTTGATGAGGCAACAAATAAAGTACAAGGTTATAGAATGATTAACGAAGATAAATCAGTTTCATTTTCAATTTTGAAATATGAAAAACCATTAGTCTTAACAAAAGAGGTAGCATGACAAAAATAAGAATGAATACAGAGTTGCGAAACAAACTCTTTAATAAAATAAAAAATGTCTTTGAAAACGAGGACACGCAAGAGAGAGAAGATTTCTTGTCAGCAAGAGAGAGTGTTGATTATCATTATGACATAGCACACAAACTTGCAAAGCAAGTAGTTGAGAGATCATATCCACCAGAAGATGTTTCTGTGTTGCGTTCTTTTAAAAAGAAATATGGTCAACCTTGTGATGTTGTTGCAAAAGATAAATGTTTTTACTTTGCACATAGTGAGGACAAAGATGATGAGGGCGATATTAAAGAAACTAAATCACATTTTGATTTTGGTTTGTTTGGTAATCTAAATGGTAGTGAATACTCAAGTGATGACGGCAAAAAGTTTGCAGTTGCATACTACCGAGAAGAACTAAAAGCAAAAGATTGCAACCCAGATATCTATGCACAACAAAATGAAAACAAAGATAACCCACACAAAACAAAACATGTTGACGAGTGTATGAAAGCATTGGGTTATGGAGTTGGACACTATAATAGTGATAGTGATAACAATATGGGTATGGCAAAAGAGTTTGATAGTCCATACTATCTTGATGTCATTGGAACATCTTATTGCAGATCAAGAGCAATCGCATGTACTAAAGACGAGTATGAAACTTTTAATGATTGGCGAATTGCAAAAGGTAATGTTATATCTAAACACCAAACATGGATTGATACAATTCAAAAACAATGCGATCAGTTAAAGATTGGATTGAAAGCATACAGATATCTTTCCGAGGGTATTGAGTTGGCTACCGAGTTAGGTATTCAAGTTGATGAGGCAGAACTAATTAGAACTAACTCAACAGGTTTGACTATCTATAATCCAAGCAATCTTGCAAGTATGATTAAAGGTATGAAGAACAAACATCAATCAAGAGAGGCGAAGATATTGGCTAGAAAAAAATATGAAGAAAGTATAAATTAACACTTGACAAATGTATGGGATTAGTATATAATCCCATACATAATAAACAGAAAGGATAACAATGAGTGAAATGATAGCAAGATTACTAATGGTACTAACAGGCTTTGTATTAGCAATGTTAGGTGTAATAGTTTTTGTACATAGTGGCGAACACCAGATGTTAGGAATATTAATTTCTTTTGCTGGTGTTGTGTCAATGTTTGGGGGGTTACCAGATAATGCCTAACAAACATTTTTGCCAAGGACCAACTTGCCATACTAGAACTACACAGGATAGGTTTTTAAAATCTAGAGGTGTTGTTCGTGGAAGATATGCAAGACTCAACCGAGATGACAGAACAGAATATTATCCAGAAGATAAATTCTTTTGTAGTTTGGGTTGTGCTAAAGATTGGTTGTCAGTTCATATGGATAACATTGAACAGGGCAGACCAATTGAGTTTATCAGACACAGGCGAGAGAGTGGTGGTTATGAGAAAGTATCAACGACTCATGACAATTATTATGGGACAGGAACTTATACAAGTAGTGCAATTAAAAGGGTTGACAATGGATAAGGATTAGTATATAATCCCATACATAACAGAAAGGATAACAATGAGTAAATTAAAAGACGCAACAATGATAGACGCAACCGAGGAAAGAAAGAATAGATTCAATGGCGAATCATACTTACTTACACCACACGAAGCAAAGATACATGATGAGATATTTATCAACGAACTACAAGCAACGATCGAAGATAAAGAAGCCGGTATCGATGGTCATTCTAAACTCTGGAACAGAGTGAGAGATGGTCTTAACTATTTTAGACAGAATAATGCAGAAGCATATATGGTATTACTAGATTAACTTTCTGTTAATAACGCGCACAATCATAGGTTGTGCGCGGCTCTCAAGGGGTCCCGAGCGGATCGCACTACAGAAAAAAAACATAACACCCCCCACACCCTTTTGTAAAAAGGGGTCCCAATAGGTTTGTATGTATGCCTTGATTTAGAGATAGATCAGCTGTAAAATCATTATGGAGAAGAAAACAGAACTACAAAAAATTCTGCAAAAATTTTTATGAAACAAGACTTTATTGAAAAGCTGCCGCCCGACGCGCAAAAAGAATTCCTGAAATTAGCGATGAAGCTAAATGAGAAGACCAAGCAAACCAAGGTCCACGATTCGTTCTTGGATTTTGTGAAACACGTATGGCCTGAATTTATCGAGGGCAAGCATCACAAAAAAATTGCGGAAAAATTTAATAAGCTCGCACAGGGTAAAATTAAAAGACTTATAATTAATATGCCACCAAGGCACACAAAGTCAGAGTTCGCATCATTTCTACTTCCATCGTGGATGGTGGGCCGTAAACCAGATTTAAAAATAATCCAGTCAACACACACCACGGAGCTTGCTATACGATTCGGTCGTAAGGCAAAGACGTTAATGGATTCACCAGAGTACAAAGAAGTTTTTAAAACAAGACTACGAGAGGATAGTCAAGCAGCTGGTAAATGGGAAACAGCCCAGGGCGGTGAATATTATGCAGCTGGTGTTGGATCAGCAATCACGGGTCGTGGAGCGGACTTACTTATCATCGATGATCCACATTCAGAGCAAGACGCACTCAATGTAACAGCTCTTGAGCGAGCTTACGAGTGGTACACGTCAGGACCACGTCAGCGTCTTCAACCAGGTGGAGCAATCGTTGTGGTTATGACAAGATGGAATATGAAAGACTTAACTGGTATGTTACTTAAATCACAAAAAGAATTAAAATCAGATCAGTGGGAGATCATAGAGTTTCCTGCTATCATGCCATCAGGTAAACCTGTCTGGCCAGAGTATTGGAAATTAGAAGAATTAGAAGGTGTCAAAGCATCTATTAGTATTGGTAAGTGGAATGCACAATGGATGCAAAATCCTACTGCAGAAGAAGGATCATTAATCAAACGAGAATGGTGGAACGTGTGGGAGAAAGATTACATACCGCCTTTGCAACATATTATTCAAAGTTATGACACAGCATTTTTAAAAAAGGAGACAGCCGACTATAGTGCCATCACCACCTGGGGTGTATTTTACCCAGACCAAGATAGTCCTGCTAATCTAATATTATTAGATGCTGTAAAAGAACGACTAGAGTTTCCAGAACTCCGGCGTGTAGCGCTAGAACAGTATAGATACTGGAATCCTGAAACTGTTATTATTGAGTCTAAAGCTTCTGGATTACCTTTAACTTATGAGTTGAGAAAAATGGGGATACCTGTTATAAACTTCACACCTAGTAAAGGAAACGACAAACATGCTAGGGTTAATGCTGTGGCCCCGCTATTTGAGTCGGGCGTAATTTGGGCTCCAGACCATAAGTTTGCTGAAGAGGTAATTGAAGAGTGTGCATCATTTCCTTATGGAGATCATGATGATTTGGTGGATAGTACAACACAAGCGGTAATGCGTTTTAGACAGGGAGGATTTGTAATTCACCCGGATGATGAAAAAGAAGACACACTACCGAGGATAGAGAGAACATATTACTAATGGCAACACGATCAAATTTAATAGCAACGTATCAAAACAATCCGACTTTACAAAGTCAGTATACTCAACAACAGTATTTAGATTTATTTGATTTTGGTCAAACACCCACACCAACTCCTACACCTACACCAACTCCTACACCAACACCTCCTCCTTCTGGTGGAGTTACAAATATTATTGGACAAGATTTAAATCAAGGCGGTGGTGGTGGAGGAATTCCTATGGTTGGAAGTGATGGTCGTATTGCAGATTTTAATGAAGCAATTACCGTAAGACAAAATAGATTAAACGATCCAGGTAAAATTGCACAATTTGCATATGACAAGGGACTTCCTAAACAAGCTTCTTATAATGAAATGTTATCAAGAGGAATGTTAGGAGCTAAAGATACAAGACTAACCTCTGGTATACCATTTGGAGTTTCTGGAATGATAGCAAAAATGATGCCAGATAATTATTATGACAAGATGACTTTAGGAGAACAAATAATGACCCAAGCAAATATGGGTTACACAGATCCTAAAACAGGAATGTCAAACAAAGATCCTTTTGGTATTAATGTAAGATCTGCATTTGGAGATTATGGAGCGTATTCAACTAAAAGAGCAGATGACTTAGCTAAATCTTTAGCAAAAAGTGCAAAAGCTAAAGGTTTAACTTTTGATCCCATAACAGGTAAAGCTACAGGTACTGATAAAGATGTATTAGCAGAATGGACTAGACTGAATAATTTTAATTTAAAAAGTTTTGGATTTTACAATAAAAATAAAAAACAATTATCAAATATTAGAGCAGACCTTGCTTTAATTCAAAAAGCAAAAGACGAAGCAGCTAAAAAAAATAAAATAAGACAAGTTAAAATGGAAGAAGCTAGAATAAGAGGAGATAATCCTTCTGCGGGTAGTTTCAGTAGTAATTCACCAGGTGGTATTTCTCAAGCAACTTCAAGAGCCGCAAGAACAGATCAAGATGGAAATCAAATGAGTGGTTGGGGATGGAAAGACGGCGGAAGAGTATATCTTTACAACAGGCTAAAATAATGCCCGGACAATTCGAAGGCATCCTAGATAAATTACAAACGAAACTAGGTAAACAAACAATTAGACGTGCGAGCACGATCAACCGACCGCGACCCAAGTTCGAAGTACAACAAATCCAGATTTTCAATGAGTTCAACCGACGTAATCCAAAAGCGGACGGCGGATCGGTAAATGGTTCATACGAAGCAGCGTTACGTAAAAAGATAGAAGAGCTTATGGACGATGGTTATGAATTTGGTGAAGCGGTGCGTGAAGCGATGAGACAGGGTTATAAAGATGGTGGAACAACAAAACAAATAATGTTTAGTGTAGTTGAAGATTTTATAAGAAACAAAAAAAGAAATCCTACTGCAAAAGAATTAATAAAACTTACAGAAAAAATTAATGATACTATTAAAGAAACAGTAGACAAAAAAGATTTCTTTAAAAAAAGATATAATATTTCATTAAGAGGTGATGAAACTGAAAGAGAACTTAAATATTTAACTGAATTGTTAGATGATTTTGAAAAAAACTTACCTAACGCATCTCCAAAAGATAAACTTGCAACTTATCAATTTGGTAAAAAAAGAAAATTACAATCTATTGCTAGAAGTTATGATAAATATGGCAAAGAAGCTATTGATGAAGCAGCTAAAATTAGAAATATAGATTTAAAAAACGTAGGAAGTGATTTAAGAAGATCTGTAGAAAGAAACGTAAAGTCAGGCAAAGGAACTACAAGTCCTGTCAAAACAAAAACACACATATATCCTAAAGGTAATAGATTCGGAAGATATTGGTCGGACATTCCTGGAACTAATCAAACAGGAATAAGTTTAAAAGACTCTGCAACTAAAGATCAAATTTTAAAATTAATAAAAGAAAACCCTGATCTTGGAAAAAAAGATATGATTAAAGCTAAACTTTTAACTAGAAATCAAGCTGATCTTTTTCCACCAGAAGTTTATGGCAATCCTGGTAAAAAAACTAAAGTATTTAATGCTGGTACTAAAGGATCTAGAGTTAGACAAGCTTTAACAAAAAGAAGATCTAGTCCTTCTATGGAAGTAGCATTACGTTCTCCTAAAATACCAGGGAGCACAAAACAAATACAATTAGGGCATGCAGGTCAAAAAGAAACTCCGACTAGTCTTAAAAATTTAATTTATAAAGATGCTAGTGCTAATAGAAGAATGACAAAAGTTTTTGAACAACCTTTAAATGAAGCAATAGAAAAATTTAAAACTATATATAATTCAAATGCAGCACCTAATATTAAAAGACAAGCAGCTTTAGATTTACAAAAATTTGATAGATCACTTCGAAAAAAATATCCTGAATTTTCAAAACTTAAAACAAGATTAAATATTAGACCTACTAATTTAGATGAAGCTGGTATTATGGTTAGAGAAATTCTTCCAGATCCATCTTTAGCAATATCTCAAGAAGCAGGAACTACTTTAAAAGGTGTATCAGCTAAATCAGAAAAAGGACAAGACTTATTAAGATTAGGACAAGAAGCTTTAGAAAAAGCAAAAGGTTCATTAAAAAAATCTGTTAGTAGTCTTAAAGGTTCACAACTAGGATCTGTATGTAGTGTTTTAAATAAAGCAATACCGATGGCTAAAGGAGGTCGAGTAGGTTTTGCATCTGGTGGAACAATGGCAAATTGTTTAAGACTAATTGATGAAAATCCAGCAGCAGCTGTAAGAGCTATTTCTAGTATTAGTAAATCAGGTGGTAAATTAAAAAATGTAGTTAATATTGCTAGAACAATTGGTAAAGGTGTTGGCTATGGAGTATTGGCTGAACTTGCTTTTGCAACTCCTTTCGCAATAGCAGATTTAAGAGCAGGTGAGTCTGGAAAAAGAATTATAGGTAATGCAACCATGGGATTAATTGGTGATACTGTTACTGACGAACAAAAAGAATTTATGGGTAAAAAAGGATATAGAGCATATGAGTTAATGAAAGCAAATGATGCTTACAATGCACTAGGATTAGCATCTGAAGAATCTTTCAGCCCAGATGATGACATGTTAATTTCAGAAAGAATTACACAAGCAGACAATACATTAAATAAAAAACTAGAACCATATATTATGGAAGATGGTACTTTTAACGAAACTCAATTTAATCAAGACTACGGAATTGCTCAAGCAGGTTTAAAAAATATTGAAGATGTAAAAAAAATGAGAAGAGACAAAATTCAAGAAGGAATTAGAAACCGTGTAGATCCATACGCTAACGATTTTATGGCAGCCAAAGGTGGTTTAGCTACATTACCAAGAAAGGTTGATAAACCTACTAACTATGGTATAGTTGGGACAAAGGTGTATAATAATTAACAGGAAAGAGATATGGCAGAAATAGACAAACCATTACCAAACGTAGATATTAAGGATGAGGCTTTTGTAGAAACAGAAGTAGAAACTCCTATTGAAGAAAACGTAAAAAACGAAGACGTTGAAGTAACAATGGACGAAGAAGGTGGAGCAGAAATATCTTTTGATCCTAGAAAAGAAAATTTATCATCAGATACTCATTTTCAAAACCTAGCAGAAGTTATAGATGATCAAGATCTAGATGAACTAGGTACAAGTCTATTTGACAAATACACAGAATACAAAGAATCGCGTGGAGACTGGGAACAGTCTTACAGAGAAGGTTTAGAACTTTTAGGATTTAAATACGAAAGACGAACAGAACCTTTCAGAGGTGCATCAGGTGTTAACCACCCTGTACTTGCTGAAGCGGTTACACAATTTCAAGCGCAAGCTTACAAAGAATTATTACCAGCTGATGGTCCAGTGCGTGCACAAATTTTAGGTGACATCACAAATGAAAAACAAGACCAAGCTCACAGAGTAAAAGATTTTATGAATTATCAAATTATGGATCAGATGCAAGAGTATGAACCAGAGTTTGATCAAATGCTTTTCTACCTCCCTCTATCCGGATCTACCTTTAAGAAAGTCTACTACGATGATCTTTTAGGTAGAGCCGTTTCTAAATTTGTACCAGCGGATGATTTGATTGTACCTTATTCTGCAAACTCACTAGAAGATGCAGAAGCAATTGTACATGTAATCAAGATGTCAGAAAACGAATTAAGAAAACAACAAGTGTCAGGTTTTTACAGAGACATAGAATTAGGACAACCACCTGTTACATCAAATGAGTTAGAAGAAAAAGAAAGACAATTAGAAGGTGTAACTAAAAATGGTCAAGAGGATCAATACACAATTTTAGAAATGCATGTCAATTTAGACCTAGAAGGTTTTGAAGACATGGGTGCAGATGGTGAAGAAACAGGAATCAAACTTCCATACATTGTAACAATTGCAGAATCTAATAATAAAATTTTATCTATTAGAAGAAACTTTACACAAGACGATCCTGCAAAAGAAAAAATAAAATACTTTGTACAATATAAATTTTTACCAGGTACAGGTTTTTATGGTTTTGGTTTAATTCATATGATTGGTGGTTTAACTAGAACTGCAACAGCAGCGTTAAGACAATTGTTAGATGCAGGAACTTTAGCAAACTTACCAGCAGGTTTTAAAACTAGAGGTATAAGAATTAGAGATGATGCACAACCATTACAACCTGGTGAGTTCAGAGATGTTGATGCACCTGGTGGTAATATCAAAGATCAGTTTATGCAATTACCATTTAAAGGACCAGACCAAACTCTTTTACAATTAATGGGAGTTGTAGTTAATGCAGGTCAAAGATTTGCAAGTATTGCAGACTCACAAGTTGGTGACATGAATCAACAAGCTGCAGTTGGTACAACTGTTGCATTACTAGAACGTGGTTCAAGAGTAATGTCAGCGATCCACAAAAGACTATACGTTGGTCTTAAACAAGAATTTAAATTACTAGCAGAAGTATTTAAAAGTTATTTACCAGCAGAATATCCTTACGATGTTCCTGGTGCTGCTAGAAATGTTAAACAAACAGATTTCGATGACAGAATAGATATTTTACCAGTAGCAGATCCAAATATCTTTTCTCAAACACAAAGAATTTCGATGGCGCAGTCGCAACTCCAATTGGCGCAATCGAATCCTCAAGTACACGATTTATATCAAGCATATAGATCGATGTATGAAGCTTTAGGGGTAAAAAATATTAATGCGATCTTACCCCCTCCTGTCCAGCCGCAACCAATTGATCCAAGTTTGGAAGAAATTGCTGCAATGGCCGGAAAACCTTTTCAGGCTTTCCCAGGACAGGACCACAAAGCTCACATAGATTCACATTTAAGTTTTATGCAATCTAACATGGTGCAAAATTCACCGGCTGTTATGGGTGCATTACAAAAAAATATACTAGAGCGAATAAGTTTGATGGCACAAGAGCAAGTTCAACTAGAGTTTCAACAAGAATTAATGCAAGCACAACAAATGCAACAGATGTTACAGATGAATCCAAACAATCAGGAGCTAATTAATCAAGCAAATGCACTTACAAACAAGATCAATGCAAGAAAAGCTATCTTAATTGCAGAGATGACTAAAGATTATATGATGGAAGAGCAAAAAATCTTGACTGAATATGGTGGTGATCCATTACTTAAACTAAAATCAAGAGAACTTGACATCAAAGCAAGAGCAGATGAAGCAAAAAGAGCTTATGATGAAGGTAGAATTAGTTTAGACACAATGAGAGCAATGCAAAATCAACAACAGTTTGATGAAAAGATGGAACAGAACGAAGAATTAGCAGAATTAAGAGCAGATACTTCGTTAACTAAACAAGAAATGTCTATCGCTAGTAAGAAATTCGATTTCGGTAGAAATTTTAAGAAAAATTAACTATAATACTAAAAATTAAGGAGTCAAATATGATCAAAAAAGCAAAAGATCCTAAAGCTGTACCTGAATTAGGTGTTGGCAAGGATGGATACAAAACAGGTGGCGTTACAATTCAAGCTACAGACCCTTTTGAAACTCAAACAGTAACTGTTAGAGGAACAAAAGCTATGAGAGCAGAAAAAAAACCTGTTAAAGCTAAATGGTACTAGATTATGTGGTTATCGGCAATTAAATTAGCCGTATCTGCTGGTAGTAAAATTTATGCTAACAAGCAGAAGACGAAAATGGCAATGAGTGAAGCACAACTCATGCATGCCACAAAAATGGCCGAAGGTCAGGAAGCTTACCAGGGAAAACTTTTAGAAGCTCGACAATCGGACTGGAAAGACGAGGCAGTTTTGATAATTTTAAGTTTGCCCGTTTTGGTGCTCGCTTGGGCGGTCATATCGGACGACCCGACAGCGATGGACAAAGTGAAATTGTTCTTCGATATGTTCTCGCAGCTCCCATCATGGTTCACAAATCTTTGGATCTTGGTAGTGGCTTCAATATATGGTATAAAGGGTACTCAAATTTTTAGAAACGGAGGAAAAAAATGAGGCAAAACGGACAAAGATCACCAGTAAGATTTCCATACGGAAGTTCTGGTATGAAAAAAGGTGGAAAAGTTAAGAAGCAAGGATACAAAGATAGAAAAGATGAATCTATTGCTATGAGAGTAAGAAAAAAAAGAACAGCCAAACAATTAAAAGATGCTAGAGATGAATCATACGGTAAGTTTGGTTCAGCTGCTAAAAAATCTGGAAAGATCAACAGGTAGTTTATGAACTCAAAAAGAATGAACAGACTTGAAGAGCTTGGTAGAGTTGATGCTGAAAAAGCAAAAACTAGAATGGGCGCAAGAAATCTTAAAGATGAAAAGAAAAGAATCGTAAGAGAACTTAAAGCTGATGGTGGTAAAGTTAAACCTAAAAGAAGAAAAGCTGGACCAAAAGCAGGTAGACCAGCAGCACCAAGTAAACAAAGAAAAATGGGTAGAGGAGCTCAAGGTTCTAGAAAAAAAGAAGACTCATCAGTCACACTTGGTAAATTTATGAAAGCTAAAACTAAAGCTTTAAACGAAAGTGTAAAAGCTGGAGGAATGAAAGCAGATAGAGTAATTTCAGGTTCAAGGATGAGAAGTCCACAGAAGTTTAGAAAAGATGTTGAAGCTGGAAAATATAGCAAACCAAGTAAGGATGCAGCGTATTACAAAAGCATTGGTCTAACAGGTAAACGTGGTGATGCAGCAGTAGAAGATTTTTTTAAATCAGATGAAATAAGATTAAAAAATATAGCGGCTGGAAAATATGCAAAAGGCGGAAGAGCTTTAAAACCAGTTAAGCCATCTCAAAAAGGTTTAAAAAAACTTCCAACTAAAGTTAGAAATAAAATGGGCTACATGAAAAAAGGTGGCAGAGTTGGAATGGGTAAAGCTATGAGAGGTGGAGGCTGCGTTAGATAATGGCCGGTATTTTTGGAGTAGCATTAAGAGGATTGGGTATGTTAGGAAGAGGTAAAAAAGTTTCTAAAACTATCAAATCTGTTCCCCCTTCAAAAAGAAACAAAACCTTTGGAGAGCAAAAAGAAAAAATTACTAAAACTGTAGATAAGTATGCTAAAGGAGTTGATAAAGAAACTAAACTTAAAATGAAAAGTGGTACTTCTAAAACTCTTGGAAAAATTTCTAAAATATTAAAAGGAGAAAAATAATGGCTAAACTATGTCCTAAAGGTAAAGCTGCTGCGAAGAGAAAATTTAAAGTGTACCCAAGCGCCTATGCTAATATGTACGCATCAAAAGTATGTAAAGGTAAGGTTAGATCATCTGCTAAAAATGGTGGGCTACAAACTAAAAAATCTTATACTAAAGAAGATGGTAAATACTATGATACAAAAGGCAGAGAGCTAAATGTTAGTCTTAACCAAAATAAAAACAAAGGCACTTCAAGAATTAGTTTAAAAAAAAATAGATCAAGACCAACAAAATTTTCAGAGGGTGGTATGGTCATAGAGGATATGACTAGAACTATAGAAGTCTAATGGGTGATCTAAAAAAATGGGTAGATCAAAAATGGGTAGATATTGGAGCTCCAAAGAAGGATGGCAAATATCAACCTTGTGGAAGAAAATCATCAACAGGTTCAAAAAGAAAATACCCGAAGTGCGTTCCACTTGCGAAAGCCACACGGATGACAAAAGGCGAAAAGGCCTCTGCTGTCA
>WLWG01002464.1_pt1 | contig 14069 bp, 11 predicted proteins | sample 6712871 | NCBI WGS metagenome assembly WLWG01 (sample SAMN12718693, study PRJNA515312) | sponge metagenome | isolation source: marine sponge | host: Mycale hentscheli | place: New Zealand: South Island, Marlborough, Capsize Point | collected 2003-05-01 | reverse complement strand
CAGTTGGAAAACCCACCTAAACATTCACCTGTACAGTCACCATACGTCACTGGATCACCTCCTTTACTACGAGACTCTCAGCAGTCGCAACCACTGCACTGACTGCCGCCGAGCGAACCATTCTGACCGAAGTCAGAAACCTCGTTTGTCGGGCATTTCTGCCTAACAGCTATCATTTTAGCAGTCGGTCTGTTCCTGTGGATATGGCGATTTGGTTCGATTGAATCGTCGAGGCTGAAGAGGACTGAAAAAACTTAGAATCCGCTTGGTTTGGACCGGTTTTTTGTTCTTCGGAGCAGGAGTAACTGTTCACGACCTTCTCTCTCCGGGTAGCAGTCACGGGGCGTGAATGTCTCCATAATCGAGAAGACGCCGTCAGCTAGGAAGAGAGATTCTAGTTCTTGAATGGTCGTGCCGTGAGGTGGGCCATTGGCTGCTCGCGTGTCGGTTCTTTGTGGGTTTAGATAGAAAATACCCAGAAGAAATCCATCTGGTTTAAGGCCTGCTGCTACAGCAGATACATACGCCGGCCGTTCCTTGGGATCAATCGCGCAGAAACACGTATGTTCCCACAGCCAATCACATGTCCCCAATAAAGTTTTTGGTAGTGAGAAAAGATTTTCTTTTTCGTACCGTTCGTTTCCATAGACCTTATTTTGACGGCACTCTTCAATAGCTGTTTTCGAGATATCAATTCCAACTGGAAACGATGTGGGTTCGGCAGAGGCAATGGCTCGTACGTCATGTCCTTTGCCGCACCCAGGGACGAGAACGGACCCGGTCATACGCCCCTGATTGTCTTCGAGCCAGGCCACCAATGCCGGTGATGCGCGCCCTTTGTCCCAGGGTGTATCACCCTGACGATACCGTTCATCCCAATCGGGTTGCATGGTGTTCGTTCTATTCAGCGTTTTGTTCTAGTTTGATTACGCATGAGTTTTAGGGATTTTCTGTGCGATTTTATGACATGTTCTTTTGGTGATCCAGCGACGGTAGCAGAACATGAAGTATAGGTTGGGGTACGAAAAAAGAATCCTCGTCACTATGCCCCACAAACCCCTTTTATGCTCGTACTCAATGTGTTCATTGATGTGTGTATGATTTGCGTCAACTTCGGTAAACGTGTGGGTATGTTCCCACTTTTTTGCGGGACCACTTTGTTGAACGTCGGTGAAGCCGTTGCCGGAGACATTCTTATGGATCGCGGTCCAGCGTAGCGGAAGCGGCCCTACCCAGAGTGTAAATCGTGAAATTGAACCTTCTGCAAGCGGCTCAACAGATTGAATCTGCACAATCGTTGGTGGTGGGGTTAACTGCTTAAGGGCGGAAGTGCCATGATGAAATTCCTGAACCACAGCTAACGGTGCATCTACTTCAAATGAAAAATCAAAGACGGGCATAATACAATTAATTCACGAGGTCGAGTTTGCTAAGAGCCTCTTTTGCTTTTTCTACATGCTTGGACGCAGAAAATTGACTGGAAAATGCGAGACGAATAATTCCGTTTTCGTCAATGACAAAGGTTGTTCGGCCTGGGAGTATTCCGAGAGTTCGGGAAACACCAAAAGCCCTGCGTAAATCTCCGTCAGGGTCGCTTGCAAGGAGGTAGGGGAGAGTGTATTTCTCAGCAAATCCTTTATGGCTTTCTTGTGTGTCGCTGCTAATGCCAATGACCTTAGCATTGAAGCCTTCAAAGTCCTGATAGGCATCCCGGAAGGAACAGGCTTCGCTCGTGCAAACAGGTGTATTGTCCTTCGGGTAGAAGAAAAGTACGACCGGCTGGTGTTTTTCGAAATCGGAAAGTTGTACTGTGCTCCCATTATGGAGTTGAAGCGTAACATTCGGCGCTTTGGTGCCAACGGTTCCCGGCATAGATATTCCTTCTTTTGCAGCAGTGGTGTGACATCCTGTTGCGCACAACAACAGGAACGAGAACCAGGTTACTTTGTTAATGTGTCGCGTCATCAGGAGGAGTGGGCTTGTCCATGAACTGTCCGGCGGTGGCACCCATGGACAGATACATACTCATGAGTCCGTCAATTGGCATGCCCGCTGGAACTACGTTTTCAACCGGTATGAACATCATAGCGCCACCAAAGGGAACTGGCGCGGTTGGAATAATAACAATAAAATGCTCACGATCTAGCACGGTATATCTCTCGGAAGAAACCAGCAGTGCAAGAACCCGTGATGGCGATTCTTTTCCAAAGGAACAAAAAACAGGAGTCATGCCCGCCATGGCATCATTTTCATTCGGGCCAATCATATCGATCATTTGGCGGCTTGTGCTGTAAATACTTCCAACGATTGGAATTCGTTTGAACGCGCTTTCGACTGTTTTTCCGAGCCATTTTTTTGCTCCCAATTCCACGAGGAGCCCAACAGCAAAAACAACAACGATGACAACTGACCATCCAAGGAAATACGGCGTTGCAGCATCTTTGCCGACCTGCATGCCAATGGCAGTAAGTTGTCGGCCAATAAACGTTTCTGGCCCACAGAGGTACTCGAGATACTCGACGACCCAGACTACAACTGCGACAGTGACAACGACTGGTAGAATTGCCAGCACGCCGGCAACAAAAAAACCAGTAAGCCGTCTGAGTAAAGCAAGCGTCATTCGTGTCATAGTCTTTATCCTTTGTATTTTCATTTCACTGTTCGTGTGTTGTGGCAGGTTTTGTGTTGTTGGAGCGTTGTTCGAGTGCTGCCACAACGGCACAACCACAGGAATCACTCCATACATTGACGCTGGTACGGAACATGTCGAGCACTCGATCAACTGCAAGAATTATGCCTTGCATTTCGATGGGTAGACCAACTGCTTGAAGTATTACAATCATCATGACAAGCCCAGCGTGGGGGATGCCTGCTGCGCCAATGCTTGCGAGCAATGCAGTAATTGCAACGATCAGTTGTTGTTCAAGTGGCAAGACGGCTCCGTGGTAAAGCTGGCCAATAAAAAGCACTGCAACGGCTTCGTAGAGTGCTGTGCCATCCATATTTATGGTTGCACCAAGCGGGAGCACAAAGGAGGAAATGCGATTATCGACGCCTGCCCGGTTCTCAACGCAGGCCATAGTCAGGGGCAGGGTGCCATTTGACGACGCTGAACTAAAGGCTGTGAGTAGAGCTGGGGAAAGCGCCTTTGCATAGGCGACTGGATCACGGCGGGCGACAAATTTGAGGATGAGTGGTAGCACAATCAATGCGTGTGTCATTAATGCCGCGATGACGGTCAGGAGATACCAAAAGAGTGATTTGAATACAGCCGGCCCTTGTGTTGCGGTTACAAAAAGCATGAGGCATAACACCCCAAGAGGAGCTAAGGCAATAATGGCCATCGTCATGGCCATCATGACTTCAAAACCAGCTTCTGCTGCTGCACGAACGGCCCGAAGTGTTTTTCCACCCACAATGACAGCAAAAATTGAGAATGCCAACGTGAACGAGATGATTGAAAGGAAATGCGAGTCCGCGATTGCAGCAATTGGATTAGTAGGAATCATTCGTTCAACCTGATCGAAGAGCAGGGCGCTAAGAGACTGACCACCTGTTTCTGCCGCCGTAACAGGTGGGGCAGCATTGTCTGTGATGCCAGGCCTGAAAATATTAACGGCTACTAAACCGATAGTGATTGCGGCTGCGCTGGTACATACGTAATAAAGAATCGTGCGTAGGAACATGCCACCAAGGCTCGCAGCGTCACCAAGGCCTGTTATCCCGCAAATGAGTGAGGTGATAATAAGAGGGACGGCAACCATCTGTAAAAGTCTGAGAAAGAGATTGCCCACGTGCTGAGCAGCCTCGCCAACAGTTCGAGCGGTACTTCGGCCGAACTGATGAAACCAGGAAGCGGCAGCTGGGTGGGTGTGCCGCAGTTCATCGACCGTTGCTGCTGCGCCTGCAGTCTTTCGTGCTCCATCAACAATCGCGGAATGCTCTTCTCCAGAAACCGTTGTCCAGTTGATTGCAATATGATTTGGTGAATCTTGAATCGTGAGTGCGGTCAGCGTTGAGGGCAGTTGTTCACCCTGTACAACAGTAGTGCGAGTTCCCCCATAGATATTGAGGCTGACTCCGGCTACGGCACCAATTGCCATTCCAATTGCGATCTGCCAATGTAAAGCGAGTTTGGTCATGGGAAATATGTGATTGCTTCTTTAAGGCGCGATAAAGGACCAGGATATTGGGTCCTGCTTGAGAGAGAGAAGGATCCGCTGATGGCCCGATGCGTGAAGTGTAAGAACGTCAAGTTCTTCAAAATGACAGGCCACAACAACGAAGTGAGCATAGCCACTGTGATCATCGGGTTCAGGGATGGTAGGAGCAGGCGGGAATTGATTCATGATCGTGCCTGGCGAGTTTGGTGTTCCATAACAAGCGCGGCTTGTAGTCCGTGACGTATGCCACGCTTGTTCAGCCCGACTGTCTTGGTGGTGGACCGTAGCCGATGCGATAAGACGTATTTGAACACGTGACGCTGGATCATACCAATGCAAGCAGAGTGTGCGGCAATACCGAAGATCTTTGAGTTTTGGTGAACGAATATCTGTATGGAAGGCAATTTCATGTGTGTCGGCATCAAAATGGCGAAGTACAACAGAGCGTGAACGCGGGCTTCCATTGGTTGTAATGGTACTGACAGTTGCTATGTGAAATGGATGTTTTGCGGAGACTATGGCCTCATGGAATTGCGAGCCGCAAAAGTCCCAGAATGATAAGGCATTGTATTGGGTGAGATCCCAGGCTGAATTTTTCACAATAGAACTTTTCTCGTAACAAACATGAGAGGCGTATGTATAATTCGCTGCTGCTGGGTGCTGCACGTTTCTGTGGGATGTAGCATACCTTGGAAAACAAGAAAAAATTGACAGTTCTTAGGAGGTCCTCATGGTGAGAATATATGGCAGTGTTTTTCTCGTTGTTTTGTCTTTTTGTGGAATCCATAAGGTTCGAGCGAATGAGATGTCAGTTGAAGTGGTAGCTGTAGCATCTGAACCATCTGGCATGCAGCCACTCTTCAATGGGAAGGATTTAACGGGCTGGGTTGGTGACTCGCGGCTTTGGAGTGTCCGAGATGGCGTTATTCATGGAGAAACAACCGAAAAAAATCCGACAAATGGCAATACCTTTCTTATCTATAAGGGGCCGGGTGATACGCCAGAAGAGTTTGAGGACTTTGAGCTACGGCTGTCCTTTCGGTGTAACGCAACAAATAATTCAGGAATCCAGTATCGGTCCGAATGGTTATCTGAGCGAAAAAATGACTGGGTTCTTGCGGGGTATCAGCATGAAGTACGGAATGAAATTCAATTTCCTAACGTTTCATCATTCATCTATGACGAAAAGGGAAAAGGTAAAAGGCTTTGTTACATCGGTGAGAAGTGCATTCGTAACGCAAAAGGTGAGAAAGAAGTTACTGGAATGCTTATTGATGAACCCCAATTCCAGAAGCTATTTAATCTGGATGGATGGAATGATGTCGTCATCGTTGCTGAAGGAAATCACATACGCCACTACTTAAACGGGCGTCAGGTAATTGATTTTGTCAATCACGACCCGGTAACGGTTCGTAAAAAAGGTGTCATTGGGCTGCAGCTCCACGGAGGGAAGCCGATGTGGACTGAATTCAAAGATATTCGTCTCAAACTGAATAATTAATTGTTTTGCGCGGTGCGTTTTCAAGATGCAATAAAAAAAGAGCAGCCCGTCGGTCCCAGGTGGAATCGACGGGCTATCTTTCTCTTTTTACAACACGGTTCAGACCAGGTCGTATGCCTGTTCCTGATGTTCTGTCAGGTCAAGACCCATCTGTTCCGTCTCAAGAGATACTCGCATGCCGACAAGTTTGTTGACAATGATAAAAGCAACAATTGAAACGACACCACTCCAGACGATCGTGACGAGCACACTCTTTGTTTGAGCCCAGACCTGATCCATCATTTCAAGTTCCATTCCGGCGCCACCGAATTGCTCGGCTGCAAAAACTCCTGTGAGAATAGCTCCGATAATGCCGCCAATCCCATGAACACCAAAGACATCGAGACTGTCGTCGTATCCAAATTTATGTTTGACGGTTGTTGCGAAGTAGTAGCACAACAAGGATGAAATTGCCCCAAGTGCGACTGCACCAAGTGGTCCAGCTGTGCCACTGGCTGGAGTGATAGCAACCAGACCAGCAACTGCTCCAGTCGCTATACCAAGCGCCGACGCTTTGCCATGTGCCCAGAGTTCAATGAGCATCCAGACGGTTGCGGCAGTGGCTGCGGCGATATGAGTGACTAAGAGGGCCATTGCGGCAGTTCCGTCAGCAGCGAGTTCACTGCCGGCATTAAACCCAAACCAGCCTACCCATAACATGCCTGCACCCATAACGGTAAACGGAAGATTGTGAGGACGCATGGGTTCCTTCGGGAAGCCTTTTCGAGGCCCGAGAAGAAGACACGTAACTAGCCCGGCAATTCCGGCATTCACATGAACAACTGTGCCCCCTGCAAAGTCTAAGACCTTCCAGTCAGCAAAAAGGGCGCCATCGCCAGCCCAGGCCATGTGGCAAATTGGCAGGTAGGAAAATGTAAACCAAAGAATACTAAAGAGCATCATTCCAGAGAATTTCATGCGTTCAGCAAATGCACCAACAATAAGAGCTGGTGTAATGATGGCAAACGTCATTTGAAATGCCACGAAAAGCGATTCTGGAATAGAACCGCTTACGCTTTCAACTGAAATCCCCTTGAGAAAAATCTGGTCGAAGCCGCCAATAAATTTTTGAAGGCTCCCTCCATTTGAAAAAGCGAGGCTATATCCGTAGGCAATCCAAAGAAGTGTCATCACACCAGCTAATGCAAAGCATTGGACGAGAACTGAGAGAACATTCTTGGATCGAACAAGTCCGCCGTAGAAAAGAGCGAGTCCGGGAAGTGTCATGAACAAAACGAGGGCCGTTGCCACGATCATCCAGGCTGTGTCAGCTCCATTTATAGATGCTGTGGCATCTGCCGCGAGTAGACGGGTTGATGAAAGGAGACAGAGAAAACTAGCGAATAACCCAATCCGCCAGACTTTGGTTGTATTCGTTGGTGTGTACATGGATTTTCCATAGAAGTGGAGTGTTGAAGGGATTTTGCCAAGTCCGCCGTCCTGACAAAATGATTTGAGCCAGATCGTACCATGCAAGGGGGGGTTCGTCAGCCATGTAGCTAGGACCGGTCGTTCGAGCATAGGATTCACTTGGGTCGGCAGCCCTACAGAAACAGTGGTTTGATGCCAAAAAAGCCCACCAGCATTTCATTTTGGAAATGAGATGACACGGAGCGGAGCATTCACGGCGTACTGAACAGGAATGCTTCAGTCGAGGGCCTGAAGCAAGTGATCTGAAGAAGGGAAGAGGGAACGGGTGGCGTGGTTGGCCCAAGTCTGTGGCGATTTGTTTCGCCGTATCAACTCATGCCTCTGGCTTCATGTGAACATCCATTTGTGGAAAGGCGATTTCGATATTTTCTTCAGCAAAGCGTTCGGCGATAGCATTGTGAATTTCGTTAATTGTCGAAAAACGATTATCTAAACTTGCGAGATAGAATCGCACGGCAAAGTTCAACGTGGAGTCACCAAACTCATCGAAGGTGACTATTGGGGCAGGCTCCTTAAGAATGTGTGGTGTTTGGTTGCAGATTTCTTTCAATACAGCCCCGACGTGTCGTGTGTCCGTTCCGTACGCAACACCGACCCGAACCAAGGACCGGTTGACAGAGTCTGACAGTGTCCAATTAATAACACGACCTGTGATCAAATCTTTGTTAGGAATCACATATTCCTGCCTGTCATAGGTTGTAACCGTTGTCGCCCTCATCCGAATACGGGAAACAACACCCGTGACAGTATCAATTGTGACAACATCTCCGACACGAATTGGCTGTTCAAACAGCACAATCAAGCCACAGACGAAATTTGCAACGACTTCTTGGAGCCCGAAGCCGAGTCCAACACTGAGGCCGGCAGCAAGCCATTGAACACTACTCCAGCGGAGCCCTAATGTTCCCGCCACAACGATTACCCCGCAGAAAGCAAATATATAGCTAATGAGTGTGTTCATCGCATAACGCGCAGCATTATCTAGAGGCAGCCGCTGAAGGATGAGCGCCTCGAGGAGTCCGGGGGTGTTTCTGACAAGAACGAATGTTATTAACAAAGTGGGCAAAGCAATGAGAACATTGCTTAATGCTACGGTACTCACAACGGTTCCATCAGGGGCGGTCTCCTGCCAGAGGACGATAGAGTCAAGGAATGACAAAGCTGGTAATACTGGGCCCCAGATCCAGATAAGGCCAAAGAAGAGCACAATGATTACAGATGCGTTGATTAACCGATGGGTCTGTTGATCGATAGCTGAGAGTTTCATCTGGTTCACATCAAGGATTTCAGCCTTAGCGCCAGACGCTTCGGCCTGTTCTTTGATTGCGACCTGTTCCTTCAGTTGCCGTAATGCGATTCGTCTTTTTGAGACAAGAAGCCATCGCTCAGCGATACCTTGAAGGACAGACGCAGCAACGGCAAGCCAGATTGTCTGATAAAGCGAAATGGTCAATTGGCCAGCCGCGTAGGCGTAGCCTGAAAGACTGAGTCCAGCAAGGAAAACAGGAATTGCAATAAGGAGTGGTCGCCAGATCCATGTCAGTTTGGCCAGGAGGCTGTCTGGCTGAGTTGCTTCAAGACCTGCAATAACGCCTGTTTTTTTCCCCATTAGTTTCCAGAGCGTGCTCGATATGAAAATCATTAATATCGCAAACACAATCCGTGCGAGTGCTGAAATCTCACGGTGGACATACCGCTCTAGGAGGAGAAACGTTGCGAGGAAAACAAGAGTTAGCCCTATCCATCCAAAGCGTCGCACGGCCTGCCCAAGCGGCTTGATGACTAGTTCAGGCCAGCCAAAGTGTGCAGTAGCTACACCATGGGGTCGTATTAGTTGTCGAAGAATTTCTAGTGGAAGAAACACCAGCGCCGTTACGCCGAGGGCATCAGCAAGAGAAGATTCTGTTGACTCAGGTTCCGCATAATGACCAAGAAACCAAGAAATCGCAGTCAGCGCAAACCACAAGGGAAGAGCAGCAAAAATGGTGTAGCAGACGCCCTGTAGCGTTGGTAATAGCCGCATGGCATTCGAGCCACTGATGGAACTACTTAATGCCGTAATTCTTCGGATAAAATATCTGTATGACAGCGCGAGCGACAAAGTGATCAAAAGGAAGGAGGTTGCAAGGTAGGGTTTAGCCTTGACGGTATTCCAGAATGACGCGAAAACCTTAGCAACCGGGTGTGTTTCAAACTGCTTTACGACTGTCAGGAGTCGGGTTGCATCCGAGAACCGTACCGGTTTGTCACTGCGAACCCAGAGAAGGTTGGTATCAATAAGATGCTGATATTCATCTATTATATGCGATAGTTTGTCCAGATTGACGCCAGATGGAATAAGAATGTCAACGAGGCAGCGATCGATATCAAGACTCATCGCACTAAGAATTTTCTTCCGTGCAGTAAGTACCTTTTTTTGTTCCGGATTTCGGACGGAATTGAGTTGCTGGTCTGCTTTATCAATTTCGGTGTCGATGTCACCAAGAATATCTTGTGCACTGTCAACTGCGTTGCCCCGAGAATACGCTTGGCTTAGCGTTGCTCGTTCCCGATTCAGCATGACATGTTTTCTACGCAACAGGTAGCCGGCGGTGCGACTCAATCCCGATCCGGTTGCTCTATCTGCGTCTACAAGTGATGCAGTTTCTTGAAGGTCGTCCCGCAGACTATTTGTTTTCTCTTTCAGCGAGAGCAGTTGGGTACTCCATGACTCTGCACTTGCAACGGTGAGTGGCCATAGATCAAGTAACTCGAAAAAATGTTCATATGCATTCTTGTCAGCAAAATCAGCTTCTTTCACAGACGCACGATACTCAGCGATTTCGTTTGTGATTTCGTCTGTGTGGCGTCGTGTAATCCATGCAGTGACGTTGGTTAAGGCTTTTGACAGCGCATCGGCACGCTTGTCGAGAGCCGCTTTTTCTAGTGGAAGGATGCTTGCCTCAGCATCGTATGTTGCAATTTTTTGTCGAGAGAGTTCGAGAACAGTCTCAAGCTTTGCCCGCTTCGCGACTGCTGCCTGCTTTAGTGCTGCGGCAAGTACTGGATTGGAATCAGTATTTTCTTCCGGGACTTCTAATGAACCTAATTCCTCTTCAGTCTGAGCTATCTGGACCGGGAGTGCTTTCGTCTCTGTGCGACGCGCATTGAGTTGCTGCTGAATCTGGTTTGCTTGATTTGTTGTTGAAAGAAGATCTTTATTGAGAGTTCTTAAAAGTTCTTCAATTTTACTGGCGTCACTTTCAGAAGTAACTCCACCAAGTGATATGGTGATGGGGTCCTCATCAGTAGACTCAGCAGCCTTTTTGCGCTGCTCCGAAGACTGCAATGCTTTGACTAGCTGCTTGATTTGTTGTTGGTCTTCGTCCCTGCATTCGATGTCTTTCAGGGTGGAGGTGAGGACTTCCTGACAACGAGTTCGCAACTCTTCTGGTAGTGAGTTGTCAGTACGTACGGCGTCAATTTCTTCACGAACCTTGGCGGCATCAATGGTTGCAGATGAGGCGTTGTTTTTTAAATCGTCTGGAGTCTTGTTTTTATTGGGCTGATCTTTTTGTACTTTTGTGGGTGGTTTCGGCCCTGACCCAACAGGAGCCGTTTGGGCTGCTTGAGCCCGTGTGGCCATGGCAAGAAGACAGACGACCCCAATTAGAAGTAATGAGCCGTAAAACCGATAAAGAAGCGAATTTCGGGAGATTTGGCATTGCCTGTATGCTGGCATGATATTCATTCGATCAGAGCTTGTGAAAATAGGACTTTTCAATGTAAGGTCGGCTGGTCAACGTATTGAATACAGCAGTTTTACCCTGAAATACGCAATAATATTGGAAAAATAGTTGATCATTTGTGAACTGGGCTGTAGGGTTCGGTGAGAAGGCTGATCCACATGGAGAGGCTACTGTACAAAATTTGTGATCTTTGAAGCTACTACCGCTGCTTGGATTTGGCCTTAAGGAATGGGGTGTGTGTGTCCGTCGAGAATATTTCTGGATGTCAGTTGGAAAATGAACAAGTAACGGTACAAGACGGATTAGAGCTTCTTGAATTTGCCCCTCAGCAGCGTCCTTTGCTTGAAGAAGTGGTTGAAGGTCTCACTGCGACAGAAAAGTCACTTCCTGCAAAGCTACATTACGACCAACGCGGAAGCATGTTATTTGAACAAATCTGTGAAGTCGATGAATACTATATAACAAGGACCGAACTCGCGCTAATGCGAGAAATATCCGGTGCCATTGGAGATGCACTGGGCAACGGGTGTATGCTCATCGAACCTGGCAGTGGTGCAAGCCTGAAAACAGATCTTTTGCTAGCCGCTATGCCAGACCCTGCTGCCTATGTTCCAGTCGATATAAGTCGTGACTTTCTCCTCGAGTCTGCAACCGCGATTGCGGACAGGCATGATATTGAAGTGTTGCCCATCTGGGCGGACTTTACAAAGGGGCATCCAATTCCAGCGTGTGAGGCAGCAGTGCGTTCTCGAGCAATCTACTTTCCTGGTTCAACAGTTGGTAACTTCAGCCGATCAGATGCAGCATCGCTTCTGCGAACATTCCACGCCATGATACAAGAACAGCCCAAAGAGGAATTGTCTGGTGGCCCCGGCGCTGTTGTTGTTGGGTTTGATTGCAAAAAAGATCAGGAACGGATGGAAGCTGCCTATAACGACTCCGAGGGGGTTACTGCAGAATTTAATTATAATGTTATCGATCGACTGGCAGACGAACTTGGTGTGGCACTTGACCGTGATAAGTTTTCCTTCCGTGCCGACTGGGTTGAGGATGAGGGTGCCATTGTCAGTCGGCTATGGGTGGATGAAAGTCACTCAGTTGAGATGGCCGGTGAGGCAGTCACGTTCGAAGCTGGTGAAGCAATACGCATGGAAGAGTCGCACAAGTACACTCCGAAAGAGTTCGAGCTTCTTGCAGAGCAGAGTGGTCTTGGTTTGGAGAAAATCTGGACAGACGACGCTGGCGACTTTGCCGTGGCCTGCTTGCGACCACTTTCAGTTTGACACGATTGCTGCGTAAATCACTGTCCGTGTGGTTAGGAGTTGTCCGGAGAACATGCACGTTCCCGCTATAGAACTCATTGCTCTTACGAAACGTTTTGGCAATTCCAATGAGCCCGCAGTGAAATCAGTTGATCTTTCTGTAGCGCAGGGAGAGGTCTTAGCGATAGTTGGTGGATCAGGCAGCGGAAAAACGACAACGCTAAAGATGATCAACAGGCTCATTGAGCCAACGTCCGGTTCAGTTAAGGTGATGGGTGAAGACGTCACGAATGTCGATCCTGTGGGTCTCAGGCGGTCAATCGGCTATGCCTTTCAGGGTGTTGGGCTATTTCCTCATATGACTGTGGGCCAGAACGTCGGTATCACGCTCCAGTTATTGGGATGGACCAAAGAGGCTACTGGTGAACGTGTCAGCGAATTGCTCGCAATGGTTGATCTGCCAGCTAATGAATATCAAGCTCGCCTTCCATCAGAACTTTCAGGTGGCCAGCAACAACGAGTGGGATTCGCAAGGGCTCTAGCGTCGAATCCACAAGCAATTTTGATGGATGAGCCATTTGGAGCACTCGATCCGATTACACGGGATTCCTTGCAGCAAGAGTTTCGATCACTCCAGAAGAAATTGGAGCTGAGCGTGGTTCTAGTAACACACGATATGTCAGAGGCGGTGCTCCTTGCTGACCGTATCGCAGTAATGCATAAAGGAGAGGTGGCACAAGTTGCAAATCCAAAGGTTCTGTTAACATCGCCTGTCAATGAGTATGTTGCCCAACTCATTGATACGCCTCGTCGTCACAGTGATTTCATTGAGTCGCTGCTACATGGAAGTATGGCTGGGGGTGAGCCATGAGTTCGCGACTCTATCTCTTATTCGAACAATTACCAGATCTTCTGGGTGGGCATCTAACGCTCGCTGTACCAGCGATATTTTTTGGAGTACTGATCAGCCTTCCTTTGGGCGTGCTCTGCGTGAAGTCTGCGACCATACGCGGACCCATCATGTCATTGGTGTCGCTTGTGCAAACAGTTCCCAGCATCGCGCTACTGGCCATCATGGTTGCCTTACTGGGGGGTACCATCGGGTATTGGCCAGCATTTATAGCGCTGCTGATTTATAGTATTTTGCCAATTATACGAAACACTATTGTCGGCTTGGAGTCGGTTGATCCAGCCATGAGAGAGGCGGCAAAAGCTGTTGGCATGCGGCCGCTGCAGCAACTGTTTCGAGTTGAATTGCCGCTTGCTTTCCCCGTGATCCTTGCAGGCATACGGACAGCCACCGTATGGGTAGTCGGTATTGCGACGCTCTCGACTCCTGTTGGGGCGCCGAGCCTCGGCAATTACATTTTCAGTGGGCTCCAGCTTCGAGACTGGCAACGCGTTATATTCGGCTGTGTTGCCACGATGACATTGTCGCTTGTCCTCGACCAACTGATTGCGGTCATCGAGAAGAGTATTCAATCACGACGAAAAATTTCTCTCATACTTGCATCGTGCGCCATTGTTGCGCTCGTTGGGATTGGTGTCGTGCCAGGTGTGATTGGTCCAGAATCTGCTGGGTTCTCGAAATTGCAGGAAGAGGGGCATGATTTTGCAGGATCGGATAAAGGCGATGTATCACGGACCTCACTCGATGGACAGGTTATTCGTATTGGTGCCAAGGGATTCACAGAACAGTTTATTCTGGCTGAGATCCTTCGGAAAAAGATCGAGGACGCCGGTGGTACGCCTGAAGTGCTTAGTAATATGGGGTCGACCATTGTTTTTGACGCCCTTGCAAAAAATACAGTCGATGTTTACATCGGATATACAGGCACGATTTGGAGTACGGTCCTGAAGGAGACAGACCCAATAGGTCGTACTGCGATGCGAGCCACCGTTGCTGGAAGGTTGTATGACGAGTATGGCATTGTTCTCGCTGGTG
>WLWG01002461.1_pt1 | contig 14093 bp, 16 predicted proteins | sample 6712871 | NCBI WGS metagenome assembly WLWG01 (sample SAMN12718693, study PRJNA515312) | sponge metagenome | isolation source: marine sponge | host: Mycale hentscheli | place: New Zealand: South Island, Marlborough, Capsize Point | collected 2003-05-01 | reverse complement strand
CCAGGAGAAAGACCATGACCTGTAGAAAAAGTTATTGTTACAGTTGGCGACCCATTTGTAGTGGTAAAAGCACTTGTTAAAGTTGTTGTAGATTTAATAGGATGTATGTCATAAAAAACACCACCTGAATAAGCGTACAATATTCTGTTTGTTCCTATAATAGAATATTTTACTCCGCTACTATTTACAATGTGATGCATAGCTCTAGCAGCTCCAGTAAGTTTGTTCTCACCTAACTGTGACCAACCACCTATTTTTTCAGGTGTACCATATCTAAATCTAACATTATCACCACCTACCCACTGACCCTCTGCTTGAGTATCTGTAATCTGTTTATTGAATCCTGGTAAGAACTGTACTTTTTGTAATGCCATAATATATAATTATACTACTTTTTGGCCAAAAATATAGTAATTTTAAATAGAGCGCAAGGAGGTTATATATGAATAGGGATACAGGTGCCTCTATCTATAAAAGTTGGCGAACCTAGGTCTTTTTTATCATACACATCAAAAGCAACACTAATTCTAGGACTTTTAGATAATGTTGTATCTGTATAATGGGGCACATATGTAGGAAAAATAATCAATTGACCTGGAATATTTTCTATACACCAAGCATAGTTTTCACAAACTGAAAGATAGTGAGTAGATGTAGATTCTGCCTGGATAGTTAAATGTCCACTTAAGAAGCTTTTTTCAGCGTCCCACATTCCACGATGTTTATGTAGGCTTATTTTTTCATTTTTTCTTAAAACATTAAACCAACAAATAGCCCACAAATCATTAGTAGGAATATGCTTTCCTTCTTTATTAAATTTATCAATACACATTTTAATATTTTTTATAATGTGTTCTTGTAAATCTTTTAACACAGGAGACTTTAATTTTAAAAAATTATAAAACTGATATCTTGAGGTCAAACCATTAGCTAAATCTGTGCCTCCATCTCCGGCTGAAGGATATTTATTCATTATTTCTTTTTCTTTTTTTAATAAGAAAGATACAGATTTTTCCTTATTAAACTGCAATACGTCACTTGACCAAAACCAATAGGGGATTTCTAATCCTAAAGAAGACTTAATTTTACTTCCTTTCGGTTTTAAATTAACCCAGTTTAAACCTAAAGTTGCTTTTCTTTCTTTAATTTTTGTCATTTCAATTAACGTTTAAACCAAGATGGAAGACCCAAATGTTGACGCTTATCAAACATATTATCTTTTGCTCCAGGTGTTTTACGGTTGTTATAATGAAGAAATACTTGAACGCATTCCTTACCTCTAAATTTATTACGCCAATGTTCTAGCTCACAGCCAGAATAGACTAGCATATCTCCTTGTTTAAGATCTACTTTAATTCCTTTTTTACCAACTTCTCCAGATGGCTCAAGGTATATTGGCCAGTCATCACCAGCAAGATTCATAGTAGTTGATATCTCACAACTAAATCTATCTTTATGTCTTTTTAACTCGTCCCCTTTTTTATAAATTCTTGCATATGTATAAGCTGGATATAATTTAAGTCCTGTTACTTCTTCCATTTTAGGTTGGCATTTTAACATTAAAGTTTCCATAGCTATATTAGAATACTGACTATAAGTATGTGGTATCTGTTCATCCTGTCCTTCATAGTGACCTATAATATTTTCAAAGGGTGATATATATCTTGTAGCTCTACAAGTATCATAAACTTGTTTTTGCATTAAAAAATAATTTGCAACAAAAGCTGCTAGGTCTTTTGATATAGCTTGGCGGATAACTGTATACTTTTTCTTTTTAAACATCTTTAGCCATCTCTTTTGGCACTGCTTGTATGTTCCAATGTATAAATCTAAAAGGCTCTATACCAAAATCTACACTAAACTCGTGTTCTAAAAATCCTGGAAATATAATTAATGTACCTGGTGTGGGTTTGAAATGAATAAGTTCTGATCCACCCCATACACCTTTTGAGTCTTGTTTCATTTTTAACTTTGTAGCTCTAGCCCCGGTCCTCGGTTCGTGAAATACTGGCATCGATGTTTTGTCACTACATTTTAAAAAGTAAAATCCTGACACGTGTTGATTCCAATGTACGTGTGCTGAATGATGACCACCACCTTTTTTAGCAAACTCTTGTACCCACATCTCACTAAATAGTGTTGTGTATTGTTGCATATCAAAACCTTGATGATCTAAATATTCCCAAGACTTTTGACCAATGTAATTTCTAAAATCTAAAAAGTCATTGTCAGTTGTAAGTGGTGTCGAGTGATATGATCTTCCAAAGTCACCAAACTTTTTTATATGTGCTTTAGCTTCTGGAAAATTTCTAGCAGCTTTAATATATTTGTTAGATGCTTTAGTTAAAGATTTTACAAACTCTGGTTTTTGTTCTGACCAAATGGTCGTGTTAAAGTAATTATTTATATACATATTATTTAAATGGTTTTCCTAAATGCCAAACAACAAGACTATATCTTGTGCCAGCGGTTACTGGTTTAACTCTATGCCATACAAAAGAAGGAAACACAATAATAGATCCTTTAGGTAAAATCTCTTTTGCTCTTCTTAAGTGTTGACTTTCATCTCTCATATGTGGATCGTAGTTTCTAAAATCAAATTCTAATTCACCACCTGTGTATTCGGAACCATCTGTTAATTGACAAGTCATAGATAATTTTCGAATCTTACCATTGTCGGGTCCTTCTTTTTCATAAGCTTTATCCCAACTATCACAATGCCAATCATAGTATTGGTTGTGTTTATATTTTGTAAACTGACACGATTCTGATCTGTCCCATTCAAAGTTCCAACCAGCATTTCTATTAGCTTCGTGAACGTATGGGTGTAATTCTTTATATATCCAAGTATCATTTAACCAAACTAAATCAGAGTTTCTTTTTCTTTTTAAATCTTTTACTTCTTCTTTTTTTAATTTTCTATCACCATAGCCACCAGTTCTAGCCATAACTTCTTCTTGTGAATTTGCATAAGCTATTACATCATCACAAAACTTTGGTGTTAATGCTGCAGGAAAATGCCAGTAGTAATTAGATATATTCATAAGTTATTGTTTGTACAAAATTTAATGAATCTTTTTGTGTGTTAGTTAGATAATACATATTAGTTGATGGAAACATAATGAATTGATTATTGGTCAAAGGTATATCCCAAGATCTTCCTTTACGTCTGTTATCTTCAAAGTGTATTCGAACCATACAGTTTTTAACTTTTACACCATATAATAATGTAAAGTCAGGTGAGTTACGTAAATCTACTGGATCAATATTTAATAAAGGTATTGTTGTCTCCGCAGGTTTATAAATGTTACCCCACGTTTCTTTGTTAATTAAATTTACACCATATTCAAGACCAACGTGATCTCGCATATAAGTATTTAACATATCCCAAGTTCTTGAGAATGGAAAATCTTTGTTTTGAATTACTGATTGTAAAATATCACCCGATAGTTTATCTCGGTCAATGTCCCAATCTTTAGGCATTGCCACATCACCATAATATAATGCTTGTTCTGTTAATACTTTCTTTTGCATACCACCACCTTATATAATTTATGCTAAAGCGTCTGTCAAGTCCCAAGTTGTATTAGCTTCATTCCAAGCGTAGTGCCACATATGAGTAGCAGCTGTATTTTGTGATTCTTGTTCAGCTGTTAATGCTGGAGCATCACCGATCGGTGATTTCCAAGAAGCTGATGCATTATGTTTTACCCAAGATGCATAAGGTTTTTTAGGCCAAAAAATTTGATCATCTTCGTCCCAAGTATAACCTATACCTGCGTAATTTCCTCTTAATGGTGTACCACCACCTGAATGTGTATTACCTGCTGTATTGTATGAAGTTTGAATCCACATTTGTGCAGGCCAATTATTATGTGTCTCTAAATATTGTTGACCTACTGATTCATCTTCAACGCCATCAGCGTTTAACATATCACCATTATTCAAAGTTAATACTTGAATAACTTTTCCGTTAGCTCCTAGTTTTGCAAAATGTGCCATAATGTTTCTCCTTATATATTAATTTTAAATACTATTCAACTATCCAATTTTATATCTTATTATTACTATTCCTGAACCACCAGCACCACCAGTTGTATTAGAAGGTTGACCTACACCACTTCTACCTCCGCCACCACCGCCTGTGTTAACTGTTCCTGCATTTGATGCAGCTCCTGATGATCCATCAGCTCCTCCTCCAGGTCCACCAGTTCCACCAGCAGTAGGGGCTGGACCAGCTGCTCCACCTCCACCACCAGCTCTTGCTGTTGGAGTTCCATTAATTGAACTTGTTGTACCAGTTCCACCATTTCCACCTCTACAATTACCTCCTGCTGGAAATCCAGCAGCTCCAGCACCACCGCCACCACCAGGCCTTGAACCTGATTCAAAATTTGAATAAGCTGCGCCATCATTTCCTTGAGCAGGAGTTGTAGGAGGTGTATTTCCACTACCTGCAGTTCCATCTTGACTAGCTCCATATGAACCTCCACCGCCAGATCCTCCATTTAAACCATCACCAACATCACTTGGTGATGGAGCTCTACCTCCACCTCCACCTCCACCGGCTGACGTTATTGTTGAAAATGTTGAAACTGAACCTGAATTACCTTGAACTCCTTGAACTCCAGATCCACCAGCACCAACTGTTATTGGAAAAGATGTTGCTGTTACTGTAATTCTATTTGGAGCACTTGGCTGACCATCTAAAGGACTAGCTGTGTAAGGTGTTACTGGAGATTTTGTTTCTCTATATCCTCCTGCACCACCGCCTGCAGCACCACCAGTTGAACCTGCATTAGCTCCACCACCTCCGCCACCGCCTGCAACAACCACATATGATACTTCGTTATTTGCTGCAACATTAGCCACTGAACAAACTTGAAAAGTTCCTGGTCCTGTAAAAGTATGTATTCTACAATCTCCAGAATTAGTTATTGTTCCGCCTGTTGCGGATATAAATGAAGCTGTTGGTGCCTCACTTTGCAAACCTGAATCTGTTACTAACCAACCTTGTGTTGAATCTACAAAAACTAATGTTACTGCAATACCTTCTATATCTAAAGTTGCATCTGTAGTACTATCTCCACCAATTTTATCAGAACCATTGGGAGCTAATGTTACTGCATTTGTATCAAATGTGTTTGCATAATCTTTTATTGCAACAACTGCACCTGCAACACCTGCTGGTAAGTTAACTGTCACTGCCCCACCTGTTGTATTTACAAAATATCCTTCACCAGCAACCGCTGTGAAAGTTGATGTTTTAACTGTTGTTGTCCAAGACGCCGAACCTGTTGCACCAAAGTTTGTTGCTGTACCTTGGTTGTTAATTGTTGCACCAGCAGGAATTGTGAACGTATCGCCACTATCTCCTAACTGAACTGTACCACACGCTGCTCTTGGACTAATTTTATTTACTTTTACTTCACTCATAATTTACCTATTGAAATTTATACCTTATTACTACTATACCAGAACCTCCTGAACCACCAGGATTTCCTGAACAAGTTGAACTTCCTGCTCCACCGCCGCCACCGCCGGTATTAACTGTTCCTGCAGTTCCAGAACCTGGATTTGTATTTCCACCTGCTCCACCGCCACCAGATCCACCAGCTCCAGGACTAGTACCATTTCCACCTGGATAACCTGAAGCGCCACCACCGCCACCTGCTCTTGTTACCGGAGAAGCTGTAATTTCAGATGTAACACCTGCTCCACCTGCTCCACCATTGGAATCACTTCCAGGAGTTGTTCCAGCAGTACCTACAGCACCTGCTCCACCGCCGCCGCCTGCAGCTGTTTCATTTCCTGAACTACCACCGCCACCAGGATTTCCTTGAGAAGGACTAACTGGAGGGGTATTACCAGCACCTGCAACGTGAGGACTACCTCTACCACCACCTCCGCCACCAGAACCACCGCTGCCTGCACCAGGAGCTGGTGCACTGCCCATTCCATTACCACCTCCGCCACCACCAGCAGATGATATTGTTGAAAAAACTGATGCTGAACCATCATTACCATTAGCACTTGTTGGAGGAGAAACTGCTACTCCACCAGCTCCTACTGTAATTGGAAAAGCTGTAGCTGTGACTGTAACTCTATTTGCTGGAGTTCCAAAACCATCTAAAGGACTAGCTGTATAAGGAGTTACAGGATTTTTAACTTCTCTATAACCCCCAGCTCCACCGCCACCACTAGCAAAAGAAGGAGGACCTCCATTTTTTGATGATCCTGCCCCCCCTCCTGCAACTACCATATATGATACGATAGAATTACAACCACCACCAGCATTAGAAACTGTAAAAGTTCCAGGGCCTGTGAATGTATGAATTTTACAATCTCCAGAAGTTGTAATTGTTCCACCAGTTGCTGTTATAAAAGCAGAACCTTGTGTAGCATATTCATTACTTTGAACTGATCTCCAACCAACTGTTGAATCTATATAAACAAATGTAATTCCTTGTCCTTGTGTTCCTAAACCTACAGAGGCTCCCGCATCACCACCATTAATTTTTTCTGTACCATTTGGATCAACTTCTAATACATTTGAATCAAATGTATTATTATAATCTTGCACTGAAACGATTGCACCAGCGACACCTGCTGGTAAATTTACTGTAAAGGCACCACCTGCTGTATTACAAAAATAACCTTCTCCATTAGCAGCTGTAAAAGTTGCTGTTTTAATTGAACTTGTTTGCCAGTCTACAGTACCTGTTCTACCGAAACCTGTCTGTGATGCACCTGCCGCTAGACTAATTGTATCGCCACTAGCGCCAATAGTAATTGTATTACTATTCTCGTTAATGATGTTTGCACCGCATTGGTTTTGTATGTTGTTTACTTTAATTGTACTTGTCATAATTATTGAAATTTGTACCTTATTATTACCACTCCACTACCACCATTACCACCACCATAAGGAGCTGCGTTTCCTGTTCCACCTCCACCACCACCACCAGTGTTTGCTGTTCCATCACCCGCTTGAGTTGATCCTGCTCCGCCTCTTCCACCACCTCCTGGAGTTGCTGGTGTTGAAGTACCTGGAGTGGATGCTCCACCTGAACCGCCTGATGCTCTAACCACGGGTGATCCATTAATATTTGTTGTTGTTCCTGCTCCACCTGCTCCACCTGTTCTTTGAGGACTTCCACCGACTCCACCGACTCCACCAGCGCCACCACCGCCACCACCTGCATAGTTTCCTACTGCTTGAGAATTTCCACCATTATTACCTTGAGGGGGACTGACTGGAGGTGTATTACCTACTCCACCTACACCTGAACCACCTTGACCTACTGCACCTGCACCTGAACCACCTGTCATATTAATGTTAGGTGATTTAATTCCTCCACCACCTGTTGATGTTATACTACTAAAAATTGAAGAAGCTCCTCTAGCTGCACAATCAGATGTAGCAGATCCTCCTGTTCCACCGCCACCAACTGTTATAGGATAACCTTGAACTGTAATTGGTAAAGAAGTTGAACTCGCTAAGGGAGAAGCTGTATATGATCCAGATGTGGTTGCACAGTAAGATTCTCTATAACCACCTGCTCCACCTGAACCTCCGTGGTCTGGTCCTCCACCGCCACCGCCTGCAATTACCATATAATCTGCTTTTGCTACTGGACCTCCTGCAGCTGAAACACAAAAAGTTCCAGGTCCTGTAAATGTATGAATCTTAAAATCGCCAGAAGTTGTAATTGTTCCTCCAGTTGCAGTTATGAGTACATTTTTTTCTGAAGAACCAACATTTTCATTTACAGGTACCCAACCTTGTGTTGCATCAACATAAACTACTGTTAATGTATTTCTATTTCCATCAACAAAGCCATCATTAGCAACTCCTTCAAAGTTAGAACCGTTTCTTGCTAAAGTAATTCCATTAGTTCCAGCTGTCCCTGCATAATCTGCTACGGCTACGATATCACCTTGAGAAGGTGAAGCTGGAAGCGTTACAGTAATTGCTCCACTAGTTGTATTAACAAAATATCCATTACCAGACACTGCTGTGAACGATGCAGTTTTAGCTGTTGTATCCCAATTTACTGTCCCTGTTCTACCAAAACCTGACTGACTTGCTCCACTTGCAAGTGTTACAGTATCACCTGATTGACCTATTGTAAGAGTTGAACCAGATGCTGATTTAATTGAATTTGATTTTAAATCACCTGAAACAGTGATTGTATCTCCAGAGTCACCTAATTGTGTTGTACCACAATTTGTTCTTGGTGTTAATTTATTTACTTTTATTTCACTCATAATATTTACCTATTGAAATTTGTACCTTATAATTACTACGCCTGATCCGCCATTTCCGCCAGTGTTAGCAGTTGATCCACAACCGCCGCCACCACCACTTCCAGTATTATCGGTAGCGTTTCCACCGTCTCCACTATTTCCAGCGTTACCTCCGCCACCAGATCCACCGGATCCACCTGGAGAAAAAGATCCACCGGATCCACCACCTCCGCCACCGCCACCTCTTGTAACTGCAGAAGCTGTAATCGAAGACGCTAAACCATTTCCACCATTACCCACTTGTGATGTAGTTGCAGTAGTTCCAACAGCACCTGCGCCACCACCTCCGCCACCACCTCTTCTAACTGGTCCTGATTCAGTACCATTTCCAGCACCACCATCATTTCCTTGAGAAGGATTTGTAGGAGGTGTATTACCAGCACCTGCTCCACTATTAGAGTTAGGGCCTATACCTGCTCCACCACCTCCAGATCCACCACAACCTGCTACATTACCTTGCCTAGCTCCACGGCCACCACCAGCTGATGTTATAGTTGAGAAAATTGAAGAATTACCTGATCCAGCATCTGATGATGGGGGTGTACGTGCACCTCCTCCACCAACTGTAATTGGATAAGCTTGCGCTGTAACAGGTAAGCCACTTGCTCCTAATGGAGAAGGACCTGCTGAATAACAACCTGATGCTGTTCCGTTTGAAAATCTGTATCCTCCTGCACCAGCTCCACCTCCACGATCTCCTGATGCTCCACCGCCACCAGCAATAACCAAATAATCTACTAAACTTGATCCTAAAGCATTACCCGCACAAGAAACTGTAAAAGTACCAGGACTATTAAAAGTATGAATTTTAAAATTACCACAAGTTGTTTCTGTACCACCTGATGCTGTTACAAATTTTTCTTGTAGAACTACATTAGAATCATTTACTACTAACCATCCTTTAGTTCCATCTACATATATAAATGTAACTGATTGACCATCTATATTTAAAACAAGGTCTGAAGCATTTCCATCAATATTAGATCCATTTCTTCCAATTGTTAAATTATTAGTGCTAAAAGTTCCTGCATAATCTTTAAAGGATACAATGTCATTTGCTGAAGGTGAGGCTGGTAGTGTTGCTGTAAAAGCAGATGATGTTGTATTACAAAAATAACCTTCACCATTAACAGCTGTAAAAGCTGATGTTTTAATTGATCCTGTTTGCCAATTAACAGTCCCTGTTCTACCAAAACCTGTCTGTGATGCACCTGATGCTAAAGTAATGGTATCGCCACTTGCACCTAGTGTAATTGTGTTTGAATCTTCTTTGATGATGTTAGCACCTGATTGATTCTGAATATTGTCTACTTTTATTATACTACTCATAATTTACCTATTGAAATTTGTACCTTATAATTACTATACCTGAACCACCAGCTGCACCTCTATAATTATCAGGAGGAGCATATCTATGTGCACCTCCACCTCCACCACCACCAGTGTTAGCAGTTCCTGCTGTTGCTAATGAAACAGGACCTGGACTTGGAGGTATACCTGTACCACCACTTCCACCACCCCCTACACTTGGTGCATTAGGCAAGTTTGAACTAGGTCCACAGTCACCGTTTCCGCCTCCACCACCACCAGCATATCCTACTGGACTTGCTGTTATACAACTTGTAACACCTGTTCCACCTTGACCTCCTTGACCACCACTACCTACAGGCACAGAATTAGAACCAGCAGCAACTGCTCCACCTCCGCCGCCACCAGAACCTACGTTAGGAAAAGAATTACCTCCAGAATTACCTTGAGGTGGACTAACAGGAGGTGTATTTCCTGCTCCACCATTTTGACCTGCGCAGGCACATCTTGATCCTCCACCACCACTTCCTCCAGTTCCACCAGGACCCGGTTGATTTTCTCCTAAACCAGCTCCACCACCTGCTGATGATATTGAAAGACCTGATGAAGTTGAACCTATAGTCCCATTATTATTTGGAGAGCCTGTGCTTCCACCACCCCCTCCACCAACTACTACTGGATAACCTTGTGCTGTGACTGGAATAGCTGCTACACAAGCAGCAATTGGTCCTGCAGTATAGCTTCCAGAAGCAGTTCCTGAAGATGCTCTAGCTCCTCCAGCTCCGCCACCACCTGCTCTTCCTCTTCCACCACCCCCGCCACCAGCAACTACTAAATAATCTACTGAATCTGATCCTACAGGGTTACCTACAGAACAAACTGTAAAAGTTCCAGGGCCTGTAAAAGTGTGAATTTTGAAATTACCTGAAGTTGTAATTGTACCGCCTGTTGCTGATATGAAAGCAGGAACTACACCTGCTTCTGTATCTTCAGCGTTTTGAATATTTATCCATCCTTCAGTTCCATCTACATAAACTAAAGTAATTGCTTGACCATTTATATCTAAATATGCACTTGCAGCAACTCCACCTATTTTTTCTGAACCGTTTGGTGTTACAACTAATCTATTTGTTCCAAAAGTTCTTGTATAGTCTGATAATGATACAATAGCTCCTGCTGATCCAGCGGGTAAATTAACTGTAAACCCACCACTTGTTGTATTACAAAAATAACCTTCACCATTGGCTGCTGTGAATGTAGCTGTTTTAATTGATCCTGTCTGCCAATCAACAGTTCCTGTTCTACCAAAACCAGATTGTGTAGCGCCACTAGCTAAAGTTACAGCTGTACCAGAACCACCTAAGGTTAAAGTCGAACCACTTTGTTTATCTATTGCATCTACTTCTATCTTACTCATTAAATTACTACTACCGTTCCTGTAATTGTTTGTGTACCAGTTACTGTAACTGGTCCTGCTAATACTCCTGAAGCAACTGTTTGAGTTTCGTCAAGTGTTGTTGCATGTGTTACAACATAACCTGTAGCTGTCATAGATGGTGACATAGCTCTCTTCGCTGGTAGTGTACAAAAAACATTTTTAGTACCTGCAGAAAAGTTTACTGCACTATCAGAATTTGATGATGAGATAATTGTTGTTCTTGATAAAGTATCAGGTGAAGCATCAGTTACTGTACCAATACCTACCTCAAACTCACCAGCTGAATTTAATTCAATTGCATAGTAAGTTGTATTACCAGTTCCAATTCCTGAAACAAAACTTTCATAGCCAGTTTCTGCGCCAGCTAATGAAAACGTTCCTGTTCCAGTAGTTGTACTTGTTTCTTTAACTCTATCGTTAATTACTAAAGCCATTTCTACTCCAAAATTTTATTACGCGTCGCCAAGTCTAATGATAGCATTAGAAGAATCAGCAGTTGGAAACTGAACAACGAAATCACCGTTAGTTGCAGTTTTTGTTCCGCCAAAGTCTAAAACTAATACAGCTTCATTACTTGTACCTTTATAAATCAGTGCTCCTACTGCTGATAACGTTACAGAACTAAAAGTAGAATCTGCAAAGTCAACGAATGCAATGTTACTTGATACTGCTACACCGTTGTTAGTTAAAGTATTTCCACCTGCTGTATAGTTTGTACCAGATGAAGAAACTTCATTAGTAGTTGTATAAGCTGTAGTTGAAGTACTAAAACCACCTATAGATGTATAAAGCGCTAGTTTAAAAGTTGATCCACCAGATGAATCAAAATCAAACACGCCACCAAGTAGGTCTGTTTTAAAAGAGTCAGGTACTATATTTGCCATTTAATTGTCTCCTTAGTTTGGTGATGGCGACTTAATTTGAGAACGAATAACGCCATCTTGCCATTCATCTCTACGTCTTCTACCTTCTTGTTCGATAGAATAAGATTTTGCAGCCCTTCTATATGACTGTTCATAGTATTGTAACAGATCCGCTGGACCTTTCAAGTATCCATATGCTTCTACCAGACATGAGTACAAAAGTAAATCCTGATATTTATTACTTGTGTAAGTACCAGATGTGCTTCCTGGGGAAGCTGTTATTGACTCTGGTTGTTTTGTATAAGCTAATGTTATTGAATAAGTGCTGTCTGGAGTAGGTGAAACTACCCAAAAGTTTGCGTCCCAGTTACCATAATACTTAGGTAATCCTGATTGAGTGCCTGGAGTGTTGTAGTATTCTGCCATAAAAGATGTGTCTCTTTTATCTAGAAACACTTGATTACCAGATGAATCAGTTAGTTGTACATATCGAATAAATCTTAAATCAGATGGTATTGTTACATACCTATTTCCAGCTTGTAAATTTGATGTAGCGTAAAATCTATTATCGTCAGAATCTACTTCTCTATAAATTCTGTTTTCTGCGTTTTTAATTATAGTATTTAAGATACTTGAAGAAAAAACAGAACTGTCTACTTCTGTGTAATTTCGAATATCATCTTGTAAATTTGTAAGTGTGTATGCCATTATGGTGATAGTGTAACCGGACCAGCCGATATACTTCCTCCTCCTATTTTTTCAGTTGCAGTTGCAGTTCCTGAAGCTGTAAATGTATAGTTATTAGCATCTGTAACTGTAATTGTAAATCCCGAAGCGTTATTAATATCTGCAGCAGTAATACCTGCACCTTCTTCTCCGTCTCTAAATCTAACTACATTAGCTGTAGATCTTCCATGATTTTCTTCAAATACAGTTATGGTTTGAGACCCACTTGTAGTAGTTAATGGATTTAATGTTAGTATTCTTGCAACAGCAGGTTCTGTTCTTGCAGGTCTTGCATTCAATAAACCTTGAGGATCAGCAGCATGTGGTTTTGGTTCTAATTGAGGATGTTTAGGTTCAAATTCTGATATATGAACTCTTGCTCCATTCCATTCTATTACCATTTCAGAATAAGGAAATGCTAATCCTGATCTGTCTGATATAAATTGTGCATATTTACCTGAAGAAAGACTAGACATTAAGACTCCGGATAATAAACTTTAGGACTAATATAAGTACTAGATGATGAGCCGTCCTCTTGTAATGCTCTTTGTAATTCATCTTCGTATAACATTTTTAACATTTGAACTCTGTCTGGTGCATTTTTAATTGAAAGATAATAAGCTAATCCTGCAGTCATGCATGGTACAAACCTATATGGAACATCTGCTTCATTACTATAAGCTCCTGCATCTTGAATTCTTTTTACATAATAGTAATTTAAAAAATTACCCGCTTCTGTTGAACCAGGCGTCAGGTACAAAGTAACTGTAATCTTGTCTATAAATCTTTGAACAAAATACTGTGAAGGAGTTCCTTCAGAAGTTTTATTTGAAAAAGCTTGATACTGTGATCTACTTATTTTTGTAAGTGGTGTGTCTACATTAGAGTTTCTGTAAGAAGCTTCTAATATATCATCTACACCATAGACAGCTGTAGCATCAGAAGTCCCATCTGCTGTTGATCTAAACATTGTATATGTCGCTTGACCATCAACTAATGTAATTGAATTGTTTGCAACTTCCCAATAATGCAAACCTCTATTAGCCCATTCTTGAAACAATATATTAAGAGATCTTCTTGCAGATTTTAATTGATGTCCAGAAACACCAGTAATACCAATTCTTTCATAAGACTCTTCAACAATATCTGAAATAGAAAGACCTGATTCAAAAGTTGTAGTTCCGGAAGTTGCCATTCAGCCTCCTACTTATCTATAAGTAATGTTGCGCCTGCAATGTTTGTAATAGTAGAAACTTTCATTCCTCCAGGAAATAAAATTCCGTCTTCTGGAATATTAAATGCAAAGACATCTCCTGTTGGACAGTCTCCTTGGAATAAAGTTGTACTATCAGTATTGTCTTGTAAGATTATTGAACCTGCACCAACACCATCAGAAGCAAGAATTAATCCTCTTAATCTTGTTCTTCCAGCGAATACGGCACCAGTTG
>WLWG01002460.1_pt1 | contig 14094 bp, 24 predicted proteins | sample 6712871 | NCBI WGS metagenome assembly WLWG01 (sample SAMN12718693, study PRJNA515312) | sponge metagenome | isolation source: marine sponge | host: Mycale hentscheli | place: New Zealand: South Island, Marlborough, Capsize Point | collected 2003-05-01 | reverse complement strand
GCATACCACTTCCTACAGTAGCTCTTGTTTGTAAAGCATTTGTAGCAGTTGGATTCCAAGTAAATGTTTGGCCGTTGTGTATTGTAGCTATTAATATATTTCCGTAATTATCTAATGACCAGTTTGCTGGTTCGATAGTAACTGTGCTTGAAGAAGAGGCATCGCCCCAACCTACAAAATTTGTAATATCGGTTACAGTTGAACCATCAGCATGTTCAGCTGCAGTTGTGCCGTTGATGCCTCGAGTAATTCCACTAATCGTATTCGTGCCAGTGGTATTAGTCGTATAGCTCATGTCTTCAGAACCTATTCTTAATTTACCGTTTGTTAAAGGTAAACTTGCTGTGCTTGTAAGAGTAACTGATGTTGCGCCAACAAGCATTACTCCACCATTATTTATTGTTGTTGTTAAAGCTGCGACTGGTCTTCCACCAAAATTAAATGTGCCCCAACCAAAACCATATGTTTGATTTAAAGGTCCAACAGGTGCATAAGGATTAACGTCTAAGGTACCGTCAGTTGATACTCCAGACTTAGATTCAGCTGAAGGCATCGTTATTGTAAATGTTGTAGTTGTTGGAACCGTTTGTATTTCAAAAAGTTTATCATCAAAATCTGAAGCTGTGTAGTCAGTGTTTGCTCCTGTGAAAGATCCTGCATTTGCAAAAGTTGTTATTTCACCAACCTCTAAATTGTGAGGTGCACTTGTAGTGATAGTTACTGTTGCTGATCCGTTGGTCGTTGTTATATTAGCGCCAGTAGAAAAATTAGCTGTCTCTAAAGGAGTAATATCATAAAAGGCACCTTCGTAATAAATAACTAGTACCTTATCAGTTCCTATTGCTGCGTATCTTTTACCTGCAGTATCCGCCCAAACATGTTGTCCTCTAGCAGCTCCAACCAATTTATCATTAACTAAAGCTTCCCAACCACCAATTTTTTCAGGTTCTCCATATCTAAATCTTACATTATCACCATCTACCCAACGACCTTCTGCGTCTGCTGGCGTAGATTGTTTATCAAACCCTGGTGCTATTTTTACTTTTGCTAAAGGCATGATGAATTATAGCACAACAAAATTAACTTTAAAACTAGCCGTAATGCTTTGATTTTTAAAGCTTCTTATAAGGCGATAGATACATATGTTGTAAAACATACTAAAGATGATATATATAAAACAATAGTTTTTATGAATGAAAAAAAAGTTAGTATAAATAATTTTATTGGCATATACGATAATTACATCACTTCTGAAGAATGTAATAAAGCTATTGAATTATACGAAAATCAAAATAAATTTAATAGAACAGTTAATAGAATAGGTTCGGAAAATTCTTCTATTCTTGAAAAACAAGACCAACAATTTTATGCGGCGCCCTACAATTTAAATATATGGTGGGAAGAATTAAAACCTATGATGGTTAATTTTGAAATGGCTTTTAAGCATTATATTAAAAATACAGGAGCAGATGATGCTTACGGAGTCCCTTTTCATTTTACAAATTTAAAAATACAAAAAACATTACCTACAGAGGGCTATCACGTTTGGCATGTAGAACATAATAAAGGGTTTGAGAATGAACCTAGAGCATTTGTTTTTTCTGTATATTTAAATGATGTAGAAGAAGGAGGAGAAACAGAATTTTTACATTTTTCTAAAAGAGTAAAACCTAAAACAGGGAGAATAGTTATTTGGCCTGCAGCGTTTCCTTATTTACACAGAGGAAACCCACCCTTATCTGGCAAAAAATATATCCTAACCTCTTGGATGATGTTAAGATAATGGATCACACAGAAGCAATAGTAGAAATAAAAAATATTATTCAACCTCAATTTATTGAAAGAATAATCCCTTTAATCAATAAAAAAGCTAAAAAAAGTTTACATGTTTCATCGGGTTTAAATAAAGAAATAAGAAATGTAAAAGGATATCATTTAAATTTTGAAACCCCAACTAATTTATTTTATTGGAATTTTATAAAAAAAGAAATAGAAAGAATTTATACTTTCTATAAAGCTAAATTTCCTCAAATGAGTAGTAGTAAAATAAATCAAATAGATTTATTGAAGTACACACCAGGAGGAAAATACAATACACATATAGACAATTATACTAATACAGCTAGACATCTGAGTATAATAATGAATTTAAATAATACCTATAAAGGAGGAGATTTAATATTTACAGATCAAAGAGAGAAAGAAGTAAAAAAATTTAAACTTGAAACAGGGTCAACTGTATTTTTTCCAAGTAATTTTATGTATCCACATGGTATCAAACCTATAACAGAAGGAACAAGGTATAGTATAGTAGCATGGTTGCAGTAAATTATAAATTAATAAAAAATTTTTTTAGTAAAGAAGAACTTAATATTTTAAATAAATATTGCTATAATAAATTAGATGAGAACAAAGACTATAAATTAGACGGCCAGTCTTTTTCTCCAGCATGGTATAACGATCCTTTAATGAATGCTTTATTACAAACAAAATTACCTAAAGTAGAAAAAGAATCTAATTTAAAATTATTTCCAACCTACGCTTATTGGAGATACTATGTTTTTGGTGGAATGTTACGTAAACATTCGGACAGACCTTCATGTGAGATATCTGTAACAGCTTGTATAAAAAAATATAGCGATTGGCCTATTGTGGTTGAGAAAACATCTTTTGAATTAGAAGAGGGCGATGCAGTTTTATACGCTGGTTGTGATCAAAAACATTGGAGACCAGGAGTATATAAAGGTGAAGGTATGGCTCAAGTATTTTTTCATTATGTAAATCAAAATGGACCTAATAAAGACCATGCTTATGATGCTATAAATAAAAGTAATGAAAATGATAAAAATCGTAGATAATTTTTTTAAAGAAAAAGATTTAAAAGATGTTCAAGATTTTACTTTAAATAATGCGTATTACACTCCTTGTTATTTTAATAATACAACAGAAAGAAGTGCTAAAACTCATTATGGAAACAGATGGTTTTTTCCAAAAAAATCTAAGATGCTAGAGTTATTTAAATCACAGGCAGAAAAAAAATTTAAATTAAAAATAAAAAAAATAAATTCAGCTTCAGGTATAGACCAAAGAAATTTAAATCATTTTAAACCACACATTGATCAATCACTTGGAAAAGCAAATTTGTTGGTAATGATCTCTGGTCCAACAGCTGTAACTAATGGAACAGTTTTTTATCATGGAAATTTAAATAAGTGTGAATTAGATATTCATGTAGGGTTTAGAGAAAATAGAGCTATTATGTTTCCATCAACATGGGTTCACTCACAACATAAAAGTGAATTGTCTAATCTTAAAAGATATACGTCTACTTTATTTATTGAGGACTATGTTTTAATAATATAAATTAGTGTTAGGAAAGGTTGTAACACTGAAGTCGTACCTCCAGTAAAAGTAGCACTCATATTATGAGAGTGAGCCGTCCCTGATCCTGTACTTCCTGTAGCACCACCACCAGCGTTAGATACACTTTGTGGATTTCCATAACCACCAGGGCCTCCACCAAGAGTTTTTGGATTACCACCTGCACCCGTATGAGTATGTCCCGCTAATTCAGGTTCTGTTATAGCGTGAGTACCTGTAGATCCGCCAACGTTTCCAGTTGATTGCACAGTTTCTGCTCCACCAGTTGAGCCTAAAGCTTTGTTATTAGATTTACTTACAGGGAGTTTATCTTGTAAATCAGGTACATTAAAAGTTGATGAACCGTCACCAGTTCCGTAAGTTGTGCCAACTATTGCAAATAATGCAGAGTAAGTAGATCTTGAAACAGCAGCACCATTGCATTCTAAAAATCCTGAGGGAAGAGACGCATCTGACCACGGAACAATAGTTGCTGTTGGAATACCTTCAATACCTGTAAGGTTTGATCCATTGAAATTAAATTTAGTTGCTTCGTAATTTGCCATATTTATTATACATTATGAAGAATAAGATGTTGGTCTAGCACCTAGTCTAGAAATTTTTTCTGACTCAGTTTCATCCTCAACATTATCATTATCCCAATTAGATTGTAATTGAACTAAATGAGCAGCGTCCCATTTAGTAATAAATTGACTTGCAAAATCTCCTAAATTAGCTTCAACCCACGATAAGTTTCTTCCAATTGTTCCAGGAACAGTTTCAACTAAATCATTATCGTCATTATTATCATCAATATAATGAATACAGTGAATGTTATCAAACTTAGAATCATTCCAAAATGAATCTTCTCCTGTTATCTTGTAAAAAATAGGAGCTTCAATAGAACCTTCTCCTGTTTTTTTCATAATTTTTTTCTCTGAGATAATTACTGTCCAATTTCCGTGTGTTGCCATAAATATCCTATGTTTTAATAATGTAAATTAGTGTTAAGTAAGGTTGAAGAACCGAAGTTGAGTCCCCTGTAAAAGTTGCTGACATATTATGAGAATGTCCGCCTCCGCCGCCCGTACTGCCTGTAGCACCACCGCCCGCATTAGATGCTGATTGTGGATTACCAAAACCACTAGGTCCGCCTCCAACAGTTTTTCCACTACCACCAGCACCAGTGTGAGTGTGCGCTGATAATTCAGCTTCTGTTAAAGTGTGAGAACCTGTAGATCCTCCAACGTTTCCAGTTGTTTGTACAGTGTTTGCTCCGCCAGTTGAAGCTAAGGCTTTGTTATTAGATTTTCCAACTGCTGCATTATTTTGTAAATCAGGCACAAGGAAAGTTGATGAACCGTCACCAGCTCCATAAGTTGTACCTACAATTGCGAATAAGGCTGAATAAGTAGATCTTGAAACAGCGGCACCATTACATTCTAAAAATCCAGAGGGTACTGAAGCAGAAGTCCACGGAACAATAGTTGCTGTAGGAATACCTTCTATCCCTGTAAGATTTGCTCCATCATAATCGTATTTAGTTGCTTCATAATTTGCCATATTACTTCTCTGTGTAAGTCCATCCTGTCGTAGCGTCTCCTGAATAAACTAATCCAAAAGCTGCCCCTTGTGTATTAACGACAAGGTCTGCTGCTGCATTAGCGATGTTAGAAGAGTTTCTACCGACAGTTAGAGCGTTAGAATTAAAATCATAACCTTGATCAACAAAATTGACTTGATCACCTATAGAAGGTGATGCTGGTAAAGTAACTGTAACTGCTCCACCGTTTGTGTTTACTAAAAGTTGAGCTCCAGCTTGAACTGTTTCTGCAGCAGTTATTGCTCTCCATTTTTTTAATTCTCCAGCTTTTGTAATGTTTGTTCCGTCAGTAAATAAACTGTAAGTGTTACCTTCGCAAAGTAATGCTCCTGTACCACTAGCTGTTTTAAAAGTTAACGTGTAGCCAGCATGATTTGTTCCATCAATTACAGTGTAAAGTTTTTCAATAGTGTTAGGGCAAGTAACTGTTCTGTTAGCTGCTAAAGTTCCTGTTAATTTGATTACTGCGTTTCTAGCATTAGATATTGTACCATCAGTCATTACAAGAGCGACATCTGAAGATGCTACATCAATTGATTGAAAACCAGCAACGGCTTGTTGAACTAGATTTAAATTTGTATTAGTTTTATCACCCCAGGTACCAGCGTTTTCGCCAGTTACCATAAGCTCTAGTTTAAGATCTGTTGAATAACTTGATGCCATATATCTCCTATTTTAACAAAATTATGCTGCTCTATCAACCTCAGTCCAAACATTATTTACACCAGGATTGATCTCACTCCATGCCGTAATATTAACTGAACCTATAGTAGCAGTCAACCCTATGCCTGATGGAAATGCATTTGCGTTTGCATTAATAGTCACTTGTCCCATTGATCCATTTAATAATCCAGCAGTGGTAACTGAATAAACTGATACAGGAGTAACTGAGCCCACTGATAAAGTAGCTGCTTGACCTGTAACTGATTCAACAGTTGTTTGTACTAATGTAATTGAACCTAATGTTAAAGAAGAGGATATTCCTGTTACATCTACAGGTGTTTTATTTTCAGGTATTACTGTACCAATAGATCCTGATAAAGCTTGACCTGTTACACTTTCGTTTGTCGATTGTTCTAAAGATTGTTGACCTAAAGATAAATTTAATTGATTTTCAGTTGCAAGAATAAATACATTATTATCAATTTGTATTGAACTTGGCCCTTGAGTAATTGTTAAAAGATCAAGCCCTGTAACGGAAACATCAACATCAGTAAAACCTATTGCATTTCCTTGAGACGCACTTAAAGATTGCCCTTGTGCAATTACAGAGTAATTACCACCCCAAGCTCTATTACCCCAAGTTCCTCTACCCCAACCTTGTTCTATTAAAAACTGATCATCGATTGTGACTGAACCACTATTTGAATTTAAACTTATACCAGTAACATCTACATCTGCGCCACCAGCAATTTCACTAGCTGTTCCTACAGAGGTAGTTAAAGATTGTCCTGTTACTTGATGTGCTACATCTATTGATATAGAAGCTGTTCCTTGAGAAGAGGTTAAACTTTGACCAGTTGCAACAACTGAAGAACCAAATTTAATAGTTAATGATCCAATGTTTGAAGATAGGGATTGTCCTGTAACAACTACATCACCACCTACACCCCAAGCGTTTTCACCCCAAGTTAATCTTCCCCAACCTTCATTGATTTCTGCAGAAGGTTCTAACGTTACTCCTTGTGAAAGTGTTGCGCTTAAACTTGTAAGTATAACACTTGAACCAGAAAGATCTCCCCATTCACTTTCTCCCCAAGTTTTTCCACCCCAACCTGTATTGATTTCTGCAGTAGGTTCAATAGTGGCTCCTTGTGAAGTAGTTACACTTATGCCAGTTACTGCAATATCAGCGTCAGCTTGATCGCCCCAGCTATTAACTCCCCAAGTGACTTGACCCCATTTGTTATTAGCCATAAATAACTCCTGGGTCGAACGGACGACCCGCTATGAAAAACAAATTAGTAATGTTTGCCATAGCAGGCACCTCCTTTTAAATTATGCGATTCTCAATATAGCTGCGCTTGTTGTAAATGCTGGAAACTGAATAGTAAAAGTTCCTGCAGATGCAGTTTTGTCACCGCCAAAATCTAATACCGCTACAGCTGGATCTCCAGAAGCAGTGTCATTATAAATTAATGCACCTCTAGCTGTTAAAGTTACACCAACAAATGATAAATCAGCAAAGTCTGTTATAGCTGTGTTTGTAGCTACAGACGTTCCTACATTTACAAGGGCACTTCCACCAGCTGAATAGCCAGATGAAGATACTTCATTTCCAGTTGTGTATGATGTTGTCGATTTTCCTAAAGTAGCTGAGTTAGTATACATTGCTAATTTGAATGTATTACCCCCACTAGCATTAGCTTTAAAGTTGTGCGTAGCTTCCAAAAGTTGTTTTTTGAAAGAGTTTGCGATTGCGTTAGTTGTTATTGCCATGTTTTCTCCTTAATTAATTTTATGGTGACGGTGAAGGTACTTTAATTCGAGGCACTCCACTGTCGTATTCTCCTCTTCTTCTTCTGCCCATTTGTTGTAGAGCAAAAGCTTGTATGCTTTGATTATACCTGTCAGAATACAGTTTGTATAGGTCATCAGGCCCTTTAAGATAGCTGTAAGCTTCTTTTAAAACTCCGTATAATAATAAAGCCTCTTGGTGTTCAGACAGAAATGTATTTGTAGAACTGTTAAAATGAGGAGGATCTTTTATAAAATTTATCTGTATTTGATAAACGCTATCAGGAGTAGGAGCCAACAAAATATTATTCTCATCCCAAATAGCGTAATATTTAGGTGATCCAGTTACAGTATCATTTGGAGCATATTCTGAAATAAAGCTAGTCTCTCTTTTTTCAAGGAAATCTCTTACATCAGAATTAATAATTTGCACTGATCTTAAAATAAGTAAATCAGATGGCATAACAACGTATCGATTACCTGTTGTTACATTTGAAGTAGAGTATTTTCTAAGGTCATCATAATCCACAGCTCCTGCAATATCTAGTTCTGTATTTCTTATAAATTGATCTAATATAGAATCTGTTAATACATTATTGTCTACTTCTGTGTAGTTTCTTACTTGTGTTAAAAAATCTGAATATGTAATAGCCATTATAATCCTATTGTTACCTGTCCAACTGTAGTTTGAGCTTGTCTTCTTCTGTTTTGTAAAGAAGGATCTCTTGGTTGCATTGTATTTCCTTCTGAACCATCGTGTTCTATTGCGTAAAATACTTGAAAAGCAAACTGACCAGGTAATGTAAGGTTAGCGACTGCTTGTCCTTGGCCACCTGACCCAGCAATTGTAGTATCATTTGAAAAAGGTACTTCAGGTTGTTGAAAATCTTGCGCTCTAGAATTTTGTAATGCAATAGCATCAGCTACAACTCTTTTTCTTCTAATCTGTGGATGCTTAGGCTCAAACTCTGATGTGTGTACTAAAGAACCATTCCATTCTCTAACCATTTCAGTATATGGAAAGGCCATACCAGATCTGTCTGATATTGCTAATGATCTTTTACCTTTTGCAAATACTCCCATTATACTCCATCTCCAAAATAAGTTTGTGGAGCAATGTATAAAGATGTTCTTGAACCATCTTCATCTAAAGCTCTTTTCATTTCATCTTCATAAGCTAATTTTAACATTTGTGTTTTTTCAGCTGCTTTCATAAAAGATATGTAATAAGCTAACCCTGATACCATACAAGGTAAAAATCTAAATGGTGTATCAGGAGTATTTCCATATGCTCCTGCGTCTTCAATTCTGTTTATCGAGTAATATTTTAAAGTTGTGTAAGTACTTAAATTAGGAGCTTGGTATAAATATATGATAGGTGTAATTTGTCTATCTACATAATATTGAGAAGGTTGTCCTGTAGCATATTTATTAGGAAGAGCTGCATATGCAGATCTATCTATTTTAGTTAAAGATACATCTTGTGTGTTAACATTATTTCCAGCAGCATTTGTGCTTGAAACAAAAGCTTCAAGAACATCACTTACTGCAGCAGGTGTAGTGTAGTTAGGTTGTCCATTTACAAGAGCAACTTCATTAAGGGCTACTTTCCAAAGATGAACACCTCTATTTCCCCATTCAGAAAAAAGTAAATTTAAATTACGTCTTGCTCTTTTTAAATCATAACCTGATTGAGTGGATAAACCACATCTCTCATATGCTTCATCAATGACTTCATCAATATTTAAATCAAATGCTGTTGTTCCTGAACTTGCCATAATTAAAATTTCTTTTTAAATCCTAGTCTAATTCTATCTTTGTTAATACCAATACCTACTTCTGATTTTTTATATATCTTATCATAACTTAATTCAGGATTAAACTTAGCCTCAGAATCTCTTATTGTGGTAATTAAATTATCTCCACTTTCAGCTTTAGTTCCTTTTGTTTGAAAAAAATTTACAGAAAACTTACTTTTTCTTGTTGGTACTGCATCAATAACTCCACCCACATCGGCTTTTAGTATTGTTTTTACATTTGTAGGTTTACCGCCAACACCTTGTGCTTTACTTCTCTTTCTTACAACAGCAGAACGCTTTTGCGAGTCTGTCATTCGGGCTGCTTTTGCAGCAGGCACGCATTTGGGGTATTTTCTTTTTGATCCACTTGCAGATTTTCTTCCACATGATTTATATCCTCCTCCTTTTTTAGGTGCAGATATATCCACCCATTTTTCTTTAAACCATTCTTTTAGCCCACCTGATTTCATACCAGCAGGGACACAATTGGGAACCATTCGATTTCCTTTTTTCTTCATTCCTTTTTGTTGGTAACCTTCCCAACAAGTTCCTCTTTTAGACATCAATCATGTCTCCGTAATAATCTACTAAAGATTTATTAGAAACTTTTTCTCCTGCAATCTCACTTTTCATGTAAGATCCTGTATAAACACCATTTTTTGCTTTTATTGTGCTTAAAGTTTTAGCTTGCGCTGCATGTGTCTTCGATGCTTTTTCTAAACCTTTAACAACTTTATTAATCTTAACTTGATTACCTGTTGCATACTTCATCATTCCACCCTTCATAGCGGGTTTAGGTCCTTTAAAATCTTTTCTCTTTACACCAGAAGGATCTTTGATCTTACCAGCACAAATTTTAGAAGCGTAGGCATTAGCATATGCTGACGGATACACTTTGAATTTTCTTTTCGCGGCTGATTTACCTCTTGCACATAATTTTGTCATAATACCTTACCTTTGTTTTTACCTTCTTTTAATCTGTATTTATGTGTACCTGTGCCGTTGATATCGACCTCTTGTCTAAGAAATTTAAACATAGTCATCTGTTTAGCATCTTCAAATTTTTCTTGAACATACTTGATGACTCTGTTTTTATTTACTTTTTCTCTATCATCCATAACTTAGCGGCCGCATTAAGAGTGTTATTTCTCTCCTTTTTACGGTTGTACAACTTCTTTGATTGTACCACTTTCGGTTTGAATGCGCTAGACCTTAGACTTTTTGCTATTGGATTTGTAGATTTTACCATGTGTTTTTTCCAATACTTTTCTAAATTTGCTTTTTTCAGCTTTGCCCCAACCTCTACCTAAGCCAGGTTCTAGTTGTTTTTTTATTTGTCCTCTAGTTATTGCCATATTATTCTAACCAAGGTTTATAATTAACTTTACCCTCTTCTCTAAATGCTCTCAATGATTGATTTCTATTATGATCCGTAGAATAACTACAGTGGATCCACCCCGATGTTGGTTCGTTATCCTTGTAAAATTCTAATATGAGCTGGTCATATTCTAACTCTGATTTGATCCAGTGAGCTAATTCTTTATTGTCTACACCAGGTATCTCAAAATCTGCCGCAGCAGCTTTGTCGTCTGCCACATGTTGGCTGTTAACTGAACTTCCAATCTCTACACAAAGCTGAGCACAACGGAACCCGCTAGATATAATTAATGGTTTGTCAAAATGTGATCTTACGGGTTGTAATATATTTACTGCCAGTGCTTTTAAATTTTCTATCTGTGTTGGATTAGGATTGTTCGGTATTCCCTTCCTCTCACTAATCTGAGATTTGGTAAGCTCGTCTAAAGTTATGTTAGCTGTTAATTTCATTTTTTCTCCTCTATTTCATAAAAAAAATTATCTGTATCTTCTGTTTTCCATTTTCTAGAATCTTCTACATTCCACTCATTAGTTTGTACCTTCCAGTCTGGTATTTCATCTTTAACTGTAAATGATGGAATGTCCCAAATCAACCTGTTGTTAGGTTGTGCTGCATAGTTACCATCATCTAAAGCTAATACATGTGCACATTTATGCTCTTGTGGTATTTCTGAATGATCAGTATCTAGTATATTAGACTCAGGATGAGCAAAATCCACGGTAAAAAGATAAGCACCTGGATGCCACTTTTTATCTTTACCGATGTATTTACCTGCTTGACCATCTAAAATGTCCCAAGAAGTAACAGCAGGATAGTAACTAAAACAGTTCCATAAAACCAACTCATCAAGCCTACGTTTAGGAACATCACTCGGTTTAAAGCCTCTTTGAATGAATGCAGATATCGGTAAACGATAGTAGACAGCTCCATTTTCCATAATACAATGAAAAAGTGGACTACGCCCCGTAATAGCCGACATGCCGAAAATAATACAGTCTTCAACTTCTCCATGATGTTTTTTAAGATCATATAAATACTCCCTTCTAATTTGTGCATATTCTACAGGTATATTCGCATTTAAGTAAGCCATAATAATTTGTCCTTGTCACTCAAATAACAATATTTTAATGAACTATTTTTCATCATTAAATATAAATCATTTGTGTCCTCACATAATACTCTACCTGGTAAGTTAAGTGAAGTGTTAAGCACCAATGGTAAATTTGTTAATCTTTCAAAGGCCTTAATTAAATCATAATATTTAGGATGAAAATTTCTATCCAAAGTCTGTATTCTACTATAATTATCTACAGAACATACATTTTTAAGTGTTTTATTTTTGCATTTATAAACAAACATCATGTATGGACTAGCTTCATTTGGTCTCATATCAAAAAACTCAGATGCTCTGTCCTTTAAAACGGTACAAGCAAAGGGTCTATACCACTCTCTTTTTTTTATAGTATTTATCTTTTCTAATATTGATTCATCCAATGGATTACCTAACAAAGATCTAAATCCTAGTCCTCTTTGCCCTTGTTCAGATTTTCCACTTAATATTGCTACTGGTTCATTAACAAGTATTTCTGCTACCTCTTGAGAAGTGATGTTTTTACTTTCAAATTGTCCTAAATTTAATTCAGGATCGAAACCTGAGCAAATATGTTTTAAAGGTTTTACTTTAATTTTAGTATGGTGTAACGCTGAACCTAATGATATTCCGAAATCACCATTGAAAGAATCTGCTAAAATATCTTTATTAAGCTCATCTTTTAAAAAACTATTATTTAAAATATTTTGAGTACAACCACCTGAAAGAACTAGTGTATCATATTCTTTATCTATTTTTTTTATTTTCTCTAAAAACAATTGTTGAAAAACAATTTGACAAGTTTTAACCAAATCTAATGCCTCCGAATCTTTTGTAGTGTGGTTTTTATTCGGATTTAATCTAAAACTCCAATTATTATTAATCAATTGATTTGCGATATTTTTATTAAATTTACCATAAGATGATAAAGCCATAGCTTTACCTTCTTCATTATAATTAAGACCTAGTTCATAAACTAGTTTTTGATATGCTTTACCTAATGATATATTTTTAGATACTAAAAATTTGTTATCAATAATCTTTATCTGTCTATCTGTGTAATAGTATTTATAAAGAGAACTTAATTTTTCATCATAGAAACTCTCACACTCTATGACTTCGGCTCCATCTATTTTTTTATCTGTTTCATTATTTAATGATTTGACAGCACCGTGTCCATCAGAAATAAAATAAAGAGCATTTTTAGGATAATCAAAAAGGTGTCTAGCACACTCTGCATGAAATAGGTGATGTTCATCTTGAAAAATTTTTACAATCTGCGATGGATTAATATTTAAATATTTTTTTAATAAATAAACTATTGGAATCTGATGTCCCAATGACATAGTAGTTATAATAACTTTATCAAATTTTATTTTTAAGTTTTTTATTTTATCAAAAAGTTCAATGGTTGGATAAAATTGATTTTTGAGTCCATTAAATCTTTCAAGTTGATGATGTACAACTATTTCATCGCCTTCTAAAATAGTCACACTTCCATCATGCCCAAAATGGAACGATAATATATTCATGTATAATTATTCTATTATACTTAAAATCTTCTTTCGATCCATATATATTTCTGTCTTTGCTTTTACTTTTTTACAAGTAAATACAACTCGCTCTGGGTTTACCTCGTTCTGAGCTAGGCGCTTGGATTTCAAACAATCGCTTAACGAAGTTTTATACGTGTGTTCTATCATAGAACCGTTTAAAGTTAGGATAAGTGCAAATACAGTTTCTATCATCTTACCACCGTTCCTTTATTTGGTCCGTATTTAATTCTATATTTGTGTGTACCTGTGCCATTAATATTAACTTCTTTCTTGAGATGTTTAACATAGCTCATTTGTTTAGCTTGTTTCTCCATATCAGAAATATATTGTAATACTTTTTTAGTGTTTCGATCCATTTCCGTTCCTAATTATTTTCTCTACATCTTCAGTTAACTTCTCAGTTCTTTTCTTTAAAAATTCTATGTTAACAGCATTATTTCTCATACCTTTTATTTCTGCTTCTACGTCTTCTAATAAACCACTAACGTGTTCTACAATCATAAAAAGTTCTGCCTCTCCAGCTGATTGACCTAACTCACCTCTTGGATATTTAATTCTAAACTCTGAGTTTTGTTCTAAATCTTTTTGCATTAATTCTATTTTTGTGGCGTGATTGTTGAGCGTCTCGTGCAAACCAAAATATGCCCACACACCAACAGCAACACCTGCCGCAATCGATAAAATCGTCTTAAGATCCGTGCTTACTTTTGTTCCTTCGTTTAACTTCATTTTGGCATTGCCTGTTCCATTATTACAACATCAGGATTATCTTTTAGATATTGTATCTTTAAATTTTCCCAATGACTACCCTCTGGTTTCTTGTCAATAAACTTAACGACCCCTAATTTATT
>WLWG01002458.1_pt1 | contig 14114 bp, 24 predicted proteins | sample 6712871 | NCBI WGS metagenome assembly WLWG01 (sample SAMN12718693, study PRJNA515312) | sponge metagenome | isolation source: marine sponge | host: Mycale hentscheli | place: New Zealand: South Island, Marlborough, Capsize Point | collected 2003-05-01 | reverse complement strand
ATTATCCATTTGTGCTTCAATAACACCTTCCCCAAGCAACTTATACATCTTTCTGAGCTTAGGACTCATGCCAACTACACCACCTTCAGCATATCCACCACCAGAAGATGGAGTATTAGTTGAACCTGCTATAGTATTCATACTCATCAGAGTATCTCTACCAAACATGTTTCCAGCACGGTTGCTCATCACAACTTCGCCTTCATCAGCACGAATTGGCACATCATCAATTAGATTTGCCTTTCCACCTGATACAAGACCACCTTGATTGTATCCAGGATTGTTATTTGGATCTTTTGCAGGTTCTGCGGGTAGAAGAGGAGGATCATATCTCTCGCCGGTATCATTATCAACAAACTGTTCTTCTTGAGTAGGAGCAGATGGTCCTGAAAGTACATTTCCATCATCATCTAATAAATTACCTAATCTATCACTCTTAGGAGCATTTGCTTTTTTCCTATCGTTATTTTGATGCCATAAATGAGTGCCAAGACTCATCCCACCCACTAGACCAGTAACAACTGCTCCAGCTATGAGAGCACCTTTTCCTAATGCGAGTTTACCTTTTCCTAATAATCCTTTTGCCATTCCCATTCCAGGCAATCCTCCACCTTTGTCATCTTTTTTATCACCACCGCCAGCAGAACTTTTTGGTTTTAATTTCTTTAAAAAATCTTCTGGTTTAAGGAAACTTGATAAGTCTTCGCCTTCTTCTAATGATTTTTCTTCTTTTCTTGCTTTTTGACGACTGAATAGTGTCTCTTGTGATTGTACCTGTTTTTGAGCAATATTAACGTCAGTAGATATCTGTTCTTCTGTAGTATCTACAAGAGTTAAAATTGCTTGTGTGTTTTTCGCCATCGCAGCGACAATATCAGCACCACTATCTGGTGAAATTGGCGGAGCACCAGCAGCAGATACTCTATCAGCAATTACTCCCTGTTTAAACTTAGCAATTCTATCTTCTTTAGTTAAGTAATCTCCAGTAGCAGAATCAATTCCAGATACTCTTGCTTGAAAAGCAGAATCTTTATCCAATGCCTTTGATACGGCACCACCCATATCAACAGGACCACCACCTTTTCTCGCTCTGCCAGTAGATCCAGCTGGTCCTAAGAGATTTTTTTCTTTCTTATCACTATTAATAGGGTTTTTGCCTAGTGCAGATTCCCTAACTTCTCTGTTTACTAATCCACCTTTACCAGCACTAAGTAGTCCTTTTGGTTCTTTAGATGCTCCAAAAATTCCACCACCTTTAGCAGTATTTTCTCCACCTCTTTTGCCAGTTACATCAAAACGCTTACCAATATTATTTCTATAGGTAGTATCTTTATCTTTCTTTAGGAGATCTTTTACACCATTAAGAAGTTTCTTGCCTTGCTTCTCGCCTTCCTTCTTGATGAGTTTTCCTAATTTGTCATACAACCATGGGCCAAGGGGACCTTCGCCTGTTACTGGTGAATATGATAGAAACCCGTGTGCCATTATTACCTTGCTGCTTTTTCTTGTTCTTGTTTAACTTGATCTAGGTATTGCATGAGGAGACTAGTGTAAACTTGTCTCTCCCAAGGCATCATATCTTCTATTTCACTCAAACTATATTTATGGTGTTGCATCAAGGCAAAATTAGTCTTGTAATACCCCTCTAACGTATTGTGAAAGAGGCTTATCCGAAAAAATTAGATAATCCTTGAATCACAAAACTATTTTCAACACCAGTATTTGGGTTTTTTAACTTAATCTCATGTTTAAGGACTGGCATCTCAGAGAAAAATTCCTGAACTTTTTCAAATTGCTTATTTGTCAATCCTTCGATAAATTCAACAAATTCTTTTTTTGATGTAGTCGAACTGTCGTATACATCTTCACCATCAAAAATTTGATCGACGCATTTTCCCATGATCTCAATAACTTGTTCGCTAGTATCTTTTGCGATAATTGATACTTTTACAAATTCTTCAAATGAAGGATACTTCATAATAAGTCCCATACTGTCTGACAGCATGATTTTACTAGAATGGTCTTCTGATTTGATAACTTGGACATCTGTCAAATTAAGGTTGTACTTAACTTGCGTTTCACCGTCATCTTCACATGTTAGCAACATTTCAACAACTTCGCCAACTGATACAGCACGAATTTGCAAGAAAATATATTCTAAATCAAAAATCGCTAAATCTTCTAATTTTACGCGAGATTGAATACAATTTTTCAGTAATGTCCTTGTAGCATCCTCAATCTGCTTATCATCTCCAGATTCAAGTGCCAACAATAATAGTTTTTCTTCTTTTACGACAAATGGGCGATATTTGATTTTTTTGCCATTTGAAGGAACTTCCAACTCATAAGTTGGAAGTGCAACTTTTGGTAATGCCATTATACTTAGATCATATCATATTAATATTTAGTGCGACTTTTTGACGCAAAAATACTCAGGAAAAATTTTCCCACTTTTATGGAATTGAAAAGGTCAATTTGGTGGTGGAGGTAAAATAGGTGCTGATGGAACAAAGTCAGAGTCAATAAAGTTAGCACTCTGTCTAATGTCATTCTTAATGATATGATGTCTTGTGTAAGTAAACTGTGCTGTTACTTGAGTAATCTGACTCGATCCAAATTGCAATGGAACAGCATCAATAGCATAGGGATATGCTTGCTCCATAACATAACTAATAGATGCTCTTTCTGTTGGAGAGTTTCCACCTATTTCAGTCTTAGTTATGATAATATCACAAGCATAATTATCACGATAATTAAGACGGATAGGTCTATTCTCTTGTTTGTTTGCCTTGGAAGGACTTTGCATCTGTGATTTAGTTTGGACTCCACTTTTATTTTCACCAACTTCATCACTATCACCAGAAAAAATATAGTCTACCCAATCCTGTAAGAATTTTAAAGATGTCATGTTAGCATCACACATGAATCCCAATTGAAAATCTGTATAGACTCTACTGTGCATATAATCAACAGATCCAGAACCTAAATGAATTCCATTAGCGGTGCCTTTGGCAGAATTAGTATTTGGAAGTTGTGCCTCACTACAAAACATCTCAAAGTAATCCTCATCAGATGGCATTCTGGGATACACCTTTCTATTGGTAAATTTCACAACAAAGTTATTACTGAACGACATTCCGCCCCTTGCTGCCATTGTCGTTAATAGACGATTTATCGACACACTAAATACCTATGTTGGTCTTTTTATATTTATGGCATACTCTGGATTTTACAAACCTAAAAATCCTACTAAGTATCGTGGCAATCCAACAAACATAGTTTATAGATCACTTTGGGAACGTAAGTTCATGGTGTTCTGTGATAACAATCCCTCGATAATTGAATGGGGTAGCGAAGAGGTAATCATTCCCTATCGCGCACCTGATGGTAAGGTAAGACGATATTTCCCTGACTTTTACATTAAAGTAAAAGAAAAGAGTGGCAAACTTACCAAGTATATTATTGAGATCAAACCCAAAAAACAAACTCAACCACCGAATGAGAAAAATAAAAAAACTGCTGCCTATCGTAATGCCGCACTGACTTACGTAAAGAACCAAACTAAATGGTCCGCTGCGCGAGAGTATTGTGAAGACAGGCAGATGAACTTCTTAATACTAACCGAAGATCACTTAGGAGTCTAAAATGGCAACCGGATTTGCGTCAGTCCAACGTAATACTACAAACAAGGACCCAGGATACAAGACATTATTTGAACGAGTCTCTGCTAAGACAGGTGGAGAGAAAAAATCCATGACTTGGTATAGATCTGCAGTAAAAGCAGAGGCAAGTAAATACAAAAAGAATTTTAACAAGTACATCTTAGACGAAAAGAAAGATCGTGCTGGTGCTGTCAAAGAACAAGACAAGAATGAACTGCGTAGATATGCAGTAGCAGGTCATCTGTATATGTTTGAGTATAAGGCAAAGATGAAGCATCTGCCTTACTACGATAGATTTCCTTTGCTATATTGTTTCAAGGCACCAGGAAAGCATGAATTTTGGGGTGCTAACTTACACTACCTGTCCCCAAAGAAAAGATTGATTGTTACAAAGAAATTAATGCAAGGCAGAGTTGATATACCTAAGGTATGTTTTCATAAATATCTGAGTAGTCATGTAGATGGATTATATCTTGACCTTGCTTCAACAGAATGGGACACTGCTATTCTTTTGCCAACCGAGGATTTTGTGAAAGATGTTAATGGAAGAACTTTCCCTATCGATAAAAAGATTGTATGGGAAGAAACTGATGACAGATTCTACGATAAAATCTCAGGTCAAAGAATGATTAAAGGATATGGAACTAAGCAGTCAAAGGAGATGTCTAAGTAATGAAAACAAATACTGGCGGTAAACCAACTGCTAATGGCACCAAAATAGGTCAAACTGTAAAGACTGAAGCAGCAGGTGCGATGGGAAGTAAGTATCAAGTTTACTATCAATGGGATGGTTCTGAGTGGAATAGTATTAGCAAGTCAAAGTACTTAGAGTCTACATCATCTGGATCATTCTCTTATAAAACGGTAGCAGCTCCAACTCTTTCGAGTGCCACTGGTTCTCGTAGATATCCAAGAGATGCAGCGATGACAGCGAATTCTGATTATGTATTATTTGAATTTTATGAATACCAACCACCATTTCAAAACATAAACAAAGGAGAAACTAAAGATAACAGCACACCTCTTGCAACATATAACGAAAGTATTGCTGCAGAAAGATTATATAAAGGATCTGAGACAGAGCAATCAATTATCTTATACATGCCAGAAGATGTTTCTACTGGATACAAAGCGAACTGGAGTGGTAAAGCATTCAGTAATATTGGTAGAGATGTCCTCACTACAGCAGGATCTGGTAATGCAGGAGATGTAGCACAAAATACTTTAAATAACATAGGAACTGCATTTTCTCAACTTGCTCCAAACATAGGAGAAAAATCAATTAACGCAGTTATATCAAAAATTACTGGAGAACAAATCGGACAAAATGAGATCTTTGGATCTACTCGTGGTGTTATCCTCAACCCCAACGTTGAACTATTATTTACTGGAACAGATCTCAGGAATATTTCCTTAAATTATAAACTTGTTCCAAGAAATGCACTAGAAGCAACAGAAATTAAAGAAATTTGTAAAATATTTAAACGTGCAATGCTACCTAAGTTTTCAAAAGGAACAGAATTAAATTTTTCAAAAGGACAAAATGCTGCAAACAACTTTATTAGAGTTCCAAATGTCTGTCGATTAACATTTATGCGTGGTAATGGTCCTAACCCAGATGTAGCACAGTATAAAATGTGTGCTATGACAAATGTAGAAATTAATTACACTCCTGATGGAACGTATGCTACATATGATGATGGCAGTATGGTTGCTATTGGTTTATCATTATCATTCCAAGAAACAAAACTCATTTTCTCAGAAGAGGCAGACAAATACTGATGTACTTCTCACTAATCCCAAACATAGAATACGACGAGAAACCGATCAGTTATCCTTTCTCAGAATCTGATTTTACAACTGCGAAAAATTTCTTTCGTAGATACAAAATTAATGATGATGTATTGTCATACGCAGTAATTTTCAACAAGTATACAATTGAAGATCTTGATAGACCAGATACTCTTGCTGATAGAATGTATGGAAATCCATTTTTTGATTGGGTAATCTTATTGACAAACAATATGGTTAACGCTCAGTATGATTGGCCGATGACAAACTATGAGTTAACTAGTGTGCTAGAGTCAGAATTTGATGATCCATATGGAGAGATCAATCACTACGAAACCTATGAGATTGGTCAGTACCCCGCTGGTGTTCATGTAGATGAGACTTTCTACAATGCAACACACAAACTAAACATCAATGGCGCTATAACAATAAAAAACGGCAACGAGATTTGTCGTCCCGTTACCGTTGCTGAATACTACACTGATGAGAATGAAAAGAAGCGTCCCATTTACTTATTAAAACCAGCATACTTCCAACAGTTTGTAGATGATTTTAGGAAAAGAAATTTATACAAAAAAGACGCCAACTATATTAGTCAGCGTCTAAAGAAAACTGGTTGACTTTTTCAAGCAAAAATTTGCCCGAAATTTTTTCCCAGTTTTACCGTTTTGAAAAACCCATTTTGTAACAAGAAGGTGTTGCTAGTTCTGGATTCTTTTTCAATACTCTGTAAGCATGACCATGAACATCTGTTTCTAAAGTAAGGTGTGCTTTAGTGTGGACCATCTGAATCACCAGTAACATACCAACCAACGAAAAGTTGACCATAGTTACTGGATGAAGCAGAGCTTTACCAAGAGTTTTAATCACTCTTCAGCAAGACGTGCGAAGTATGACAGTGCGTCGTCATCCTCAACGATTGCCTCTTCCTTGACGGGAGAGGGAGCATTCATCTGCTGACGGAAAGAAGATCCACCAGTGATGTCAGGGTCGTTGAACCCACCAGTAGCAGCGACTGGTTCGTACTCTTCGCTGTCTACTGTAGGAACAGCAGTGCGTTGAGTGATACCAAGCACCATGTTCAGACGACGCTCAAGATCCTCATAGGATTTGAACTGATCTTTATTGGTGAATGCTTCAAGAGAATTCTCTTGCTTCCAGATTGCTTCTAGTTGATCATCATCAGCTGACAGAGCAGAGACAGAATCAAACTCAGAACTATCATAGTTCCAGTAACCTGCGACCTTCTTGATCTTCAGTTTGAAGTTAGCACCTTCCCAAAGGTCAAAGACATTAACTGGTGTCTCATCTTGGAACTCAGGTTGCATGGCAGAGAGGATCTTATCATGGATCTTCTTACCAAACTTGTAAAGGAATACTTTACCTTCGTTCTCAGGGTGCTTAGGATCTTTCACAACATAGATGTTGCTGTAATATTGAAGCTTACGCTTCTGCTTACGAGCAGTCTCTTTGTCCTCATCATTACCGCTATTCCAGAGACGGCGGTTGACTTCACCAACAGGATCTTTCTCGTTGAGTGTAGTCAGGGAATTTTCAATATACCAACCACCAACACCTTGGAAGGCATGGGAGTATAGTTTTGCCCAAGGAACGGTCTCGCCGTCAGGGGCAGGGAGGAAACGGATAACAGCGTATCCATTTCCAGAAGCGTCAACCTCTGGTTTCCAGAAACGTTCATCAACGTTCTTACCGCTGGATGATTTCTCTAATTCCTTTTGAAGGAAGTCAAAGTTGGTCTGGGATTTACGCTTAAGGTCTGAAAAAGACATAGATTTTTGGATTAAATTGGATTTGGTTTACGTGTTGGGTCTTACGTGCGAACCAGTCTCCCAGTCCCGTCTGCCCAACGGAATTATTATAGCAGGTGATGGGGTGGGTGTCAACCTCTAGATGGATTCCAGTCTGGTGGTCCTTCACCATTCTCATACCTCTGCTTGAGGTAAGATACCTTCTCTAACAACTCATCAAACATCTGTTCGATGGGGGTGTCTGGTGTAGCACCTAGCATAACAACCCCTTGCTTCATTGTCTCACGGACAGAGACAGCTTCAGGATCGTCACTCAACTTGATGCGAGCATAAAATATTTTCTGCTTTTCAATAAGAGTTGCTAGAGTATCAAAGTATTCTAGTCTACGTTCTTCATTAAGAAGAGTAAAATTCATAGCAGATCTAAAACAGTACTGTTGTAATTGTACCATTTCTTGAATGTCACCACGGACAAGTTCGGATTGGAAGAAACTCATACTAACATTAATTTGGCACGACTGGTTTTTTTCATGAAGTTAAGTTGCTGTGCATTATGACGGAGTTTTTCCTTCAATGGTTTGCTGATCAACTTATTGATGCTATCTAGTTCAATCTCATTCATTTCGCAATAGTGGATAACCGAATCAATATAATTCATATCTGGATTGCTAAGTGCAATCTTCTCCACCTCCTGCGAGAATCTCGCAGCTGTCATAAACTTATCCTCTAATAATTGTTTTTTGTCCATGTTGTTCTTGATACTCCGAGATATAACTCATTAGTTTCATAAAGAATTCTTTCTTAGGTGGAAGCACCTTAACTTGAGTCTCTCCGTTTTCACAAGCAACAATAGTAACGAGTTGTTTGACACTCAACCCGTAGTTTTCTTGAAGCATACATGCATATGCAGTTTCTTGAACGAAGTAATCGTAAAGATATTTCTCACGCTTAGGTTCAGCAGCAGTCTTGAAGTCAATGATAGACAACACACCGTCAAACTCAGCGATACAATCTACTCGCCCTGCAATCTCCAAATGTTTAGAGTAGAGCGCCGCTTCCTGTAAGTAAATATTATTTATACGGTCCAAAGTAGGGCGACTATGATGGAACATAAGGACAGGAAGTGGGTGCGATTTATACTTCTTCAGGTCTAGATTATTATTAAAGTAGTCTTCAGCAATAGAGTGATACTTTGTGCCACGACCAGTAGCACGAGTTGTCTTAGCATTCGCTGCCTTCTCGCCAACACGAGCTCGCCACTTAGCAATGCCTGCTTTCTTTGCTGCGTTGTTGCCAATCACAGTGGTGACAGATGGATAATGATGTCCTGTTGGTGTAAGATAAACACGCTTACCCTCCACCATTTCAGCAGACATTTCAATAGGATCTAGTCCCACATGATTAAACAATTTCATAGACCTAGATTAATTTTGTTGATGATATAAGATTTGACGAGACCAGAACGAACGATATCTTCTACACCAAACTCAACCAGTGAGAACTCATCCATGTTTTGTAGGATGCGTTGGAAGTCTAGGATACCTGATCGCTCAGAGATTTTTTGAAGATCAGTTTGTGCTGCGTCTCCACAGAAAATGATCTTACTGTCCTGTCCCACACGAGTGATGATACTATCCAGTTCATGGAAGTTTAGGTTCTGACACTCATCAATAATAACGATGGCATTATCTAGTGTAGTACCACGGATGAAACTGGTAGACCAGAACGAGATAGTTTCCTGTGCCTTCAGGTTATCGTAGAGCATTTCATATGATGCATCATCAGGCATCTCAAACATAGACTGAACCATATTCTTGTATGGTATCTGATAGAGAGAAGACTTATCCTCATGGTCTCCAGGAAGGAAACCAATCTCCCTAGTAGCGACAAGAGAGCGAACAATATAGATCTTTTCAAAAGGTGTATACTCATTGAGTACATCCTTAAGTGCTTTGTAAAGAGCAACATATGTTTTACCTGTGCCTGCGACACCATAGGCATAGATCATCTTACCTTTGTCCCACTCATCAAACATAACCTGCTGATTATGAGTAAGAGGTTCAACAGGGATCATGTATGCCTCATCAATAGGCTTACGACGCTTCCTCTGCTTCGCATTCATACCTTGTCCAGGTGCTTTGGTAGTCTTCTTTCTAGCTGGCATGTCAGTTATACTTTTGTGTGATGGTTCTGTTTCTTGGTGCCTTAGGAGCAATCTTATTCTTCATTATATCATGAAAACCAGGATGTGTCCTGCTCATCTTGTCTCTCCATTCACCAACCTCACCAGAGGCAGGACATGTAGATGGATCACTCCAATCTCTATCCCATTCTGGATTGTCATCTTTCCACTGACTCCACTCATGAACACTAAGTCTTACTTCTTTCTGTTCACCAGTTTCTTTGTTAATTACTGGGTACGTTGCCATTAGGTCCACTCCAGTGCCTCAGCACAAATAGGTAATTCTTTTACAAATACATCGCGACATTGTTGTGCGATATCCATGTGTTCTTTCTGTGTTCCATGAGCAGAACGCAGATCGATATAATGCATCCATGAACGAACTGATCCGGACATGTAGATTTTTGTGGGAACTGCTAAAGGAAGCACAAATCTAGCACATTCCTTTGCCACACCGTGATCGAGCATAGTCTGGTATAGATCCATAGCAGAAACAAAATGTCTCTCGATAGCAATCTCAAACTCTTGCTTGTGAAAGTCATCCAAATCATCAGTAGAATTCTGACGATTCTTTTTATCCTGACGACGTAGATCAGGCAAAGGAATTTTATCTGCTAGCATAGAACTATCAGCATACCGTTGAGAAAACTCTTGGAATGTGAAACTCCTATGCCTCAGGATTTGAGCTGCGATTCCGCGATTAGTTTCAATCTCTAGTGTCATGAACGCTTGTTCAAATACAGACCAGTGATTGTGCTTGATACAATAACTAAGGAGTCCCGATACTTTCGGATTGTCCTGGTTGTTCGGGTTGCTCACCCTCGCTACGTACCCCATCATCTTCTCCGCTTCTGGAGTTATAGAGACTAGACGGACTGACCCATGTTGTTGCTTCATTCTTGAATCCTTTACTCATCATTTCACGTTTTTTCTTGAGACCTAACTTAGCAGCACGTAACTGCAAGCGCATGTAATGAATCTCTTCATCAGTATACAGCATTGGATTCTTATCCGCAAGCTCAATTGCTTTCTTTGCTGCTTTAATTGTGTCCTTAAACCTCAATGGGTTACCTCCTCTAAGTATTGAAGGAATGCTTCTTCAGCGCCCTCCGTTGATTTATTGCCTTGAGATACCCAGTGATGACAGAACTCATACAGATGCTTTCCTGTTTTCAATTTCAAATAATGTTTCAATTTAATAAACACATCTGCGCGAAGACTCATACGTTCGTCACTGTATCTCCAATCGGATTCAATATCCATATATTTATGGGTAATATCAACACATCATAGCATAAAAAAAGAGGGGTCGCAACCCCTCACTTTGTATTTAATCTACTGCTTGTGTATTTGACTTGGCGATTGTCTGTCGCCGCTCTTCGTCAGCAATGTAGTCAATGTTCATCGTTCGCCGTCTCTGACGAGCCTGTTTAAACTGCTCCATCTTGACGTGATCTACTGCTTTCTTAATTGCTTTGTAAGTTCCTGGTTCAACATCCCATTCACCATTCTCTGCTTTGATACAGTATGTATCTGCTAGTTTTAGCAAGTGATCCAGTTTAGCATTAGAAACGTTTGTGGTTGGACCTTTAGCCATGGTGTTTTGTCGTTTGCTCTAGTATTATAGCATAAAAAAAGAGGGGTGGCAACCCCTCGTGATGATGTTATACTAAGATCCTCCTACAAATACGTTTACATAATGACTGACCTTCTCGACATTCAATTAAGCATTCATAGTATTCATTAATTGTTTCTAGTTCCTCTTGTGATTGTTTTACGGATGATTCAAAATTTCTCCACTCGTTTAATTGATTGAATGGAATTAGATTATGCATGATGCACCTCCTTGGTAAAGAATAAAACTAAATCATAACTAAGATTTATTTCTTACATCACTAGTCCTCATTTCTATAACTAATTATAAGGGTTTCCTAACATTTTAACATCCGTAAAAATGCTTAAAAATAAATAGGCACAAAAAAAGAAGGGCGTTAACCCTTCATCTATAAGTCTACAAGTAACTCACTTACTGTAGGTACGACCACGATAACAGAATGTGCCGTGGGGTTCCTTTAATTCGACACAACGTGTAGTATACTCAACACCACGATATGAGGTGTGATTAATCTGTGCGTCGTGAAGGGCAGATGCTTTGTTGATCTGCTTCTTGATCATGTTTAGTGTGTTCATTTGTCAGTCTCCTGAAGTTAGGGTTTTTAATCCCCGTTCCTTCAGTCGTGTGCGTCCCATGGATAGCAATCAGGTGTTGATTCCTTCATGACCTCAATCAATTCCACCTTATATTCAGGAGGAATATTCTCATTTGTTCTCATCCGTAGCATAATGCTATCAGCTTGAGCACATGTGAGTGATGAATAGAATAATAATTCTAGCATGGGATGAACGGCTCCGTTCCGCGACTTACTTGCGTCCCACCCGAGAGTGGGATGAACGTATGGTAATTATACCATACTTTATTTATGATGACAAGTAGTTTGATTCAGTTTCCAGCAAGATAAAATGCTTCGCCCCTTGCTTTACACACTCTTTTGACCTGTGCGTCATAGACAGGAACTGTTCCAGCACCAGTGATTAAATTCTTAGCAAAGTCAAATGCTTCTTTAAATCTATTGAACTTATACACATCATCATAAGTCTTGGCAGATACAAGAACACCATCCTTCCTCCATGTCTTCATCGTATGCCAGACAGTAGGTTCAGATAGTTTGCGGTAAAAAATACACCAGTTACCCTTTTGATTTGCACTCATTTGCTTTTCTTGTTAGGATTTTGCCAGAGTTTAGGATTAGCTCTACCCTCTGTTTGTTTCATACTAATCAGACTGTGATACTTATCCCAGTAATAATCAAATATCTCTACTTTCTTAGCAGAGATAGCGATGTCATATTGAACACCGCTTTCAGTATTATACTCAACGATGTATGCAGTACATGGCAGTGATGTATCTTTTGCTAATTCAGGATCACAGTTTTCATGAAGTAAATTCAAGAGCGACCTCCCCATTGAATTTGGGGATACGCTTCTTCAACACATTGCTTAGTGATCTTCCAACGTTTGCCTAGTTTCTTATCCTTCATAAGACACAACACCTCTGCTTCTCCTTGGTGGAGACCTTCAAGGAGTTGAATGAATAAGGTTTCGCGACGACTTTGTGATACGTTTGCTCCACCCTTAAAGAAAAGATAGAGTTTACGATACTCGTGAACAAGTTTCGTATGCTCTGTATCTTCTGGTGCTTCATTCTTTTCATAAGGAACATCACCATCAGGAAGCATAGAGATAATACTCTCATCAAAGTTGGCAATTAAAATTTGCCTAAGTGCTGGAGAATTATGTTCCTGTAAAAGTTTAATTTTTTGTGCCTTAGTTTTAGCGTTGCTTATTTTTTGCAGCACTTCATTCAGTAATAATTGCATAACCTAATTGATAGCATAAGTATATTTATTCATCATCAGATTCCTCTTCATCTACAAAGCGGACTGATAATAGTTCTTCGTTGATCCACTGTCCGTCGCCGTCTAACATCTCTGGATGAATGTTGTCTTCTTGCATACGATACATGTATTCATGGAGTTTTTCGTTTGCTGTCCACCCAGCAATCACACCAACACATAAAAATATAAAGGAAACAGTTGCTGAGAAATAAACGATGGTTGCTTGCGTCATTGGTTCAACTCCAAATTAAATTTGCTTGCTGTCCCACAAAAGTTCAAAGTTGAAATAGACTCTTCGCTTTAGTAGGGTAAAAAACCTAGTGATAGCGATACCTTTTGATGGGGGTTTCGCTTCTTCCTTTTCCTCCTTCGCCCCCCGAAGCATGAGTTCTATGCCTTTATTTATTTTAAGATCTTTCACTTTTTTGGTGCAGAGACTAATCCATTTTCCAGAAAAAATTTAGCAGTCTCTACTAAACCACCAACCTCTTCCCCATCAATAATAACATAAGGAAAAGATGTCGCATTAGGATAATCTTTTTTCATTTCTGTTGACGTTGCTTGAATATCTTGATAGTCATTGATATTAGCACGTTCAAAAAGTTCCTTTAACTTTTCACAGTAGCGACATCCGGGCGTGGAATAAAATTTAATTTCCATAAAAAGTAAGTGTCTAACATATGTATTATACAATAAAAAACCACCCCTGTAAAGAGGTGGTATGACAGTTTGGGAAGTGGTTTAGTCCCTGTAAAGGTCTTCTAGTTTTTCTCTAGACAGATCTACATACATCAACTCTTCACCTGCCTGTGGTGCTTCTGGGTGACGTGGTTTGGGTTTATTCATCTCTATATTAATAGATTGAATGTTAGACCACATCATAGCGAAGGCACCACCAGCAATAAGAGCAAAGCATATAAAGTAAAGTGTTACTTCAAAACTATTCATCATGCTTCCTGTAGAGATTGAACTGTGTTGTGAAGTTCTCCAATATCACGGAGACCTTCAACACTGAACCATGGAGCATTTGCCCAACTGAATCCTTCACCCATGGTGCTATCAGGTGCTGTGATGTACCAATGACATGCTGTGTCAGGTACATCTACGGCACACTTAGACCAATCATCCTGCCACTGTGGGACTTGAACCCACATCAATGCAGCAAACATAAAAGTGAAGAGTGATTTAATCACAGTGCGTTACCTCTAGGTAGAACTTCTTCTGGGAATACAAACGACTCATGTGGTTGATCAAC
>WLWG01002457.1_pt1 | contig 14114 bp, 9 predicted proteins | sample 6712871 | NCBI WGS metagenome assembly WLWG01 (sample SAMN12718693, study PRJNA515312) | sponge metagenome | isolation source: marine sponge | host: Mycale hentscheli | place: New Zealand: South Island, Marlborough, Capsize Point | collected 2003-05-01 | reverse complement strand
TATCAAACTGAACAGTTTAATATGTTAGGCCCTTTAAACACAAATCTAACACAAAATACTTATGGAAATTTTAACCTTGAAAGCATTTACAAACAAGCTGGTTTAGGACCTAGACAATAATAAAAATTAAAATATGGCAGCAAATCAAGCATTAATACAAGCATCAAGAGGTACAGGTGAGCAATTCATAGATTATGGAGCTGTTTTACAACCTGTAGTAAAAGGTATGATGAGAGAGTTAGAAATAGCTGATAATAAAATGGCTAGCTTTGTAAACTCTTTACCACCTGGTGCAAACATAGAAAAACTACCACAAGGCATGAGACCTGAAGTAGAAAGATATTTAAGAGATTCAAAAAACGAATATGCAGAAGCTGCTAAAGTAGCTTCTAAGCTAAGCCCATCAGATGCTGGTTACAGAGAAGCTGTTGATAAAATGAACAGTATAAAAACTGGGTTTATGAATTTAAATAAAAACCTAGAAGCTCATTTAGCTAATAGGGTTGAGTTTATTCAAGATAAAGATGACTTGTCAGGTTCTTTATCTGGTAACGACAATATATTTTTAACTAGTGTATACGCTGGTGATTATGATGGTTTTAAAGTAACAGGTGGTGAATTAGAGTTTTTAGATAAATCAACAAATGAATATAAAAGAAACTCAGAGTTTCCACAGTATTCACTAACAGACGCTATAGGTGCTAACAAAATAGCTGACTTACGTTTTAACGCGCGTCAAACAGCTTTGAAAGGCGGTGGTATTGACACTGCGCATTACCAATCAGGTGTTAGTGGTTTGTTTAAAGAATTAGGCGCTCAAGGTGTTATTGATATGGCTTTTGATGGTCTTGACAATGTTACAGGTAATTTTGTTGATACTGAAATTAGAAACTTTAAAGAGTTTAAAAACTTATCAGATGAGCAGTGGGCAGTTGAAAGAGAAAAATTAAAAACAAAAGAAGGTTTTTCTAATTACTTTATTCCTTTCCAACAACACGTGAACAACTTGGTTGGTCAAGGTGGTGTTGAAGGTAAAGCTATTTATGACGAAACAAAAGCAATTATAAAACCTGGGTCTAAACAAGCTGGTTCTGAAGCTACAAATAAAGCTATAGACGCTTTAGTCGCAAAAGATACTGTTACTATAAACGACTTAGTTTCTATAACACTACCCTCTGATAGAAAATTTAGACAAGACCCTGAAACAAGTGAATTTTTAGTTGTAATGAGTGATGGTGTTACTGAAATAGAAGGAACTAGATTTAAAGCTGGTGATAAAAAAGCAATGAGAAACTCTTTGCAATTTGCCGCTGGTTTAGATGACGAATTTAAATCAACAGGAGAAATAATTAAATCAGACCCACTTGCAATAACAAAACAAGATATTGTAAAGTTTGGTGGTCAAGAATTAGATTTAAATAAAATAGCAGGTTACTTAGACAAATAAAATTAACTATATGTTTGAATTAGACGGAAACGAATACACTTTACAAGCTTTGCAAGACTCTGCGTCTAACCAAGGAGTAGACTTTGATATTTTTATGCGTGTTATGAAAAACAAAGGATTGAGTGAAATTAAAATTGAAAAACCAAAAAGCGGTAAAGATGTTATTAGAAATTTAATTAATATTGAAAACTCTGTAACAGAAAACAGTGACAATGTTATTAACAATTCTATTGATAGTTATTTTGACTTGTCAAGTATACCAAAGAAAACTGAACTTGCATACAGCCCTATTGAAAAATCAACAACTGTAAAAACAATACAAACTAGCGAAGACGATATAAAAAGTTTTTTTGGCGAGCAGAAGTATGATTTATACAAAAAATACCAACAAACTGGAGGTTTAGATATAGAAGAAATACCTGTTAATTTAATTGACAGTTTTGAAAAAACTAGAAAAGAAGAAGTTAAAAAAGAATCTAACAGACTAAAACAAGAGTATGTTAGTGATAACAAAGACTTGATAGACGAAAGTTTTTACGAGGCAATAGCAATAGACGAAGATGTCAGGGGTTTATATAGCACTGACTTTATAGAAAGCTACAGTGAACAAGAGGAATTAGCTAAAAAAAGAATTGGTGAATATAGTTTAAAAAATGTTTTTCAATTACAAAAAGAAAAAAAAGATATTGCAGAAAAAGCTGTAAAGGCTCAAAACAAGTATTTAACGGAGGCAAATGAAGTTTTACAAGAAGATTTAAAAGAGTATGAAAATGATTTGTCTAAACTTAATATTAAGTCAAGTAATGATTTAGAAAAGTTTTTAGAAGACACTAGCATAGACATAGATATAAGAAGAGAGGTTTTACAAAAAAACAACATTGTAGTTAAAGAGTTAAACAACTTTAAAAAACAAGCTGTTAATTTTGACAATAAAATAGCATCGTTAGAGGCTTTAGACAAAAGCTATGATTGGGGTTATAGAGCTGGACTAGCTATGGAAAAAGCCGTCTTTGGAGACATAGGTCAGTTAGCTTTAGGTGTTGCTGCTAAAACTAGTGACTTAATAAGTGAGGACGCAGCTATATCTAAATATTTAAAAAACAACTACGTATCACATATAAATTATAACGAAAGTTTAAGTGAAAAATCTGAAGCTAATTTACCGGCTAAACTTGAAATTAAAAATTTAGAGTGGAATAACGCTGGTACTTTTATAGGTCAACAGTTAGGTGATAACATATTTAGTATAGGTACAGCTTTATCTTATGGTGGTATTGCTAAGGCTTTTTCTAAAAAAGCAGCTAAAAATATTATTGGCGGAACTTTTTTTGGTGTTGAAGGTGGTAGTAAGCTTTCTCAAATGGAAATAGCACAAAAAAATGCCAATGAAAATTTAGCTTTATTAAGAAAGAGTTTACAAGACGTAAGTTTAACGCCAGATCAAAAACTAGAACTTCAAAAAGAAGTTGAAAAAAATGAAAAAGCTTTAAACTACACTCAAGCCCAAAGAGCGTTTTCAGCTATTACTTACGGTGGTATAGCTATGTACGCAGAAAGACTAGGTACAATGCGTTGGATTGATGATTTACAAAATGTGCGTAAGTTATCTGGAGATCTTAGTATGAAAAGTATTCTTCGGGGTTCTGGGAATTTTATAATAAAAGCTCCTGGTACCGAAGTTTTAGAAGAAACAGCAACACAAATTGGCCATAATTTAATGGACAACGTTATATTAAAAGAAAATAAAAGTTTAATAGATGGTGTTGATCCAGATTTTTTTGCTAGTGTATTTATTACATCGTTAGCTATAGGAGGTCCTAATGTTGCTCCTAACGTTAGAAATGCTTTTAGACAGCATGTACAAACAAAAGAAGAAACTCAAAAATTTAGAGATTTAGCTGATGAATATATAGAAAATCAATTTATACTACAACAAGGTAGTAACCTATCAAAAGGCGGTATAAACAAAAAACAAGCTGATTTTGTAAAAAGTAGACAAACTGAGATATTAGAAGAAATTGGTTATAGAGATGTAAATGCTTTTAATAAAATAGCTGACCTTAATTCTGATCAAATAAACAATATATTTGATATAGGTAGAAAGCAAAGCGCTTTGTTTCAAAAAAACTTTGAACTAGGTACTTTTGGTGAAGATATGAGGTCTATGAAAAACGAAAGAGACAGACTTAACAAGGAGTACAACGAGTTACAGGGTGAAAAAGAAAATATACTAAACGATCCTGCTAAAAAAAGAGATGAAAAGTTAAAGCAAACAGCTAAAGAAGAAGGTGTAGAAGAAAGTGATGCTATGAAGCAGGTTTTTAACTATGGAAAAGCTGCTTACTATGATAATTTAGTAAAAGGACTAGGTAAAAAAGTTATTAAGTTTGATGGCGAAAATGCTTTAGCTGATTTAGAGAAATATTTAGATGATAATAATGTTGATGCTAATACTAAAGCTCAAATAATAAAAGGTTTTAACGAAGGTGGTAATGGTACGTTTAACGGTGGTGATATTTTAACTTTTGAAAATAATAGAAGAGTAAACATGCTTGCTGGAAATGATGTAGAAAGAGCAGACGCAATACAAGTTGCTGTTCACGAATTACAACATCAGTATGATATAGAAAAAGGTGTAGTTAAAGATGGTAAAATTGTAGCGTCGCACAAACCCTTAGTGACAGCGTTGAAAGATCATGTTGCCGAATTATATAAAAGAGGAGATATAAATAAAAATATTTACAACCAATTTAAAAGTAGAGTAGATCAGTACAGTGAAAAAGTTAATAAAAATAAAGTTATAGATCAAACCGAACTACTAACGTTATTAGGCACCATGAAACGAGATGGGCTTTTAAAAGAAGAAAAAACATCTATACTATACGAGGTTAAGTCATTAATAAATAGTGTTAGAGCCAAGTTTTTAAATGAAAACGCAACGCTATTAGATATGAAAACTACTAGCGATGTTTTAAGGTATATAGATACATTTAACAAAAGAATTAAACAAGAAAAGCCTTTAGCACAACTTCCCCCTGAAGAAAAAGTAGTTGTAAAAATGTCTAAAGAAGCCTCTGACAAAGTACAACGTATATATGAAGAAGTAGGTGCTACTGGTGCATTTGATATTATAAATGAGTTTAAACCTATTGTTAGTAAAATAGTGGAAAAACGTAGTGAAGCACCTGGTTTTGATAGACAATTGTTAACTGATGAAATAGAAACTGGTAAACGTGGTATATTAGACCTTATTGGAGAGTACGATCCAAATTCTGGTGTACCATTAGCTGCTTTTATAAATAAATTTTTACCAGCAAGAGCTATTGAAGCTTCAAGAAGAGTTTTAGGTGAAGAGTTTACACAAGATGTAACAGAAGCTAAAGGAGTTATGGCTGAAGAAGTTGCTGAAGTAGAAGTTGAAGCTAAACCAAAGAAAAAGAAAATAGTATTAGCAGAAAGACTGGGGGTTACAGATAAAGTTTCTAAAGCTATAGAAAAAATAGTTCCTGACTTAAATATTGATAAATTAACGTTTAAAACTTTAAAAAATAAAGTTCCAGAAATAACTGGTGAATTATTTGGTATATCTCCTAAAAAACTAATTAGCTTAGCAAACATAACTAAAAAAGAATTACAGTCTGCACAAATGTTTATTAACAGAAACGCAGATGTTTTAATAGCAATGCTACCTGAAGGAGCTACAGCTAGTGGCACAGCGACTGGTGTTCCTGGTAGTTTGTTAAAGGCTTTTTATACAAAAACAGATAGAGCTAAAGCAGCTAAAACTGGTAGTAAAGCTGGCCTTGCAATACAGCAAAAAAATGATATAAACAAAAAAGAGTTTTTAGAAACTTTTGGTATAATAGATGGTAAGCCAGATCGTACTGATAGAAATACATCGGCTAGAGTTTTAGCATTAGCTAATTTAACTGGTAAAATAATTACAAACCAAACTGTAAGGCAAAAAATAGGAGATGCAAGTGTTGACACTAAAAAAGTTGTTGATAGATTAAAAGATGGAAAATCTAAGGTTATGTTTTCTAAAGGCACGGAATTATTGTCTAATTATGTTATAGGTGATTTGTCGAAAGAACTAGGCATAGAGTTAACGCCACTTATTTACATGCAAAAGGCTGGTAAAGATAAGTTGTATACGTCACAAAGAGATGTTGATGCTCCTTTTAAAATAAACGGTAAAGAAACTGGAGAGACTTATAAAGAAGCTATTGTTAGAGGTATAAACGAGTATTTAAAATCAAACCCACAGTATAGAGACTTAATACAAAAAACAATGACTGGTGGGGTTATGAGCGCTGGATTTTTTCAAACTGTAGAAGAGTTTAATAATGTTATAAACGGATCAATCGTTGAGCAAAAAACTTACACTAAAGATCCTTACAACAAAGACAAACGTCTTAGCAAAAAGTTTGTTGAAAAAACTAAGCAAAAAAACTATAAAAAAGAACAAAATGGAAAGCTACCTTTATTATTAGACTTTTTTAAATCTGTAGAGAGTCATTTAAAAAACAATCCACTTGATATTTGGATATTTGAAGAAATGCTAAAAGATACTGGTAAGCACCAAAACACTCTTACTAGAATACTAGCGCCTATAACAGCTTATCCTATAGATAAAAATAATAATCCAATTTATAACGAAGAGGTTGTTGAGGAGCATACTAATCCACAAAACCAAATTGGCAAAGCTTTACTAGGCGCTGCTCAAATTGGCCAGTTAGATAAAATGTGGAAAGCTATTGGTAAATCTTACATGCAGTTGTCTTTGTTAAAGTCGGATGATGTTTTAATCAATGAGTCTGGTTACCAAACCTCTATGCCGGATATTTATTACGAAAAAATAGTACCAAGGCTTCTTGATGGCAGTTTAAAACTTCCTGATGGTTTAGTTTCTGTGGTTAGACTAGCAGAGTCAGGCGTTGATCTTAATAATTATTATCTTATAAATGAAAGTAAAACTATAGCTGAGTTTTTTGGTGTAGAAGGAATGGAGGTTTCAAAAGCTAACAAACAAATTACCCAGCAACTTACTGGAGATATTGACGCTAGGTTTTCAAAATCTTCAAGCAAAACAAACATAAAACCAAATCTTGACAAAACAAAAAAGCTAAACAAAGCTATTGCTAAAGGTAGAAAAACAACAAAGCAAAGCAAGGGTATTACGGTCCTTGATTTTGACGATACGTTAGCTACTACAGAGTCATTAGTTAAGTACACAACTCCTGATGGTAAAACTGGCACTTTAAACGCTGAGCAATTTGCTAGTACATACCAGGACTTATTAGACCAAGGTTTTGTATTTGATTTTTCTGATTTTAATAAGGTTGTAAAAGGTAAATTAGCACCGCTATTTAATAAAGCAATAAAACTACAAAGCAAGTTTGGTCCTGAAAATATGTTTGTGTTAACAGCAAGACCACCACAAGCGCAAAAAGCTATATTTGACTTTTTAAAAGCTAATGGTTTAAATATACCTTTAAAAAATATAACTGGCTTAGGCAACTCTACATCAGAAGCAAAAGCACTTTGGATAGCTGAAAAAGTTGGTGAAGGTTATAATGATTTTTATTTTGCCGACGATGCTTTGCAAAACGTGCAAGCTGTTAAAAACATGTTAGATCAATTTGATGTCAAGTCAAAAGTACAACAAGCTAAAGTTAAATTTAGTAAAGGTTTAAACACTGGGTTTAACGATATACTACAAGATGTAACTGGTATAGCTTCAGAAAAAAGATTTAGCGCTATGAAAGCTAGAAAGCGTGGTGCTAGCAAGGGTAAGTTTAGATTTTTCATACCACCATCACACGAGGATTTTGTAGGTTTACTTTATAATTTTATAGGTAAAGGCAAGTTAGGTAATGAACATAGAGACTTTTTTGAACAAGCATTAATAAGACCTTTAAATAGAGCTTATAGAGAGTTAAATACAGCTAGACAATCAATAGCTAACGATTATAAAAATTTAAACAAACAATTTCCTAACGTTAAAAATAAATTAATAAAGAAAACTCCTGATGGTGATTTTACAAACCAAGATGCTATAAGAGTTTATTTGTGGGATAAGCATGGTAACAAAGTACCTGGTTTAAGTGAGACTGACCAAGCTGATTTAGTTGAGTTAGTTAAGTCTGACCCTGAAATGCAAGCTTACGCAGATGCTATAAACACTATATCTAAAAGAGAAGATTATGTAACACCTACAGAAAGCTGGGAGGCTGGTGATATAAGAACAGATTTAGATGATGCTACGGGTAGAATAGGTAGAGAGCAATTTTTTACTGAGTTTTTTGAAAATGCTGATATAATATTTTCACAAGAAAATATGAATAAAATAGAAGCTGCCTACGGTGTTGAAATGGTTGATGCGTTAAAAGATATGTTATATAGGACTAAAACAGGTAGAAATAGACCTAGTGGGCAAAACAAGCAGGTAAATCAATTTATGAACTGGTTAAATGGTTCTGTAGCGGCAACAATGTTCTTCAATATTAGATCAGCTGTATTACAGCAAATGTCACTTGTTAATTTCATAAACTTTTCTGACAACAATATTCTTTCAGCAGCCAAAGCGTTTGCAAATCAAAAACAATATTGGAGTGATTGGTCTATGTTGTTTAACTCTGATTTTATGAAACAAAGACGTGGTGGTATTATGACTGACGTAAATGGTGCTGAGTTAGCCGCGTCTGTTAAAGATGCTAAAAATCCAGTGCAAGCACTAATTAAAAAATTATTAGAAATAGGATTTTTACCTACTCAAATTGGTGATAATATTGCAATTGCAACTGGTGGTGCTCCATTTTATAGAAATAGAGTTGATAGTTATTTAAAAGAAGGGTTGAGTCAAAAAGAGGCTGAGCAAAAAGCATTTGTTGATTTTCAAGTATTGGCAGAAGCTACACAGCAGTCAGCAAGACCAGATATGGTTTCGCAACAACAAGCTTCACCACTTGGTAAAGTTATATTAGCATTTCAAAATGTAACGTCACAGTTTAATAGATTAGGTAAAAAAGCATTTTTAGATATTAAAAATAGAAGAATAACACCTGGCAACAAAACACAAGCTCAAAGTGATATATCTAATATGTCTAGAATAGCTTATTACTTTGCAATACAAAATTTAATATTTTACTCTTTACAATCAGCTTTATTTATGGCTATGTTTGATGATGATGAAGACGAAGAGAAATATTTAAAGAAAAAGGAACGCATGGTAAACGGTAGTATTGATTCTGTTCTTAGAGGTTCTGGTGTTTGGGGTGCAGTTGTAGCTACATTAAAAAATATGGCTATAAAACGTTTTGATAAAAAAGATCAAAAGCGTAGTTCAAATGTGTATGATGTGCTAGCAGAAGGTTTGCAAGTTTCACCACCACTAGGTATTAAAGCTAGAAAATTAGTTCAAGCTGAAAGAGATCTTGTTTGGAAAAAGAAAACTATAGAAGAAATGGAAACGTTTGATATTGAAAACCCTATGTGGTCGGCTTACACAAGTTACATAGAAGGTCTTGCAAACATACCATTAAATAGACTGTACAACAAAACTTTAAACATGAGAGAAAGTTTAGATAATCAAAACAGCGCTTTTGAAAGACTTTTAATGTTTAGCGGTTGGAGCAAATGGAATTTAGGTATTGAAGACGTTAAAAAATCTAAAGGCAAGCAAAAGTTTGGAATTAAAAAAAGAGAAATTAAACAAAGAGCTATTAAAAAAAGATAAATGAAAAAACTAATTGTAATAATGTGTATAGCACTAGTTGCTTGCACTACGCCAAAAAAATGTTGCGCACAGGTAGATTTTAAAAAGCTATTTAAGTTCTCAACTTTTTATGCTGCGGCTAATGGTGGTAACTCTATATCTGACATAGATGTATTTTCTGTTACTAATGGTTTAGAAACTGTAACAGTTGAAACTCCATATGACTATAACTTAGCTTTAGGTATACGTAAGATAGCAAGGTTTGGTTATGAAAACAGAGCTAATACATTTTACGATGGTACAGAAGAATCATGGTCAGACGGTGCTAACGTAGGTAAAGTAAGTGGCTTAGAATTTTTATTTGAAGTAGATTACAAGAGACAACAAGGTAATGAATATTTAGATCAGCATCACTTTATAAGATTTGTAGATGACAAGTATATATTAAAAGGCGAATACCTAGAAGATGGTTTTGCTGATATAAAATACTTTGAAACGTCACAAAGATACAGATATAAAGCTAATGACAAATTGTCTTTCAATGCTGGGCTTGCTCAAAGGTTGTCAGAGCCGTATGGTTATGATCCTTTAGCGGAGTGGGTGCTCAGCAATGGCAATATACATTACACTTATCTAGCACTACAAGAAGGCTATAATGTCGATGTAGCTGCTAGTGAGTATTTTTCTCCTGATGGAGAACTCGTTGCTACAAGCAAAGAGGTTTGGGAAGAGGTTGTAATACCAACTATGTTGGCTGATTATACTGAAAGAAAACGTAATGAGTTAGATCAAATTATACAACACTCTGTTGTTTTAGGTTTTGATTACTACCGTTACACTAAATCATTTTGGTCGCATGCTTGGGCTAATATAATGCCATATCATTTAGACGGTGGTAACGATTACTCTTATCACAAATACGAAGGTAAACAATGGCTAGATTATTCAGGTGGTATTATACTTGGTTATAAACTAAATAAGCATCTAGGAACGTTTGCCGAAGGTAAATACAACAAGTACTGGAATAGAGAGTGGTATGACTTTAAATTTGGAGTAAACTACGTAATCTTTTAACTATAACAAATTTACAAAAATGGCGAAAGAATTAAACGAAGATACTGGCTTTAATATAAGTATAAAAACACTAATAGCAGTTGGTTTTGCTATGGCTACTATAATAGGTATGTGGTTTGCTTTACAAGCTGATATAGCTGAGGCAAAAGAACTACCAAAGCCAGATGTTTCACGCATGGAGTTTCAAATGAAAGATGAAAACATTAGAAATACTATTATGGAGACTAGGGACGATGTTAAAAAGCTTGAAGAGCGTATGATTCGTATGGAAGACAAAATAGATAAACTAAGATAAATGAAATATATTTTAATTTTAATTACATTGTTGTTTTGCAATAGTGCTTTTTCACAAGTTGTTGTAACACAATTTAATGCGGAGTGGAACTCTGCAAATAAAGTTGAGTGGTTTGAAAAACTAGACGATTGTGATCTTGCTAAAGTTTGTATAGTTGCAGAGCCTAAGCTACAAGAAAAACACAAAATAGTTATAGTACCTACTATAATTGTTTTTAAAGATGGAGAAGAAATAAAGAGGTTTCAAGCAGACCTTAGTTTTAAAATGCTTGCTACAAAAAAAGAAATACAAGAATTTATTAACGAACAAATAATGAGCGACTTTTAATATGAAAAAGAAAATATGTATATTGATTAAAAAAATTACTTTTGGTAAAGTATGTTTAAATTGGTGTAAAGTAAAGTGTAGTGGCTAAAAAAGTAAGTAAAGCTAAAATGGCTTGTAACAAGCCTAAAAGAACGCCTAGCCACAAAACCAAATCACACATTGTAAAGGCTTGTAGTGGTGGTAAAGAAAAAATAATTAGGTTTGGCCAGCAAGGAGTTAGTACTGCTGGTAAAAAGACTGATGCTAAGTCTAAAGCTAGAAGAAAGTCTTTTAAAGCAAGACATGCTAAAAATATAGCTAAAGGAAAAATGAGTGCCGCTTATTGGGCTAACAAAGTAAAATGGTAAATTATGGGAAAAATTAGTGGGCCGTGTAAATCAGCGGCAAAAAGAAAATTTAAAGTTTGGCCTAGCGCTTACGCTTCTGGTTGGGGTGTTAGATGTACTAAAGCTGGTGGACCATCTAGGTTTGGTCGTAAAAAGAAAAAGTAATGGCTAAAAAAACAAAAGGTGGTGGAACAAAAAAAGTTTGTTTACCAGCGGCTAAAGTTCGTAGAATGAGCAAGGCTGAAAGAGAAAAAGTTATTAGGGCAAAACGTAGTGCTGCTAAAAAAGGTGGTTATAAAAGATCTAGTAAATCAAACGTAAAAGGTGCTCGTAAAAAAGGCGCTACATTACGTGACTGGTTTAAAAAAGAAAATTGGGTTCAAGTTGGTAACCCAAGTAAAAAGTGTGGAGAGAAATAAATTAATAACATAAAAAAACAACTATGCCTAGAAAGTGTAAAAAAGGAAAAAAGAAAAAAGGATATAAAAAATAAATGAAAAAGCTTCTGATACTTCTTGCGTTAGTTTCGTGTACAAAAGAAGTTGATGATTTTGGGTTTAGAACTTATGTAATACCTGAGGGTGCGCATAGTTCTGGTAGTTACTTTAACCACCCTACAAACTCAAGAATAGACTTTGATTTTATGCTAGATGAATCTGCTATTTATATTAGTGAGATACCAGAGAACCAGCATGACGTAAATAAGATTTATGGCTTTAGTGACTTTGGTGTTAGGCATCAAGAATACTCTATAAGGTTAGGCTGGAGGTATTTAGATGGTAACATAGAGCTTTGTTGGTTAAGGCATGAAGAAGGTAGACACTCTGCAGCTACAATAAGAATTATAGAACCAAATGTTGCTTACAACGCTACTATAGATGTAAAAACGTTTTACTATATTATAACTGTAGACGGTGACACAACAATGGTTAGAAGAAGACCGGAAGGAAACTGGGGTTTAATTAAAAGATATTACTTATACCCTTATTTTGGTGGCAACGAATACGCACCACACGACATTACAATTAAAATAAAAGAATGAAAAAAATATTATTATTATTATTATTACCTTTACTGTCTTTTGGGCAGATAACGCTAGACACAATTCCACAAAATAAAAACGTTATACTTGAAGAGTTCACAGGAATTTATTGTGGTTTCTGTCCTGATGGCCACGTTATGGCACAAAACATAAAAAACACATATCCTAACGACGTGTTTATTTTAAACTTACACACTGGTGGATATGCTAATCCACAACAAGGTGATCCTGATTTTAGAGTTGCTGGAAACTCTAGCATAGCTAATATATCTAATATAGCAGGTTATCCAGCCGGTACAGTTAATAGGTATCAATTTCCTATGACTCAAGGTGGTGGCACGGCTATGGGTAGAAGTGATTGGGCTGATGCAGCTTCTGAAATACTAGCATCACCATCATATGCAAATGTAAGTATGGTAATGCAGCATGATACAATTAACGAAACTTTAATTATAGACGTCGGCGTGTATTGGACAGACTCAGTAGAAGTTGATGGATTTGGTTTTTCACCTATAAATTATTTAAATGTTGTTTTAGTACAAGACAGTGTTGCCGGTCCACAATCAGGAGCGTCACAATTTAACCCAGGAGCTATTATAAATGGTCCTTGGCAACCAACATATTCACACCAGCACATGGTGAGAGATTATGTTACACCTTTGTGGGGTGATCAAATAACATACAATCAAGCAACTCTTCCAGGGTTTTTTGTAATAACACAGTATATATATGAAATACCTCAATTTATTAACGACATTGCTTTTGTAGTTGATCATATTGAAGCAATAGCTTTTGTTACAGAAAACCAACAAGGAGATATTATAACAGGAGCAAGTGCTAAAGTTACATGGCCAAGTTCGCCTCCAGTTGCTATAACAGAAATAACACCTGTTATAAATGATAACGTTATATATGATATGTACGGTAGAGTTGTAACTAGCGTAAAGAAAAACGTAGTATACATAAAAAACAACAAAAAATTTATTAAGTTTTAAAAATGAAAAAATTACTACTACTTATATTTTTATTACCAATATTTTTGTTTGCTCAAGGTCCTTGTGTAAACACCTTAATTAATATAAACTTAGATCAATACCCATCAGAAACTACTTGGGATATTCAAGATACTTTAGGTAATGTTATTATATCTGGTGGTCCATATTCAAACGTACCTAACTACGAACCACAATTTATTGTTAACTGCTTACCACCTGGTGAGTTATCATTTACTATATACGATTTGTACGGAGATGGTTTAGAAGGTAGTATTTGGGGTGGACAAGATGGTTCTTACTACATTATACAGTGTGGCGATACTTTAGTTCGTGGTGACGACCCCGCTTTTGGTTATGACACTACACATGTATTTATATCTGATTTTTGCCCACCACCACCAACAGTTCTTGGCTGTATGGATGATGATTACTTAGAATATAATCCACTAGCAAACGTTAGTGATAGTAGTTGTAGTACATTAGTAGTTTATGGTTGTACTGATAGCACAATGTATAATTATGATTCATTAGCTAATTCAATGGAGTATGTTGATCAATGTACTTACGATCTTATACTCCACGATTTAATAGGTAACGGTTGGGTTGTTGGAACTGTACTTGAAATATATCAAGATGCTGACACCACTGCTTTTTTTATGGCAAACGGTGGTTTTAACCAGGCTTTCACTATAGATTTATACGCACCAACAGAAGTTAACGCTAGACTTATTATTAGCCAACAAGCTCAGTTTACAGCTGTACAGTGTGGCTTTACTTTAATAGCACCTAACGGTGATACAGCGTTGTCTGTTCAACCACCTTTTATACAAACATTTTTTGTATATGAAGGAAATACTGATTGTGGTAATGTGTGTGAGGAAAAAATATATG
>WLWG01002456.1_pt1 | contig 14115 bp, 10 predicted proteins | sample 6712871 | NCBI WGS metagenome assembly WLWG01 (sample SAMN12718693, study PRJNA515312) | sponge metagenome | isolation source: marine sponge | host: Mycale hentscheli | place: New Zealand: South Island, Marlborough, Capsize Point | collected 2003-05-01 | reverse complement strand
GAAGCCTCTTTGAATTTTTTCAAGCGCATTGGAAGACGAAAGATTTTATTGAGAAAAAGAATCACTGATAGGTTTCACATTATTAATGCACCGATGTTCGCATCTTGAAGTGTGATGGGTATATACGTTTCCCCACCCTCATTCTCAAAATCAATCTCTCCCTGATTCAGCGGGCTCTCAAGCAAATCCTCCGCCTGCCACTTCACCCCCTTTCCCGTCGGCGGGCAGATGCTCAACCAATCAATCCGCAATGCATTCCCGCAAGTAATCCAGTTCTGCGCATCCAAGGGCAGGAATTCCGCCAGAGCCTCTTTCTGCCCTCGATAGAGCACATCACACTGATACTGCGCGATGATCAGCGCCAGGCGCGCGATCTCGGCGGCGAAATCGCGGATTTCGATGCCGCGAAAGTTGGTCAACGGAATATCGCTCTTGCGTCTCTGTTCGCCACGCCGTTCATTGATTGCGTTTTCGATCTCGCGCATCTGTTTGTAGGCGATGACCAGGAAATTGCCCGAGCCGCAGGCCGGGTCGAACACGCGGATGCGGGCGATGCGCTTGCGCAGATTGAGCAGTTTGCGCGCCTTGTCTCCGGCCTGTTGCAGTTGCTCGCGCAGGTCGTCCAGGAACAGCGGGTTCAGCACCTTGAGGATGTTGGGCACGCTGGTGTAGTGCATACCTAGCGCGCCGCGTTCTCGCTCATCGGCCACGGCCTGGATCATGGAGCCGAAGATGTCGGGGTTGATTCGCTTCCAGTCCAGGCCGCCGGCGTGCAGCAGATAGGAACGGGCGATGCGGCTGAATGTGGGCACGTCTTTGGTGCCGCAGAACAAGCCGCCGTTGACGTAGGGGAAGGCATCGGCCCAGGGCCGCAGGCCGGATTCGGCGCGTCCGGCGATAGGGGTGTCCATGGCGCGGAAGATTTCGCCGATGACGAAATCCGTGTTGCTCTCCCGGTTCTTGCCGGGCCGGCCATCGCTCATCTGTTCCACGGTCTGGGTGAACAAGTGCTCGCCATTGAAGATGTCCGTGTCCTCGGCGAAAAAGCAGAAGATCAGCCGCGCCATGAAGTGGTTCATGTCGTGGCGGCGCGCCTCGCCGGCCCAGTCGGCGTTGGTCTTGAGCAATTCCACATAGAGTCGGTTCAAGCGCCCCGTGGCCTTGATGTCCACGGGGTTGTTGCGGATCGGCTGGACGCTGCTGATGCCCGCCAGGGGCAGGAAGAAGCCGAAGTGGTTGGGAAACTCCGGGTACTCGCAGGCGATGGTCTCGCCGCCGGTCAGCTCTTCCGCTTCCAGGGCTTGGCCATCGGTGGCGAGGATGAACTTGGCCTTGGCCCGGCTGGTGGCCGGGCTGGCTTTGAGCGCGGCCAGGGTTGCGGTGACCTGGCCTGCCGCGCAGGTCGCGATGTGGATGTTGTTGCGCTGGAGCACCCCGGCTTGGACATCGGAGGCGTTGGTGGTACCGGCGCGCAGGCGTTTGATCGTGGTCGCTTTGTTCCCGAACGCTTCGAGCAACCCGAAGGCGAAGTTGCCGGCATTGAATGGTTCCCGCGCTAGCCGGGACACGGCCTCTTCGATTTCGACGGCGTTCACCGGTGATGCGATCCAACCGGGCTATTCAGGTGAGCCTCCCAAGTGCCCATGAGACTTATTCCTCGGCAAGCGAACCTCGGCAAATAGATACGCCGGCTTTTACGCCCCGCAATCCACTGGCAGCGAGGTGTGTTCGTGGCAGATCCGCCCTGATTCCGCCGCGCTGGTGATTCGCAACTCGCGCAGCTTGATGGCAATCGAATATCCGATGTTTTTGATCTCGGCAAGCGGTTTGCTGGCGGTCATCTCATCCCCCAAAGAGCATGCCCGGGTTCTCGATGAAATCTCGTCTCTAGTTTATGCACAGCAACCGCCGTGGCACGTCGGACAGGCATTCTATCCCGGTTTCGGTGATCGGCACGCTTTCCGTGGTCTCGAAGCCCCAGTCCGCGTACCACGGTGCGGGCATGAAATGCAGGGTCATGCCGGGTTGCAGCACGGTGCGAGCCTCGCGGCGCAGGCTGAGGGTGTCCTCGGTTGTGGCCGGGCCAGCATGCGAAAAGCGGCGGTTTTCCGTCAGGATCGCAGATATTGTGCAACCGCCTTGAGATCGGTTGCGGTGCCGAGCGCGAGCCTGCGGCTCGCTCACGTCATTGGTTCGAGTTGACTTCGAAGAATTAATGTGACGTATTACTAATATATTACTAGTAGATAAGATACTTGTCATGATGAACGAACGCCAGATAGCTTACCGACAGGAGTATCGCCACCGTTTGTCCAACTGCTACAACGGCTACATTCGTATCGTCATCATCTACACGATCGGGCTGACGGCTCTCTGGATTTACGCACAGCACCTGGACAATGTGCAGGGAGTGGATGATGGTGCCCGTGTTCCGGGTGGCCTGTAACATCTTCGAGTGGTTTCTGCATCTGAAGGTGATGCATTGACCGCAGAAATCCCACGTCGAGGAAAACCGGTTCGTTCGCCATTTGCTTTTCGTCAACACGATTCGACGCCATCATACTTCGCATCACAACTCGCGCTTGATGATGAAGACGAACATGAACCTGACGTTTCCAGTTGCCGACTGGCTGTTCGGTACGTCCGATCTCGACCGCGGTCTGTTCGGTCATCTGTGCAACGGCTACAATAACAAGTACCTGAAGAAAGATCTGCGCGGTCAACCCACCGGGCCGGATGTTGCCGCTGCGCAGCCGATGCGATGGCCTCGCAGTGCGCAATCGCTGACATCCCGGCATGCCCGACCAGAAGCAATCTACAGCACAGATGGCCAAGCGCGAGAGCCTTGCCGACAAGGCATACGATAAACTGGAGGAGATGATTGTTACGCTCCAGCTAGAACCCGGCTTGGTTTTGGCGGAGCAGGAATTGGGAGAGACTCTCAATATCGGCCGAACGCCGGTGCGAGAAGCGCTGCATCGTCTCGCCCGCGAGGGGCTGGTTCTGATTCTTCCACGCAAGGGGATTCTGGTCACGGAAATCAACCCTGGTAAACAATTGCTGCTACTCGAAGTCAGGCGCGAACTGGAGCGCCTGATGGCGCGCACTGGTGCGGTACGCAGCACCGACGCCGAACGGAAGTCGTTTCGCCGCATTGCGAAGAGCATGCGCCAGGCCGCGCGTAACAACGACAGCATGAAGTTCATGCGTCATGACCATGAATTGAACATTCTGATTGCACGATCGTCACATAACGAATACGCGATCAGAGCGATTCAGGCGATGCAGGGATTGTCGCGAAGATTCTGGTTTTTTCACTACAAACAGGCGGCGGACATGCCTTTGATGGCGCGCCTGCATGCGGAACTCGCGGAGTGCATTGCTGATGGCGATGCGGATGGCGCGGCCGCAGCCAGCGATCGCCTGGTGGACTATGTCGAAAGCTTTACTCGCCGAACCGTCACGCTTGGCGTCGCCGTCTAGCGGCCTCGAATCATCCGGCGATCCGCTGCAACAATGCGTTGAATCCCGTCGCCAGTTTTTCTCCGAACAGTGGGTCCTTCGATACACCGTACGCGCTGTTGCGTGATTGCCTATACGATTGCGAGTCAGCCGACCGTAGAGTCGCGCCTGGTCAATGTGCTGTTCATGGTTGTTTACAAGAATATAACATATTAGTAATATATCATGTGTATCTCATACATGTCTGATGAATGGGAACACTGTGGATGAAGCAATACTGTGGACGACGAACCATAGACGGCATCGTGGTCACAGTGGACAATGCGCCGCTCGATGAGAGGTACGACACTCAACGTTTTCGACGAGAAGGGTTTTGAGTGGAGTTACGAAGGCAGTGCCCCGCGCCAGTTGGCGCTGGCGATGCTCGTGGATCACCTATACTCGTGGATCACCTGGGCGACGCCGACGCAGCGCAGCAGAAAGTTGAGTCGTTCATGACTTCGGCGATCGCCAATCTCGACAACGACCGGACCTTATCGACCGATGGCATCAGCGAAGCACTGGCTTGATCCACGTACCGGATTTTTAACAAATCCCGCTGATTGGGAGGGGGAAACTATGTTGCGATCTGAATTATATCGACCGATCCATCTGATCGTTCTGATTTTCTGTTCACTTCTGTTCGGTGCGAGCGTTTTCGCCGCCGATCGGCACAAGTGGAAAATGGCAACCTCGTGGGGTGGCGGGCCTTTAATGGAACTCGGCGCCAAGGCATTTGCCAACAAGGTCGAGTTGCTGACCGAGGGTCGTGTCAAGGTGCAGGTGTTCGCTGGAGGCACTTTGGGCAAGGCGCTGAAAGTGTCCGAAACAGTCAAGAACGGAGTCGCCCAGGCCGGCCACACTTGGATGGGATATGACTGGGGTAAGGACAAAGCGACAGTGGTGTTCGGCGGATTTGCCGGATCGATGGATTCCGAGCGCATGCTGCACTGGCTCTACGAGGGTGGTGGTCTCGACATGTGGCGCGAGTTCCGTATGCAGAAGTTCGGCGTCGTCTCCATGCCGCTTTTCATTCGCACTGCGGAAGCATTTCTGCATTCGAACAAAGCAGTCCAGAACATGGATGATCTGAAAGGGCTCAAAGTGAGGACCGCCGGCGCATGGCTGGAAATCTCTAGAAGCATGGGCGCCGCTCCAGTAACGATGCCGGGTGCCGAAGTGTTTACCTCGCTTGAACGCGGCGCCATTGATGCCACGGAGTGGGGGACTCTGTATGAAAACATCTCACCCGGTTTTCACAAGATAGCCAAGTACGTTGTGATACCTGGCGTACATCAGCCGGTGGCGCCGTTTGAACTGGTGATCAACAAGGATGCTTATGACGTGCTGAGCGAGCGCGATCGGCAACTCGTCGCTCTCGCCGCGAAACTGGTGACGTTCGAGAGCTGGACGAGGATCGGTCACGAAGATGCCAAAGCACTGCAGTTCTTTCGTGACAGCGGCAACGAGATCATCGAACTGGAGGAATCCGTGCAGCGGGCGGTCAAAACAACCTCGATTGAATGGGGCAAGAATCAAGGCAAGGAAAATACATGGTTCAAGAAAGCTTACGACAGCCAGCTTGCGTACGAAAACCTGTGGAAAGACGCTGCTCGCTACCGTAACGTAGCTCAGTAATAATAACGTAGCTCAGTAATGATCTGAAAAGCGAAATACGCATTGAGGGCACCTCTAAAAATGCACTTTTTCCGCGATTGCGGCGTCAGCGCCGTGCTCGAATCCTCATGTATGACTATACACTGCGGTTCTGCGCGCGGTGCTTCCTTGCACTCACGAAAAAATTACTATTTTTAGAGGTGCCCTTGGGGCACTCGATGCGTATTTCGTCTCCGGTTCGAAAAAACAGCCTCGGATCGCCAGTTCGGGCGCAACGTCATGAACGCTTTTCTCAGAACCATCGACCGACTCAGCGGTAACTTGGGAATCCTGGCGGCGTGGATCGTTCTGCCGTTGATATTTGCAACGGTATACGAGGTCCTGTCGCGGTACCTGCTGGCTGCTCCCACAATTTGGGCATACGAAATCGGATACATGGCGACCGGCGCAAATTTCCTGCTGGGCGCGGCCTTCGCGCTGCGTGAAAAAGCGCATATACGCATTGATGTTTTCTACAGCCATTTCAGTGAAAAATCCAAAGCACTGATCGACGTGCTCGGTTATCTGTTTCTGTTTCTTCCGCTCGGCTTCTGGCTGTCCTATCGCCTCGGATTCTACGCGCTCGATGCTTTCGCAACCGGCGAACGCTCGGGAGAGTCGGCGTGGAATCCGGTGATCTGGCCGTTCCGGCTGATCTTTTTCACCGGGTTCGCAGTGCTGTCGCTGCAAGCGCTGGTGGAATTCATACGCGCGGTACGCGTGCTGCTCGGCACCTCGGCTGAACCGGGAGCCGGCAGCGGTGGTTGACTACTACGCACTGCTGATGTTTCCCGCGGTGCTGCTTGCTCTGTTCAGCGGTTTTCCAGTGGCGCTGTCGTTGATGGGCGTGGCACTCGTGTTCGGTTACTACACATTCGGTCCGGCGGTCGCATTTCAGTTCGTAGAAAAAGTCGATGATGTCGCGTCGAACTATGTATTGGCAGCCGTGCCTTTATTCGTTTTCATGGGCTCCCTGCTGGAACGTTCCGGCATCGCGGAACGATTGTTCGAAGCGGTGCATCTGTGGACACGGCGCCTGCCGGGCGGTCTTGCCGTCGGAACCATCATCATGTGTGTCATCTTCGCCGCATCGACCGGTGTCATTGGTGCCACCGAGTCGGTCGTGGGATTGCTGGCGATTCCGGTGATGATGAAATATGCCTACGACAAGGGTCTGATCTCCGGGACGATCTGCGCAGGTGGCTCGCTTGGGACGATCATCCCGCCGTCAGTCGTCGTCGTGGTTCTAGGACCGGTCGCCGACGTATCCGTCGGCGATCTGTTCGTGGGCATGATTTTTCCCGGCCTCATCATGTCCGGCCTCTATGTTGTGTACATCATCGTCCGATGTACCCTGAGACCGCAGGACGGCGCCCGCATCGCGCCGTCGGGCGACGATCCCGCTCGCGCGGAGAAACTCGTCATCACCGTAAAAGCACTGATCCCTCCGTTGATACTGATCTTCGCGGTGCTCGGTTCCATCATGTTCGGCTGGGCGGCGCCCACCGAAGCGGCCGGCATGGGTGCACTCGGTGCAATCATCCTGACGCTCGGCTACGGTAGTTTCAGCATTAGCGTGCTCCACGAAGCGCTGGTCAAGACAGTCAAAGTGACCTGCATGATCATGTTGATTCTGCTGGGCGGGAACATGTTTTCCGGTGTGTTCATTGCGGCAGGCGGGGTGTCGATTACCGAGGAGATTATCAGTGCCGCCAATCTTGCAGGATGGGCGACGCTGGCGCTGTTTCTGCTCATCAGCTTTATCGCGGGCTTTGTGCTCGAATGGATCTCGATTCTGCTGATCTTCATTCCTGTCTTCGTGCCCATCGTCAAGTCGCTGGGCTACGATCCGGTGTGGTTCTGTGTTCTGTTTCTTGTCGTGATCCAGACGAGTTATCTGACCCCGCCCATGGCGCCGGCGATTTTTTATCTGCGCGGAATTTCGCCGCCCGAAATTACGCTGCAGAACATGTTTCGTGGCGTGCTTCCGTTTATCGGCTTACAACTGATTACCCTGGTTACCATCATGGTCTTCCCGAGCACGGTGTTGTGGCTGCCCTCGAAACTACTGGGCTTCGACTAGCGCTCTCAGGCAAGCATGAAAGTGGCAACCCGCTTCGGACAACCCCAACAGGAGATCCGGTATGGCTAGCCATACAACTGGCGATGGCGGCATCCCGCCGCGCGCCGCGAGCAGGCGCGGACTCACTCGTGTGATGACGCTAGGCGGGGCGTACGGAACTCGCAACTACACGGTCAAGGATCTCAGAGATCAGAAAGGCAAACGCGTACTCACCGAGACGCTGCCGTTTTCAGTCGAGGAAGCGATCGCGGCGCAAGAGGCTGGCATCGACACCATGAAGGTACGCTTCGACCCGAAGACACCGGGATCGGCTGCCGCCATCCGGCGTGCCGCGCCGAACACGTTCATGGCGTTCTCCGTGCCTCTGGTCGCTGCCGCGACGGCAGCAGAGGCCGTGCGCATCGGTTATGACGCCATGGCTGTAGGCGCGGACGCCATCATGTGCCAGTGGAGCCCGCAGTTCGTTGCAGCCGCAGCAGACGCCGGCATTCCGGTGCAGGGACATGCTGGGCTCGTGCCGCGAAAGAGCACATGGACCGGCGGACTCCGGGCTGTTGGCAAAACACTTGATGAAGCTTTGTGGGTCTATCAGGAGATCAAGGTGCTGGAAGGCGCCGGCGCCTATGCGGTTGAGGTTGAAGTCATTCCGGCGGAGTTGCTGGCGGAGATTTCCAAACGTACATCGCTCATCACATCATCTATTGGCGCCGGCAGCGGCGGCGATATTCAGTTTCTTTTTGCCGAGGACATACTCGGCAACAACCCGCCGCCATACCCGCGTCACTCTAGGCAGTACCGCAACATCTACAAACTGAAGCAGGCGATGCAGGAGGAGCGGGTAGCTGGGTTCAAGGAGTACATCGCCGACGTGCGAAGCGGTGCGTTTCCGGGTCCCGAGCACATCGTCGACGCGCCGGATGGTCTGATCAGCGACTTCCTGAACTCGCTCAACGAGTAGATTCGGCTACGGCAGGACGTCACTGGCGGATTGCGGGACGACGGCATCGCCCAGTTATTCGGCACTGACTGCCAGTAGATGTGTCAATGATATATTACTGCGAGTGCGCACAGGGAATTCAAACCATCAATCACCTGTGCGCACCGAGCAGCGCATCGAGTGCTACACGGCGAACCGCTGCGTAGCGAAGTCCCGGTATTCCTGCTCGGGCTATCGACTGACAGGATCCCTGGCACCGGCCGTACACGCGCCGCGCGCGATTCTGACAGCGGCCCCCCACGGGCTATAGCGGCGCCCCGACCCGCTCTGCAAGCAGCAGGTCCCGGGCGAATGCGCTGAACATGGGCACTGGATCGGAGAATCGATGGGTACTGTTCGGCATGAGTGCGCAAGCCCGGTTGCTAGTGGCTGTGTACAGCGATGGGCACGCTTTCCTTCGGTAGTGTCCGCGCTGCTGGCCCATTCCCCTTGGACCCATTCGAGGTAAGCGAGGAGAGGACAATAGGCGTGCTCGTTGACCATGCGTGCTGGGAGCAGCGGCATGTCGTCACCTAGATCAGAGAAGGGGAGGGGGCGTTCGCGTTGGTGGGCGGTCTTTCCTTCAGTGGGCTCGTCCATTGCGTGATGACTTTTCCTTGGACTGAACCGAACAGTCTAGGTCTATAGCATCGGAATTGCCCTGGGCGCTGGAGGTTACAGCGGCTCGGCCGGGCAGAAATTGGAGTAGTACTTGCTCTGTTGCCGTCGCTCACTGGCATATACCACGCAAATCCCTCGCCGTTGCAGCGCATTGCGGTGTTTGGGGGCATCTCGTAGTTCCGCGAGTGACAGAATTGACCGCGTTGTCGATAGCGTGATGGCCGGGCGCCAGATAGGCCAACGAAATACTTCCCTGTTGTGCTGGCTGCGGCCCATCCCGGTAGTTGCAATACCGTGTGAATGTGAAAACGTCGGGAGAAGCGCGAGCGATTCCAGTGCCAAGCAGTTTGCGCCCGAGTTGGTCTTCACCGATTTCTTCGCAGCTTGCCTGGGGTCGTGCCAGCCGAGCGCATGTCGCTGGTCGTCGGCAGGATCCCAGCGCAAGTTGGCAGCATCATCGCGATATTCCCAAGGTTGGAAGAGATCGCGAAGCAACGTCTTCAACTCGACGTTGGAGCGCAGACTTCGGGCATAGGCGGGAAGTCCATTGTTTGCGCTATCGCCTTTGCGAATCATGCGCAAGCGGGTGTCCGGAAAGTCGCCATCATCCTGCGCGTGAACTTCGCTGCCCAAACCGGCGAGCAAATCGATCATCGTACGATTCGAAGCACTGGCGGTTGCCTGATGATGCACAAGGCTGTTGCGGAATGTGCTCGCTGCGAACGGCAGCTGATTGTCAATGTCCCATACCGGTTGAGGTTGCTTGACAGCGAATTCGTGCAACTGCCCGGCGAAATCGGCCGGATTGTCTGTACAGCCCCGTAGCTCCGGTATCCAGTCGCCGGATTCCTCGCTCCATCCCCAGCGCAGCGAAGGCCAGATACGTGCCGCCGTTGCTGCGGTACCGAGGGCAGCCAGAAAACCGAGCGGGTTGCTGCCTTTCAGTCCGCGAAGCAGTAGGCCACTCGTACTCGATTCAGTCATTCAGTTCCTCCCATTCACTGCGCCGGTGGTCCGCCAGGCGGAGAATGGCCTCTAGCCAGGCAAGGCCCCACCAGCCATAGCGTGCAGTGAGTGACCAGAAACGGTCGCTGACGCCTGAATCGAGCTGCTCCAGCCGTGTTTCACCGTGATACTCGATCGTAGTGTCGAACATCCTGACCGAAACAGAAGGCGGGTCGTGATCGACCACTACGGGCGCCAGTGGTCGGCAGTAGCCGTGGTGACTCGCGACCAAGTGCAAGATGAGGTCGGACAGTTCAGGGTTGGTCGGTAACAGGCCCGGCGTCACTTCGGCCAGGCGGACGGAGAGTAGTTCGTGTCGTGCACCCTCGGGATAGTCGCTGGCTGCGCGGGCGGCTTGTGCGGCAGCGTGGCTTTGCGGCGTGTTTCCGGATTTCGCCAGTGGCTCGTTCGGGCAGGCGAACCGGTTTCCGGCTTGCAAAAGTGTTTGGAAGCGCGGATCGATCTTGCCCAGGTCGTGCAATCGTCCGGCCCGTCCGATGGCATCGCTCAACTCTGGGGGCAGGCCGAGCGCTTCGGCAAGGTCATGGGCAACACTCGCCACGCCGGCAAGGTGCTCGTGAAGCAGTACGGGCTTGCCGCTCCGGTGCTGGGTGCCGGAGGCGCTGAGGTCGGTATCGTCGTTGAACGTAGTGGCATCGTTCAGGTATGCCCGCACCAGTCGGCGTCCGCGCAACAGGATATCCCCGTTGGCGAGTCGGTGAATGCAGCGAGTGAAGCGCGGCGAGTGGCTTTCGGTGTGCAGGCTCGATGCGGCCCGCTGCAGGTGGCTGCCTGCTGGAGCTTCGTTGGCGAGTGCAGCCAGGGTTTCCTGGGCGGATGCAAGAACAGCGTTGGCGTTGCCGTCGTCCAACTCGTGCCAGTGTATCGCCAGTTGGCGGGCCTGGCCGTCGGGCCACTGGGCGGCGAATTGCGGGTTGATGCGGAGAATCGGCTTGGCACGTGCTAAGAGCGCAGCGGTATCGCCGATATCCAGCGAGGCTGGCGAGTGCTCGAAATCGCTCTCCGGGAAGTCGATGAGCTTGGTCAGCGCCGGGGCATCCGCCGGGAGCACCACCACGGCGTCAGGCCGCAACTGGCTCGCATCACCAAGCGGCTTGAAGCCGAGTTGGCCAGGTAAACGGTGCCAGATTTCCGTGGTGCGACCGTGGTTCCCGCGTTCGCCGGTTGGATGCTCGTGTTCCGCAGCCCCCTCGATGTCGCTGCCCAAGTCGCTTCCGCCACCGCCCGCGATCCAGCGCTTGAGGTGGCTCAGGGGCAAGCCGGCACATTCGCTGCTTGCCGGCGGACACAGGCCAAGTGATTCCTCGCAGGGGTGCAGGCGCAGGCAGATCTGGACCATGGCTGCGCGACGCTGCGGGCCGCGCAGGAACAAGGCAACTTCGGGTGACGGCTGGGGTTCGGGCCGGGTCTGCGCCAGCGCATCCAAGTGGGCCGGAAGCATTACCGGGGCATTGGTCGCGGGCATAGCCAGTGTTCGCAATACGTCTGCTTCGGGCAGTCGGTCATGCAGTGCCTGGCTGCCGAAATCGACGGTGCCTGAAGCCTCGGACCGCTGCTCAATCAGCCAATCCCAGGTGGCCGAGAGCGCTGCGCCATAGATCGGGTCTACGTAGTTGGCGTGTGCTTGCTCCTTGCGGATGACGATGGTGCCGCTTGCGTAGAGGGTTCGGCCCATTCGGTTCAAGCGGCCGAAGCGTTGACGCAGAGCGTCGAGGTTCGCACATTCGGTGACCAGGCCGTCGAAATCCAGGTCGGCGCCGACTTCCAGTGTTTGTGTGGCGACCACGAACATCGGTTGGTCGAGTTCGCGCGTGGCCGAACTCGACGCCTGGAGTTCTGCCAATGGGCCGGATGTCATGAGGTCGCGGTCGATGCCGCGCATTCGCCCGGTAAGTAGCAGGGCGCGGTGACCATGTCTCTGCTGTAGTAGGGCGTGGGTGTTGCGCGCGGTCGCTACCCGGTTGACGAAGATGACAATGGCCCGGCGGTCATCGCTGAGCAGTTTCTCGGCACGCTCGGCCAGACGCTTCTCGTACAGTTCGTCCTTGCCGTCGGCTTCTATTTCCAGCGTGGCGGGCTTGCTGGCCAGTAGGCGCTTGCCGAGCGGGTGATTGGGATCTTGCGCTTCGTGGCTCTCGTCAACGAATGGCTGCAATGCGGGTGGGGGTGTTGCAGAGATGACGACTGACTGGAAGCTGCGTTGCAGGGGTTCCTCGGCCCACTCGCGGAATCGGTGCACGGCCTGGATGGTCTGCACGAAGGGTTCGGAGCAATGCGCCTCATCTACCAGGATCAGGCTGTCGTTGGCGACCAGCCCAGCGTAGACCGGGCGCATGCCGGCACCGCCGCCCCAGGCCCGGAAAAGCAGGCGTGAGCCAAGTTGATCAATCGTGGTACTGATCACCGTGGGCTGTACCGGGCTTTTCGCCCATGCATCCGACCGAAAATTGCCCCCGCGCACGCTGTGTACGGCTAGGCAGGGTGGCTTCTGGGACGCGAGCGACGCTACCGAGGCTACTCGTCGAAGCCCGTTGGCGGCCTCGTACAGGATGCCGCTGGTGGATTTCTCAAGCGCGGTGGCGATTCGCGCGGCGCGACGAGCCGCCTCGTCAACGAGCAGGCGGCGATCGACGGTGTAGAAGATTCGCCGTGGGGTTCTGATCTCACCGGGGTGGTTGGCTTCCAACGCGGCTTTGGCGAGCGCGAAGACCGCAATGTCAATGCAGGCTGTCTTGCCCGAGCCAGTGCCGAGTGCAATCGCCTCCGGCCAGTTGGCGTCTGGCATCGACGCCACGCGTGCGGCGAGCCGAGCTTGCCAGTCGAACGGTGGATAGCCCCATAATGCCTCAAAGAAGGCAGTGAATTCGATCATCGGTGCGCATCCCTGCCGCTCGTTGTTCCGTTCGGTCGAAACAGTCCATAGCCACGATAGCGGCCTGCCCCGAGTATCACCGGCCCGGCAACCTGATCGGTGAAGCCGAGTGTCACGTGTGTGTGGAAGCAACGACCACCGTCGCGTTTGCGGCGGATGCCGGGAAACTCGCACGCGTGTGGTACGCCGGCCAGTGCGCCGGTTGGATGTAGTAGCACCTCTGTCGGTGCCGGCAGACCCATCCGCTCGCACATGAGCTTGACGCTGTCGATGGCTGCGGCTGGGTAGTCCTTGCGCTTGAAGTGGCGATCGAATACCAGTGGCGTGACCGTGGTCCATTCAGTCGCGGGACGGGTCCAACTACGAGCGGTGAGCGTGAGAGGTGGCGATTCCCGTTGCTCGTGGAGCAGCTGGAACTCGAACTCCCGGCCGGAGTAGAGCTTGACAGGCCGTGGCTCTGCCGAATCGGGCTGGTACAGCAGTGGACCGAGGTAGTTGCTCGCTTGCGCCGTATCGATCGAGCGCGGCAGCGCGAGTGCAATGCCGAGTAGTAGCCCGCTCGCGTGCGCATGATCGACAAACGGCAAGGGCAGGGCCGCGATATGTGCATCGCGGCTGGCTGCGCCATCCGGCCGATGGCCGGAGAGCCATTCTGGTGGTGGTGTCTTCGGGCTCGCGGCCATCCACGCGTTACGCAACGCGCGGGTGACGGCAAGCGTACGAACGAGGGCGGGTTGAGGGCCGTGGAAGGTCAGTACCAGCAACGACGGGTCCAACAGCCCGCTCGCGGGCGGTTGCGGCTCTGAGGCGCGAGCTGGTCTATAGCCCTGCCAGGCACCTGGCGTGGGGCGAGTGCTTCTAGGCGGGCCTTCCGGGTGGCGTTCCGTCTGGGTGGCCTTGAGTGCTTTCAGCTGCCTGTTTTGCTCCGAGGCAAGCAGCGGACCATTGCCGATATTTCCCGGCCACTGTGCTTGAGCAAGTCGATCTCGGATGGTGTCAGCGCTCGGGGAGCGGGCGAGGTACCGAGCCTCCGATTGAGTAAGGCAGTCGAAGCGGTGACCGAAGACGTCTTTCCACCAGCGTTCGAAATCCTTGCCCTGTGCTTTGCGTAGCTCATCGAGTTGCTCCGATTGTAGTGCGAGCCGGGCCGAGTAGGGTTTGCCGCTCAGGACGATGGCGCCGATGGCCGTCGATTTCTGCTGTTCGACGTGTCCCTTCAGATTGGCTAGTGTACCGCCCTGGCCGACGAAATCGTCAACCAGTATGCAGGCTCGGCCGGCCCCGATCTCGCCATCGAAGCCGGCTTGCCTGGCGAGGCGGGCGTATCCGTTGGCGCCGGTATGGCCGACGACATTGCTCTGTACGATTGCTGGCAGGAAT
>WLWG01002455.1_pt1 | contig 14119 bp, 21 predicted proteins | sample 6712871 | NCBI WGS metagenome assembly WLWG01 (sample SAMN12718693, study PRJNA515312) | sponge metagenome | isolation source: marine sponge | host: Mycale hentscheli | place: New Zealand: South Island, Marlborough, Capsize Point | collected 2003-05-01 | reverse complement strand
AAATCCTCTTGACTACATAAATAAGACATTAGAAAGCTCAAGTTTATCAGAAAAGAAAAGCGCTGTACTTAGCGGAATAAAAAACGAATACTTTAGAAATGGAAAGCCATTAACAAAAAATATGCTTTCAGCTATAGAGAAGAACAAGGGCGGTTCATTGATTGACTTTATGGATAAGGTTATGGCTGAATCAAAAGACGATGTGAGATTTATGTCTGAAGTGATTGAGTCAAGCCCTGTTGATTTTTTTATGGGATACCAGCCAAGGTCAACAATTGAAGGAAAGCAAAGTATTGAGGATTTATTATCTGATGTTTCAAACAATGTAGGTAGACCATCTTTAAAGACAAGTGCTGTAAAATCAAGGGAAACAGGAGTTAACGCTCTTAGCTTTGATGCAATGGATGATTTTATGCAAACAGCAGCATCCATCGATTTACAAAGAAGTATTGCTCCTGCTTTAGCAGAATTAAATGCATTTATATCTGAAGCAAGTAGAAGCGGAAACGCTGACGCTAAAATATTTGCAGACACTTTAAAAAGGGTAGTTGAATCCTACGTGAAAAATACCTTGTCAAGAGACTATAAGCAAAAGGGTCTTTTCGGAAACATTTATGATTCAATGGGCAGAAAGCTAAAGAAAAACACTTTAGCTGGCATATCTAAGGCTACTGTTGAGTCACTTATTCAATTAGGTAAGATACATATTGATGAAGATGCAAATAATGCGTTTTATAAGAACGCATCTATGAAAAGAGATGTGTCTAATCAACAGGTTTTAGAAGCTCTAAACTCTATTCACGTAGCAAGGGCAGGAGTACTTTCTTCTGAAATGTCAAGAAAAAGGTCATACATAACAGATGCTGTAAGGAGAGGTGATTCAAATAAAGTTGAAGAATTAATATATTCTGCGTCAAAAACCATTCCTGGTAAAGTTGTATCAGGCGTGGATGATTTTATGGGAGATTTCAATACGGGACTTATAAAGTTCCCTGACCTTATTGGGACTGTTCAGTCTGCAATAGGGGGAGCCGCTATTAGGTTTAAGGAAATTACAGGTAAAGAACTTGATTTCGACAAGCTTGTAAAAGACCCTGAATACAGGGCAAAATATAAAGATGAACTTGAAGCTTCAATAGCATATGGTGATCAGTTAGCAACAAGAATGGGTGGACCTGGCTCTATGGAACAAAAATCTCTTCAAGATATAAAGGGTGGCGAGATTTGGGATGCGAATAGGTTTGTTAGGTCATTTTCCACAAATGAGAATGAGCAAATTCTAAGTGCAGTTACTACTCTTGGTGTGCCTACGTTGTCAGAAACAATTGGCAGAGATAAAGGAAGGCAGCGTGGAGCTGAATTTGAAAACAAGAGAAAAGCAGCAAGAGGACTTGCATCTTCTCTTTTTGGTCTTGGAGCTTACACAAGCTTTAGAATGGCACTTGGAACTTTGATTCTTGGTATGTTCGGTGCTTTATTGAATGGTGATGATTGGGATGAAGAATTTGATAATTGGGATTGGGATGTATTTAAAGCAAGGGTTCTTGGGGATTCTGTTTGGACTGCTTTATTTGGGAAGTTTGGAGTTGTACAATCTTTAGTTATGCAGTCACTTATTGCTTATGGAGTAAGACAGGCATATAAAAAAGCGGGTAAAGAAGAGCTTGGAGAGAAGATTGCTGATGGTATGTTTTACAGTACGGTAAGCCAAGACGATAAAGCAACTAAGGAATGGAAAATGTTAGGTCCAGAAGGAAAGCTTTTAGGTAGTATTTTGGAAACTGTATATGTGGTTGCAGATGCTTATGAAGAAGAAGATTTTGACTTGCTTTCAAGCCCAAGCTTTAAGAATAACATTTTTACAATAGCAAAAGGGGTTTCTAATTTAGGGGCGGCTCAAGACGTAGGAACTGGGGTAAGAAAAAGGTGGTACGGAAGAGATGAAAATAGAAAGGTAAGGGAGTCATTTGGTAAAAACGGAGATTCCAAAATAGTAAACGAAGTAGAAAAAGAAGTTTTAAGGCTCTACAAAGAAACAAGAGAAAGGTCTGTTATGCCTTCAATGATAGAGGATAAACCAAGAAAAATAACGGAAAAGGGAGTAAGCGTTGATGTTTTTATTCATGGATTTTCGGTTAAAGAACTTCAAAGGTTAAAGGGAGACTTTATTAGGCGTGAAGCTGAAAAACTAATTAATACAAGAGATTATAAAAACGTAAGTGATTCTAAGAAAATAAAATTACTCAAAAGTATTTACGGTAATTGGAGGAGGTCTGAATCCATTAACAGCGTTTCAAAAGGAAAATACAAAAGTATTGATGATTTCTACAAGCACAATGACAACATACTCAAGTTTGAAAGGTCGTTAAGATAACGCTCCTGACGTACACAATGTTATATCCTCAAAATTCCGTACCTTTGAGATATGCCAAAGGATGCGTGTTATAAAAAAGTCAAGGCGAAGTACAAAGTATTTCCAAGCGCACGAGCATCTCAGGCTATTGCCAAATGTCGAAAGGCAAGCGGTAAGGTTAAGAAGGGTAAGAAGGGAGCGAGCCTAAAAAGGTGGGAAAAGGAAAAATGGGTTGATACCCGAACAGGTAAGGCTTGTGGTTCTGGTGGTAAGAACGAGTATTGCAGACCTACCAAGCGTGTTTCTAAAAAGACTCCGAAGACTAAATCGGAAATGTCTAAAGCAGAACTCGCAAGAAAGAAAAGAGAGAAGGCTAAGAAGGGTATGGGTAAACGAGTAAAAGCTGTAAAACGTGGCAGAAAAAAGTAAACATAGCAGGGCGAAAGCCACTATGAAGCGTTTGGGAATTAGTGGTTTTAATAAACCTAAGAGAACTCCATCTAACGCTAAAAAAAGCCACGTAGTAATGGCTAAAGTTGGTGACAAGACCAAGCTAATCCGATTTGGAGAGCAAGGCGCATCAACTGCTGGCAAGCCAAAGAAGGGTGAGTCAGAGAAGATGAAAGCGAAGAGGAAGAGTTTTAAAGCTCGTCACGGAAAGAACATAAAAAAAGGTAAAATGTCTGCCGCATATTGGGCAAACAAAGTTAAATGGTAAAGATATGGCAATTACTACGATATCACATAGCGTATGTTTAGACTGTAGTGAGAACGAGTTCGTTGTAACTGGCAGCTTAGAAGGTGGATCTATAAATGGTCCTACTACCAATAGCTTGTCTGTAACAGACCCTAATGGAAACGTAGTTGTTTACGACAACGCAACAATAAGCGATGACCTTTACACGGCTCCATTTACTTACACAGTCTCTGCTGGTAGCACTATCATCACAGGTGGTGGCTCAGTAAGTGCTGCGACATTAAATTGGACTGCTACGGCTAACACTACCTACTCCTTTATATTAAGGACAATGGTAAACGGATACGTGCAGGATTACCCTATATCTTATTCGACAGGAGCGTCACCAACAAACGATGATATTGGTGAGGGTATTAGGGATGCTGTAAATGCACTACCTTCAGGTCTAGGGCTTGCTACAGTTGTTTATACTCCTACCGCAACATCAATAACAATTGAAGGGCAGACGAACTACTACTTTGGTGTTGATGCGTTAGTAAACCTAACTGCAAGTGGAATTACTCCAAGTCCAACAAGTTCATCAAGCGCAACATTTACAGACGGAAAGTACACCGTAACTTGGAACTTAAACGATGGGACTCAACTAAGCTCAGTCACAGAGTCATACTTCCTTTGCGATGTAGAGTGCTGTGTAAGGGGTAAGATGTCTGCGATTGATGTAGACTGTGATTGTGTAGGAGACAAGCAGACAGATGCTGCTGTAAATGCAATGCTAATGTTGCAAGGAATCAAAGCCGCTGCTGCTTGTGGAAAGGATGCAAAAGCTGATAAGTTGCTTGAAGGACTTCAGGCGATATGTAATAACGAATGTAAAAGCTGTTAAAAAATGAGCTGTAATTCATGTTCAAATGTAACATTACCTGGAGTTGCAGGACCTGCAGGACCTGCTGGGTCAAACGGTTCCAACGGAGCAGATGGTGATCACATTGTAGTTCTAAAGGTATATAAAAGAGCTTCAAGTACACCTGCTCAACCAGGGGCGAGTAGTTATGATTTCTCAACTCTTACACTTACTCCTCCTGCTGGATGGAGTACGTCTGTTCCTGCTGGTACTGACCCTTGTTATGTTTCTCACGGAACTGCATCGGTTACTCCTCCTGCGACTGTTGATAGTTCAATTACTTGGACAAATCCTCCTGAGATTGCATTTGAAAATGGTGCAGATGGAATAACACTTCTGCATACACTTACATCAGCTTCAGCAGATATAACTTCTGCGACATATACTACTGCTATAAGTGGTGGTCCTTGGCAGGTTGATGGAGGAACTCTAAACACAAACGGAGACACGCTTAGACTTCAAGCTCAGACCATGGTTACTCCAGGGTTTTTCTTTGATATAGCACATGGGATACAAGTTTTAGTTGGAAGCACTAACCCTCCAACTGTACCTTTAGAGATATCTTTTCCAGCAGTTCCAGATTACTTAAATGGTTTCTATTATTTTGGGAACTATTCATACATTCTTGAAGTTGACATGGTTAGAGTTAGTGATACTTCTATAAGAATGGAGTCTAAGCTTTCTTCTATAGTTATGGACACAGGAAACTCAGACTACGCAAATGAGATTGTAAAACAGTCTTCCGCTGGTCAGTCTCAAGTTGGGGTTGAGATTACAAACTCATCTCAAGTAATAACTGTTAGTGATTTAGATACAGACCCATTTTACGTTGATATAAATCTAAAGACCTTAAATTCAGTTCCAACAAAGCTCTTATACGCAAAGCTTTACTGGTTAAACAAACTCGTTAATACATAAGATGTCAATACTTAGATCATACGCAGCCCTTACATCTGGTACTATATCAATACCAGTAGACCAAACTTCAGCAGGTTCATATCCTGTTGTTGCTGATAATATCATAACAGGAGCAGTAACACTTGTTGGACCACTTGCGATTTCTCCAAGCGGAACACCTACAAACGGTCAAAATGTAAATGTTATTTGGAATGCATCTGTTACGTTAGCAGGTACTAACATTACCATATTCGGTGAAACTGTTCCTGACGAATTAGCCGCAAAAAACTTTGTAGCTGAATGTGTTTACGATGGTGCTGCTTGGGTAGTTAATATTCTACCTGACTTTGCAGGTGTAGGTATTGTTGATTCAGACAGGCTCGCAGCCAGTTCAGTAACAACTGCTAAGATTGAAGACAATGCAGTTACACTTGCTAAGATGGCAGGACTTGCAAAGGGTAAGATTATCTACGGAGATGCTTCAGGAAATCCTGCTGATATTGAACTTGGAAGTGCTGACGGAAGAATGCTACTTGGAGACACTGCGGCAGGAGTTGCTGCTGTAGACATGAGTGGTGATGCTACTATTAGTAAGGCAGGAGCGTTGACAATTGCGAATGATGCAATCAGCACAGTAAAGGTTGCTGACGGTGCTATTACCCCTGTGAAAATGAGCGCAGGAGCAAGAAAATCTTCGATTGCGATTCCAGTGTCTTTTGAAACTGCTGGAGAAATAGGCGTAGTTAAGTACACAATGTGCTTTGACTGTACGGTGGACGCTATTCACGCTACCGTAACTAAGGCAGCAGCTACAGATACTGCTACTGCTATATTTAAAAATCATGGTGGAACTGTACTTACAGGTTCGCAGGTTGACATAACAACAGGTCTTGTCCTCGGTAATATCGTATCTACTACACCTACAGCAAATAATACATTTACTGCTGGAGAACAAATAACTATTGAAACAAGTAAGACAACCCCAGGTAGCGGTAATTTTACAGCGATACTGTGCCTAACGCATGACTAATGGGATTCGATATACAGAATAAGAACTTAGAGCTTCTTATCTACGACAAGGTAGGTAAGAACATTAACTATTACCCTAAGTCAGAACTGTCTGTATCTGCGAGTAATGGAAACATTATCATTACTCAAACTTTAGGAGAATCAGTAAACACGATTTTCAGTCAGGAGGCATCTATGATAGACCAGCCTTCTACCAACTCAATATACGACCTTGTAACTACTATTAAGGGTTACATAGGAACAGAGTCACCAGACTCATTCTCAGGCGGTTGGGCAGACTACGAGGATGTTGCTACGACAGGAACACCGATATCTGTAACAGCTACACCTACCGTGCTTACAAATGACGGATTGGGAGTGGATACAAACACTTCTTATCTACCTGTAGGAGGAAACGGTATAACCCAACTTTGGAATACTTCTTCCAATGGGTTTGACTTCAGTGACCTTGAGGTGGGCGATATGCTTGACATTAGGATGGATATAGATGTAATCATCGCATCAAACAACACTGCTGTAGATGTGAACTTACACATGGGAGCAGGCGGAACAGTTATAGTGCCTTTTATTTCTCAACAAAACTTCAAAACCACTGGAACATTTGAGGTTATCCGATACATGGGACTATACATTGGTAGTACGAATGTAAGAGACAACCTTGCTCAGTTGAAGATAAGCTCAGACAATAACTGTACCTGTATCGTTAATGGATGGTACATTAAAGCAATAAGACGAGGATCGTGATATTCAACGAATCAAACATAACGAACAGAACAGTATTGGCGAGGTGTTGCTTCGCTGATATGGTCATTGATATGATGGAGGCTCGTGCCATCGGAGACATGGAGATGTACGAGTGTAAGAAGAGAAAGGCAATGTTCCTGAACTATGCTATCGGAGAGATGTGTACATACATAGACGAGGGCATATTCACATTGAACCAAGACGAGGATACTGAGGTTTCTTGTTTTAAGGACTCTGTAGCTAAAAAGTTCCTCGGACAGATGGATGCTTTGTGTGGATGCCCTTGTGGATGTTCAGACGCAAAAATATTAGACGATAATCTACCTAAATACATTTAAAATGTCAAAATTATCACCAGGCGAAGTAGAAAGCCTATCACAATTAAGAAAAGTCTCTGGTACAGGTGGCTTTACATTTCTTGCAGTCACGACAGCACATACATCGCTTTCTGGATACGCATTAGTAGTCAACACTGACGCTGAATTTTCCGTGTTTAAAGTTGATGGTGTAGATCAAATGGCTAAACATGGTCTTTCAGGAGCAACAATCAAAGCAGGGTCATACTTACCTGTTCCTGAAGGCAGTGCAATAACCGACATCACAATGGCTTCTGGAGACTGTTTAATCTACAATCAATAAGATATGCTCGGTGTAGGTAACGGCATAGGAGTACCATTTAGTAAAGGTGGTGGTGGAGCTGCACCTTCAAGCCCAGACTTCGTTTTTACAGTAGACACTACACAGGCAGGTTCCGCCAGCGACACATTTGTTCTCCCACTTCATTCTACAGGGGTTTATAACTTTAATGTAGAATGGGGAGATGGCAATGATGATGACATTACGGTGTACAATCAGCCTGAAGTCACACACGTTTATGCAGCAGGTGGCACATATACCATTACCATTTCAGGACAGATTGAAGGGTGGTTCTTTGCTAATACAGGTGATGATGATAAGATAACCAATATTTCAAATTGGGGATCGCTAGTTATTACCCTTAAGTGGGCTTTCTACGGGTGTTCTAACTTAGACATTACCGCTACAGATGCTCCTACAATCACCACATCCACAATGGAATATATGTTTAGGGATTGTATTTCTCTAACAAATCCTGATTTCTCAGCTTGGGACACCTCATCAGTTACTTACTGCCTAGGAACATTCCAAAATTGTGCTTTATTTAACGGGGACATTTCTACATGGGATATGTCAAATGTTACATTGACACAGTCCATGTTAAGCGGATGCGTGGTATTTAACCAGCCTATTGGTGCTTGGCGTTTAGTTTCATTGCTTGATGCAGTGGCTATGCTATACAACAACGTCTTATTTAACCATCCAATTGAAGATTGGAATTTTGCATCCAACTTAAAAATAAAGTTGATGATGTACAATAACGATGCGTTTGACCAACCATTATCAAATTGGCCAGTTACACAAATGACTGATATGACCAGTTTTATGCTATCTGCCACAGGAATATCAACAGCCAATTACGATGCTACATTGATAGCTTGGGATGCTCAAGGGGCTATGGCGTTCTCAGGAACGGTTAATTTTGGTGGTAGTAAATATACCGCAGGTGGAGCTGCTGAAGCTGCACGAACAAGCCTAATCTCTAAGTGGGGAGGTATAACAGACGGAGGAGCAGCTTAAAACAAATAAGATGAACGAGATTAAATACCCATCAGTCAGAACCTATTACATCTGTTTCGATAACGAGCGAACGGAAGTGAAATCTTATGGCTGGGTTGACCCAAACCAAGTGTTTGCTACTATTTGGATATTTGACGAATTTACAGATGAGGCTCAATGGATAGCTGAGTTGTTAGTTTGGGGCATTGTACCCGACATAGATGAAGATGGAAACCTAGTGTTATGAAACAATTTTTAGAAGAAATAGGGGTCAACATTGCCTTTGTGTTAGCAGGACTTGCAGGTTCCCTTGTTACAGTCAGTAACGATGCTACAAAGAACCTTAAGTCTTCTATTGCAGGTATTATAGCAGGTACATTCTCAGCAAACTATATGACCCAAGTAGTAGTTGAACTCACAGGTCTTAGTGGTAAGACTGAGTACGGTCTTGCCTTTATCCTTGGTTATATCGGACTCAAGGGAGTAGAAAAGATATCACGCAAAATATTCAACGAAGATGGTAGCAGTAGTAGTTAACGAGATATCAAACTTTGTTATGTGCATCAGCGTGTTGATGATGTACGTGTACCTCTACGGTGATAAAACAAAGGTTGTACACAAGTGGTCATTCGTAGGTCACTGGACTCTTAGATTAGGATTGGTAGGAATCATATGCGGAAGTGCGTTGAATGTACTTACATTATCGGATCCTCCACTAACAGAAGTTGTTCTTAATGTAGGATTAGCTTTGACGTTTGTGTGGGCATATCTATTCCATAGAAAGATGTTTAGAGAAAGGCTTGGAAAGTAAAAAGACATGGTGTGAAATTGTTCCTGCCGAATGCGATAAGAAATGTTTAAAGACAGGAATTTGTTCAAGAAAAGGAAAAGAACCTAAAAAAAGAGATAGAGATGAAAGATAAGATACTATATTACCTACACAGATTTGGAATGATTATTCCTTTTGTACTTTCAGTCATTTGCTTACTATCAGGAGCAAAAACAGCGTCTTACATATTCGCTGGAATCTTTGCGGCTTACCTTGTTTATTGGATTGTGAGAGTTATTGTAACAGTCGTAAAATGGGATAAAATGTTTGATAAGAAATGAATTGGAACGACTATCCGAACTTTAGTAAAGAAGAGTTCGACTGTAAGCACTCAGGAATCAACGAGATGAAGCCTGAGTTTATGGCTATGTTACAACAACTTAGAACGGCTTACGGTAATCCTATGCGTATCACATCTGGCTATAGAGATAAGACTCATCCAATAGAGGCTAAGAAGTCTCGTCCAGGCGCACACGCTACAGGTCAAGCGGCTGATATAGGGGTAGACAGAGGAGATGCTTACGAAGTTTTGAAGATCGCATTTGAGATTGGATTTACAGGTGTTGGAATACAGCAGAAAGGAGGCGGCAGATTCATACACCTTGATAACATTGAGCCTGACACTAAAGACTTCCTCAGACCAACAATTTGGAGCTATTGAAAGATTACGAATTTAGAATACTATCCCTCTCAATATTCGGTCTATGCCTACTTGTGATAGCGATGGGAATGAGAATAGAATCACTACAAGATGAACTGGATACTAAACAACGACATAGTAAAGCATCTGTTGAAGACGTACCTGCCGTATCTGATAGCCTTCCTGATGGGGGTTATTGTTGCATGGAAAGGTTGCGGTGATACAAGTGGCAAGCCTGTCACTACTGTAATAGAAAATCCAGTTCCTACCGTAGAGTACGTTGATAGATGGCGCACAGACACCGTTAGATTCGTTTCTAAGGAGTTTGTTACTATTAGGGACACAATCACATCAGAGATAATAGTTAATCGCTTAGACACGTTGTTTTTAGTAGACACCGTTAGCATCGTTGAGGCGTGGCTTACAGAGATTGCTAAGTACGATACAACGATAGAGCAAGAGGCGGCTACATTAGCTCTGTCTTGGCAGAACTACCAGAACAGGTCCGAGAACCTAAAGATTACCTACACACCTAAGAAAGTTCCATTGAAGTGGGCGTTGGGAGTACACGCAAATGCAGGTCTTCTGAGCGACTTTAAGGCAAGCTATGTTCCTCTTTTGGGTATTGGTGTGCAGGGTACGGTAAACAAGGGATACTACGGTATTGACTATGGGTTCAATGGTGATCACTACATTGGTGTAAGAGTCGGCAGGAACATCATCTCAAGATAGTTCGTATCTTTGAATGTATGAGAGCTTCCACATACATCTGCACAAACATAGAGGAAATTGAAAGGGTAAAGGAAGAAAACGAGAAGTTGAACCTACCCAATCCTCAACCACTTCCAAAGCCAACATACGAAGAATCAGTAGGTTGGTTTCACATTGACGATGTTACCAGAGCGTATGTTAGGTCTATGAATGGAAATGCAGTCGCATCTCTAATGTTCTCGGACGGTACTTACATGGACATCAAGATGACATCTGAGGTGGAGGAGATGTTAGATGTTCTTTTTAGAAATACCTTTTAGTCTGTCTGACTCACGCAAATCCTTGCTTATCATTACGCCTGGGTCTAACTCAAAATACTTTGAGAAGAATGTTATCTCTACGAGGGTAGGGTAGATTGCGTGTTGATTTCCCCATTTGTACAACCTTCTGTCTGTAAACTTTAAACCCATTTCTTTCAGCCATCTGAGCATCTCCTTTATGGTTACCCCCTTCTTTTCACACATATAGATTATGTTATCCTTGAAAAGTCCTGCAAGTTCTTCAGACTGATCGTAAGCCTCTCTTGTCCAAAGCTGATTACGAGACTGCATCTTCTCATAGATTTCGTCTGTAATTTCATATCTCCTTTTGGGTTTTTTGTAAGCCATAATTAAAGATAATAAAAAGCCCCATCATTACGATAGGGCTTCTTAACTAATTGATAATCAGATACTTAGAATGGCAAGTCATCCTCATCTTCACCAACCGCTACTGCTGCTGGCTGAGTTGCTTTCTTCTCTCCACCCCCAAGCATGGTAAGGTCACGGACCTTTACCTCTGTTGTGTATCGGGTGTTACCTTCTTTGTCTTCCCACTTCCTTGTGGTAATACTCCCTTCAACGTACAGTTTGTCACCTTTCTTTACGTATTTAGCAACTATATCTGCAAGTTTACCAAATACAACAAGATTGTGCCATTCTGTTTTCTCTTGTTTTTGACCACTTTTGTCAGTGTATCTTTCTGACGTAGCCATTACCATGTTGGCAATATTACCTGCCTTTGTTTCTCTAACCTCTGGGTCTTTACCTATGTTTCCCAGAAGAATTACCTTGTTCACTGAACTCATCTTATTGTTATTTAATTGATTTACGGATTATGTTTTCTGTAGCCTTGTCGATGTCGTAACCTTTTAGTGCTTTTTCTATTGAGCCTTTAGGAGAGTTGATCCATTCGATTAGGTTATTGTACTCAGCAGTTCCTGCAACCACCTTTGTCTTCGCACCTGCATTCTTCTCTACAGTAGTTGTTGTTCTTGTAGTTGTCTTTCCTGAAGTGGTCTTTCCTGAAGTGGTCTTAGTGTTGGTTACGTCAGGGTCTTTGTTATCGTCAATCAGAAGAAGACCATTCAACGCATACTTACGAGCATATGATGATGACGCTCCGAAGCATTGACCGATAGTCATCCCTTTTTGTTCAGTACCTATCCCTGCTTGCGCCTTTGATGAAACAACGATATCTGGTTTTTTGGGGTCAAACACACTTGCTGTAGCCTCGGTGTATGGAATTCCACAAAGTTCTCCAAGAGAGTCTGTTATGTTAAGCACAAGACCGTGCTTGTCAAGTAGTGGTTTTACTGCCTCAAGAATGTCCTCGCAGCTACGATAATTGTATTTCCCAAAATTGTTCTTTTGGTTCTTTGGAGCCTTCAGTTCCTTCTGTAATTTTATTAACTTTTCCATTCTGCTAAAGTATAATTATTAGATGATATATCCTATTTCTTTATCTATTCTTTCAAGCTCTACGCCTATCATAAAACTGTCTGGTTTAGTGATTCTTACGTCCAACATCTTGGTCTTGTTGTTCGCTCTTTGGTAGTATCTCATGTAGCCATTTCCAGGGAACTCAATCTTCTCTACGGACTCCTTTCTGAACTCGTTCTTTACCTTGTTTTCAAGTTCACGCTTCTCCTTTTCGAGTTGCTTTATCATCTCCTTAACTGTCTGAAGATGCTTTGCCTGACCAAGTAACTCTTCGTCACCCATCATTATCTCCTGCTCTACCTCGTGTGTGTCTGAGATGAATGCTGAGTAGTGTTCGTTGTCGTTAGGTTCAGGTTCAAGTTGCTGTATGACTCCCATCCAATCATCGTACTTCTCGTAGTTCTCATCATCCTTCGCCATCTCAGCCTCAAGAAGAGCCTGTCTGCCCTGTAGGACACGCTTCCAGAACTCGTAGGTTCTTTCGGTTATCATCTCAACTATCTCCTCGTTACGTTCTATTGGGAATACCTTGAACCCTCTACCGTCAATGAGTATGGCTATCTCAGCGTAGCCGCATTCCATTATCATCATCTGCTGATGAACCTGTATTATGTACATATCAGGAACGCCATTGTACTTCTTGTAGACAAAGCCGTTCATCGTCTTGATTTCCAACGGACATAGCGTTGTCGTTATCTCGTCAGATAGAGTTCCGTCATCGTTCAGCTTGCGTGAACCCTTCTCAATAACCCTATCCAGGTTGCAGTAAAGGTGTGGATACTTAGGATTCTGTACGAAACCTACGAGATGACTTGCGTTACGGATTACATTTCCAGCTTCAAAGTTGCTCATATACCCTTCCTCTGTTCCATCATAGTAAGCCCATAAACGAGCCACGTACTCCTCTTGGTATATTCCGTGAAATGCAGGTGCAGACATAGTTCTGTCTGGCTCCATCGTTCCTACCTTCTCGTGGAACAACTGCATCGGTGTCGGTTTGTAAGGACTCAACCCACACACAATAGCTGCTGTTGATGCTCCTAACCCATTATTCCTGTATTCAAACCACTCAGGAGTTCGGTCTTCAATCTCTGTTACCCATTCGTATTTCATATTGCTAATTTAGTTATTCAGAACATAACCTATGTATGTTCTGCGTATTTCCATTTAAAACCATATGCCTTACCACCTTTCTTAAGAGCTTTCACTATAAAAGAGCTGTCGTTTTTACCAAAATACCTTGCCGCAGATAGGGTTGAGTGAAATTGAATTAACTTTTTATCGTCATCTGAAACCATAATTACCGACTTGCATTTTTTAGTATTTATTCCGTTTCTAATGTCAGAAGCCCCTTTTTTGTGGTTTTCTTCCCAAGTCACTAATTGAATATTATCAAATGAATATGATTTTAAATTTATACAAGGCATACCCCTTTCGTAATGAATTAGCAGACGTAAAGTGTTTAAAAATCCGTGAGTTTTACAAGGTAAATACACCTGGAAATACAGGCAATTATTTAGTGATTAAAAATAGTGGAAGAAAGTATGATTTTGTCTTTAATACATATAAGACATCTAAAAAACTCGGGCAGAAGGTCATAGAGATTACAGATCCAAAACTTACAAAGATGATTATGATGTGGCTTTCACAGGTTAGAAAAATTCCATTAAAAGATATTAATTATGTTCCTTTTCTTTCATGGAAGAATGGAAATGCATTAAATCGTAATGATTTATCAGGACATCTTAGGAAATATACAAATAAACATTTGGGAAAGAATATATCAACAACATTACTTGCGAAATATTTCTCACCTGAAATAAAAGATACTTCCAATCCAACGGAAGAAGAGATAAAAAAAATTGTATCATTCACGGAACAAAGGGGACATTCATTACAGACACACTTACAACATTACAATCA
>WLWG01002452.1_pt1 | contig 14130 bp, 7 predicted proteins | sample 6712871 | NCBI WGS metagenome assembly WLWG01 (sample SAMN12718693, study PRJNA515312) | sponge metagenome | isolation source: marine sponge | host: Mycale hentscheli | place: New Zealand: South Island, Marlborough, Capsize Point | collected 2003-05-01 | reverse complement strand
AAAAGCACTTTAGTAGGTTTACAAAAAATGGCCGCTAACGCGTCTAATGTTGCTACTAGACATATCAAGCAGTCATCATCTTATTTAACTCTTAGAGTTGCAGAAAACATAGCTCTTAAAATAGCAGACGCACTAGAGTTTCCATTAACAGCTGAGTCGCTTACTAACTCTATTAGTAATTACAATGTGAACACACTTAAAGAAGTTGTTAATTTAAATCTGCATGACTTTGGTATTTTCTTAGAGTTAGAACCAGATGATGAAGAAAAAGCTCAGTTAGAAGCTAATATACAAGTTGCATTGCAGCAAGGAGGTATTGATCTTGAAGACGCTATAGATTTAAGACAAATTAAAAATCTTAAATTAGCTAATCAATTATTAAAGGTTAAGCGTAAGCAAAAAGCACTCCAAGATCAAGAAAACGCTCAGGCTAATATTAGAGCTCAAGCAGAGTCTCAAGCTGAAGCTAATGAGAAAATTGCAATGAACGAAGTTCAAAAGCAAGAAGCTATTAGCGGATCAAAAGTTCAATATGAGCAGTCTAGAACACAAATGGAAATTCAAAAAATGCAAATACAAGCGCAGCTTGATCAACAAAAAATGCAAATGCAGCATCAGTTTGATATGGAGTTAGCAAAACTTCAAGCTCAGGCTCAGGCTCAAAATAGACAGCAAGGAGAAAAAGCCAAAGATAAGCGTATACAAATGGAGGGTACGCAGCAAAGTAAAATGATAGATCAAAGAAAAAACAATTTATTACCAATAGACTTTCAAGAAGATACGGGTGGTCAATCGCAAATGATTTCTACCCCTGAGCAACAAGCTTAGAATTTATTAATTATTTAATTATATTATATTATGTCAGAACAAACACAAGAAGCTGTAAAGCAAGAGGGTGATTTTAAAATTAAAAAGAAAACACCTAAAAAATTAACTGAAACAAAAGATAACGTAACAAAAGTAAAAGTTAATGCAAAAGAACCTTTAGTAGAATTAGAACCAGAGGTTAAAAAAGTAGTAATAAAAAAAGAACAACAAGAAGATGCCATTCAAATCGGAGAAACAGAGAAGGTATCTGTGGAAAAACCATCCGGAGATAGCGCAGAGATGGGAGAACCTGTACAAGAGTCCAACGAGACTACTGAAGGGTTTTCTCCGATCCAAGAAGTAACAGAAGCTGAAGTTGAACAAGTTAAAGCAGAAGTTAAAGAAGCTATAAGAGATGAAAAAGTATTAGGTAAACAATTACCAGAAAATATTGAAAAACTAGTTGCTTTCATGGAAGAAACTGGTGGAACAATAGAAGACTATACGCGGTTAAATGCTGACTATAGCAATACAGATGATAAAACTCTTATTAAAGAGTATTACAAAAAAAATAAACCTTATTTAGATTCTGAAGATTTGGACCTTCTTTTAGAAGATTTTGACTACGATGAAGATATAGATGAGGAGAGAGATATACGCAAAAAAAAGCTTGCGTTTAAAGAAGAAGTTGCAAAAGCCAAAAACTTTTTAGAAGAAACAAAGAGTAAGTATTACGACGAGATCAAGTTGAGACCGGGCGTTACTCAGGAACAACAAAAAGCTATGGATTTTTTCAATAGATATAACAAGCAGCAAGAACAAGCTGAGCAACAACATGAAACGTTTAAAAATAATACAAAAAAACTTTTTAGCGATGATTTCAAAGGTTTTGATATCACAGTAGGCGAAAAGAAATATAAGTATAATATTCAAAACAAAAATAAAGTTGCAGAAAACCAGTCAAATATAACAAACCTCGTTGGGAAGTTCTTAAACGAGAATGGTGATGTTGTAGATCATGCTGGTTATCATAAAGCTATTTACGCTGCTGACAACGTAGATAAAATCGCCGCTCATTTTTATGAGCAAGGAAAAGCAGATGCTATTAAAGATGTTGTAAATAAATCAAAAAACTTAAGTGACACTAAAGCTAGGACTACTCAAGGTGATGTGTTTATAGGCGGAATGAAAGTAAAAGCAATTTCAGGTGCTGATTCTACAAAACTTAAAATAAAAACTAGAAAATTTAACTAATAAAAACTTAATATTATGAGTTTAACTCCTCAATTTGGTAGTTTAATCCCAACGCAAACAATGGAAACGTTGAATAGCAACTACCTACAATTCAACGACGGAGGTGCTGGTAACACTGATACATTTACTCAGCAGTACCTACCCGAAGTATATGAGCAAGAAGTAGAGCGTTATGGAAACAGAACGTTGTCTGGATTTTTGCGAATGGTTGGCGCTGAAATGCCAATGACATCTGATCAAGTAATTTGGTCTGAACAAAATAGATTACACATTTCTTACACAGACTTTGCTGTTGGAGCTAACGGAGCCGCAAATGTTGGTAACGTTATTACAGTTCCTGCTAATCAAAACGTTGTTGTATCTGAAAATGATACAGTAGTGTTATTGAACCCAGTAAATGGTGCTGAGGCTAAAGGTATTGTAACTGTTGTAACTGCTACAGGCGCTGGTGGTAACTTTACTGTTGCTCCTTTTAGTGGTAACGGTCTTATCGGTGCTGCTGCTTGGTCTGGAACTGCTGCTGCCTTTGCAGCTGGAGCAGGACCTGCTGGTATCAAAGTATTCGTATACGGATCTTCATACACTAAAGGAACTACAATTGGAACTGGTGTTGGTAATTCAGCCGCTAGAAACAGTGTAGAGCCTAGTTTCACGCAGTTTTCTAACTCACCAATCATCATTAGAGATCAATACGTAGTATCTGGTTCTGATATGGCGCAAATTGGTTGGGTAGAAGTTGCAACTGAAGATGGTGCTTCTGGATATTTATGGTACTTAAAAGCAGAATCTGAAACAAGATTACGCTTTGAAGATTACTTAGAAATGGCAATGGTAGAATCAGAATATAACCAAATCGGTGCTGGTGTTTACACAGAAGGTCAATTACCAGGAAGTGAAGGTTTATTCTCTGCTATTCAAACACGTGGTAACGTAGAAGTAGGATTTACTGCTGCAAACGGCTTAGATGAGTTTGATGCTATATTGAAAAACTTAGACACACAAGGTGCTATTGAAGAAAACATGCTTTTCTTAAATCGCCAAACTGCTCTAGATTTTGATGATATGTTAGCTGCAATCTCTGGCGGAGCTGCTGGTGGTACTGCTTTTGGATTATTTGAAAACTCAGAAGAAATGGCATTAAACTTAGGTTTCAGCGGTTTCCGAAGAGGTTCTTATGATTTCTACAAAACTGATTGGAAATACTTAAACGATGCTTCAACTCGTGGCGCTATTGATGGAATTAGTTCTATCGAAGGTGTATTAGTACCTGCTGGAACATCAACTGTTTACGATCAAGTACTAGGAACTAACATCCGTAGACCTTTCTTACACGTACGATACAGAGCTTCACAAGCTGATGATCGACGCATGAAGTCTTGGTTGACTGGTTCTGCTGGTGGTGCATTTACATCTACTCTTGATGCTATGGAAGTAAACTTCCTATCTGAAAGATGTTTAGTTGTACAAGCTGCTAACAACTTTGTACTTTTCAAAGGAGTGTAATTACTTCTTAAATTAAATCTTAGGGTCACAACGTGAGAGTGGCCCTAGGATTTTTTATTAACTATTTAATTTTATTATATTATGGCTAAAAAAGCTACAGCAGAAACAACTGTTGAGGTTGCACCTCAGCCCGTGGTTACAAAAACACCACCTAAACCCGCAAAAGACGCGTGGGAAATTAAAGATAGAGTTTATTATTTAAAAGGAAATAAATCACCTTTAACTCTTACAATACCGGGAAAGCATACTAGAAAACACTCTCTGCTTTATTTTGATGAAAAAACAGGTGAGCAAAGAGAGTTAAGATACGCTACCAATCAATCATCTCCATTTGTAGATGAGCAAAAAGGCGAAGCCACAATGGGTCACATTAGATTTCATAATGGGACTTTAACTGTGTCTAAGCGAATGCAAAACTTACAAAAACTATTGTCTTTATATCACCCATTAAAAGGTAAGTTATATGAAGAATTTAGCGCTCAAGAAGAGGCTGTAGATCAATTAGATTTATTAAGTCTTCAAATAGACGCTCTTAACGCTGCTAGAGATATGGAGATAGATCAAGTTGAAGCTATTTTAAGAGTTGAAAAAGGTTCTTCTGTAAGTGAAATGAGTTCTAAAGAATTAAAAAGAGACATACTATTATTTGCTAGAAATAATCCACAGCTTTTTATTAATTTAGCTAACGATGATAATGTTCAATTGAGAAATGTGGCTATTAGAGCTGCAGAGGCAGGTATAATTAACTTATCAGGCGATCAAAGAACATTTACATGGGGATCAAACGGTAGAAAATTAATGAACGTACCTTTTGATGAAAATCCTTATTCAGCATTTGCTGCTTTCTTGAAAACAGATGAAGGCGTTGAAATATATAAATCTATAGATAAAAAACTATAAAAACAAGTGATACTATAAAATAGGCGGTTTCGGCCGCCTTTTTAGTATTAAAAAAAATTAATATGGTAAATATAAATACAGTATATCAAACAGTCTTGCAGATATTAAATAAAGAGCAAAGAGGTTATATTACTCCAGCTGAGTTTAATAACTTAGCTCAGCAAGTGCAGTTAGAAATATTTGAATCATATTTTCCAGATGGAAATCAATTAAACCGTCAAAATCAAAACAATACACAAAACAATACTGAGTTTTTTAATATTTTTAAAAATCAAGAAGAAAAACTTTATCCATTTATAAAAGAATTATCTTTTATTTACGGTGTAAATAATGATGGGTGGCAATATGATTACAATCCTGCACAAGGCACAGTAGACGATGAATATAGATTTAAAATATATTACATGGGTGAAATATTATCTTCTTACAATTCTTCTACCACTTCTAGTTCATCTTATGGGTCTAATGCTTCTTCTAGCGGAGGAGAGTATATAACTCAACTTGTTTCTAAGTCTGAATATAGTAAAATTATAAGATCCAAATTAACAGCTCCTACTGAAAAATACCCTTTAGCTCACGCTATTTCAAGTTTGTCTCAGCCTATACAAAGTGTATATTTAAGAATAAGCCCTAAACCTACTGCCGTAAAAGTAAACTGCGTGGTATTACCTCCTACGCCAAGATGGAGTTTTAGACCAGGCATACAGGGTCAATATATTTTTTATCCTACCGGTTCAACAGATTTTTATTTAGTAGAACAAGAGCAAACAAACCTTATTATAAACATATTAAAATATGCTGGCATTATAATAAACGATCCTACAATAATAGATGTTGCTGCTCAAGAAGCTGCGCAAGTAGAAGCTAACGAAAAATCTTAAATAAATGAGTTTAGTAACAGAAACAAATCAACAATACTATCAAGGCGCTCAAGTATTTGTAGTAGAAAGCGCAACTGGTCAGACTGATTTTAAAACATCTTTTAATACTAATCTAGTTTTTGGGTCTTTTGATCCAACAATCACCAACTATGCTTTAAATAATTTTAAAATATACATAAGCGCAACTGGATTACCAAATAGCTTTACAGAATATATAACTGCTTATAGAGTTAGCAATGATACGATATCTTTAGGGACTACTGCGGTTCCAGTATCTCTTGCCCAAGGAACTTATTTAGTAGTTCAATTAAAAACTTTAAGTGGAGGTAATTATGGCAACCAAGACGCTTTTGGTCAAACTGTAGAAGAAAACTATGGCGGTTATGAGTATTTAAGCTTAGGTGATGTTTGTGATAACTTTATGGTAGGTTATGTTGGCGATGGAAAAATACTTCAAAATGCCAAAAAATCAGATGTATTGTTTTTTGCTAAAAGATCTTTACAAGAATTTAGCTATGACACGCTTAAAAGCATACACTCTCAAGAACTAACAGTGCCTCATAGTTTAAACATTGTTCTACCTCAAGACTACGTAAATTATGTAAGCGTTTGCTATATTGATGAATTAGGTTTAAAAAAACCTATATATCCAGCAAACAATTTAACAACTAGTCCGTACAATAACCCAGTACAAGACGCAACTGGCGTACCTATTCAAGACAATTTTGGCTCAACTATAGAAGGAACTTCTATTACTGAAGATAGATGGAAAAAAGCAAATACTAAAATTATTAGTCAAGAGTTTTTTAACAACTTAGACGATTATGCCTATTGGGCTAATTATTACGGATTTGCAACTGATATTTTCTATGGTCAACAATATGGCATGCTGCCTCAATACGCTCAAAGAAACGGTTGGTTTGATTGTAACTACAGAGAAGGCAAAATATGTTTTTCAAGTAATCTTGTGAATAAGATAATTGTTTTAGAATATATATCTGATGGTTTAGCTTATGATATTGACTCTAAAGTACCTAAACTGGCAGAAGACGCTTTGTATGCGTCTATACTATATAATATAGTATCTGTTAGAGCTGGTCAAAGTCCAAACGATGTAATGCGATTAAAAAGAGATAGAAGCGCAAAGCTAAGAAACGCTAAAATAAGATTATCTAACATTAAGCTTGATGAAATAGTTCAAGTAATGCGTGGTAAATCTAAATGGATAAAACACTAAAATTTAATGGCTAAAGTTCAAAATACTTTTTTAAAGTCCAAGATGAACAAAGACTTGGACGCTCGCTTGTTGCCTGAAGGTGAATATAGAGACGCTAGAAATGCTCAAATAAGTAAATCTGAAAGCGATCAAGTAGGTAATTTAGAAAACAGCTTAGGCAATAAATCTATAGCTGATTATACCGCCTTAACCGGTGAATCTAATATATTTTGTATTGGAAGTTTTGCAGATGAATTAAATAGTGTGGTATTTTTATTTTTTACAAGTTATACTGATCCATTTCCTAGCAAATACACTTATGAGCCTACGGCTAAAAACTTTATAATATCTACAAATATATTATCTGGTATATCTACTGTATTAGTAAAAGGTGCTTTTCTTAATTTTTCTCAAACTAATTTAATAACTGGTGTTAATATATTAGAAAATTTATTATTTTTTACAGATAATAGAAATCAACCAAGAGTTATTAACACTCTACTGGCTAACAATAATTCTAGAGACACAAATCCTACTTATTATTCTACAGAAGATCAAATATCTGTAGCTAAATATAATCCTTTTGAAGCAATAGAATTGTGGCAAAAAAGTATTTTAGGAACCGCAGATTCTGTTCCTTATGAAACTACAATGAAAGATGTTAGTAGTTTATTCTTACCTAATGGAGGTAGCGCTTTGTGTGCTAATACTGTGACTTCAGACGTAATACCTGTTGATAATATTATAGGTGAAATAAATTCTGGTACTTCTTCTCCATACGGTGCAGCTGGCGCTTCAACTGTTTTTATACAAAACAACTTATCAGGAGGTGATTTTACTCTTACCGATACAGGTCAAACAGTGAGTAGTGTTGCTTCAGCCGCTGGTGTTGGTGACTTTGATATAACACTAAGTGGTTCTATAACAATTCAAGAAAATCAAAAACTTGTATTTAATGCTAACCCTTACTTTGACGCTACATTTGGAGGTGATCCAGATTATCTTGATGATAAATTTGTTAGATTTAGTTATAGATATAGATTTGAAGATAATGAATATTCTATATTTGCACCATTTACTCAAATAGCTTTTATACCAAAACAAGATGGTTATTTCATGTTTGTTGATGGTGAAAGTACATCCGGAACAGAAGGTAGCCAAGTTAAAAACGATCAAGATGAAACATACAGAAGTAGTGTTGTTTATTTTGTTGAAAACAAAGTCAATAGCATTAGCTTAAAAATACCTCTTCCTTATTACAACTACGATATACAAGAAGCTTTAAAAATAAAAGAAATAGATATATTATATAAAGAGTCAGATGGAATAGCTGTAAGATCAATAGAAACAATAACAATAGATAAAATAACAAGTCAATCAGGAGTAGCTTTAACCAATGGAGCTCAAACGCCTGGTGCCTCTGGTAATAACATAGCTATAGATAACTTGAGCGGTGGTATAGTTGTTGGTAGTCCTATATCTGGGGCTGGAATAGATGCTGGTACTACTGTTTTAAGTTTTACCCCAACTGATCCTAGTAACCCATTTTCTGGAAATATAACAGTTAGCACTACGGTGAATCAGCTAGACGACAATGTGTTATTGACAATAGGTGATATTAATTCTTTTATCTATGAGTACGAATCAACAAAACCTACTAAAACTCTTCCAGAAGATAATTTAATCAGAGTTTTTGATAAAATACCAGTTAGAGCACAAGCGCAAGAAGTGGCAGGAAATAGAATTATATATGGTAATTTTCAAAACAAAATAGATCCGCCTCCTTTTTTAAATTACAATGTAGCAGCTACAACTAAGTCTGATTTTCTGTTAAACCAAGTTACCATTGGGTACACTGGTACTGGTGACACTATCAAAGTAGGTAGTCCATTAACTGTAAATATACAGTCTATACAAGGTGAAGGGTTGTTTCCAGGATATGTTATTTCGTGCAACGCTTATGGGGCTACAATACCACCAAACACGCAAATAGTTACTACCTCTTCAAATTCTACAGGTGCTGCAGATTTGACATTTAATAACAATATAACTCTACCTTCAGGATCTGCTGTTACTGTTATAATAATAGCAGAGCCTGGATCTGGAACAGAAAATTCAGTAACAAAAATAGAATACCCAAGCAGCTCTGTTAAAACAAATAGAAATTATCAAATAGGTTTTGTTTTAGCTGATAGATACGGAAGACAGTCAAGTGTTATTTTGTCTAACAATGAAACTTCTATTATAGTAAATGGAATTGAATACGCTGGATCTACTTTGTATGCTCCTTATATAAATCCAGGCGTAAATCAAACATCTTGGCCTGGTAATTCTTTAAAAGTTTTAGTAAACTCTCCAATACCTAATAACAATCTTTATAATGGAGATGTAACGGATGAAGAATACAATCCGCTTGGGTGGTACTCTTATAAAATTGTTGTAAAACAAACAGAACAAGAGTATTATAATGTTTATTTACCAGGCATAATGGCATCGTATCCTAATGATACCACATTAGAAGTCGGTCAAACTTCACATACCGTTCTTATAAATGACAATATAAACAAAGTTCCAAGAGATTTAACAGAAGTAGGACCTGAACAAAAGCAGTTTAGAAGCTCTGTGCAATTAATAGGTAGAGTTCAAAATTTAGCCCCATCTTCAACAATAACCTCAGGAAACATTAATACACAGTTTTATCCTAGAACTAACACAGATACAGTTTCTGTTATATCTACGGTTAATGATCTTTTTGATTATAATCCTGTTGAACCGCCTCTGCCAAATCTTTTTCCACAGTTTTATTCTTTAGAGTCTAATCCTTTAATTGCTAGACTTTCTACTGTAAGTCAAATTGGTCAATTAGCAAACGCTAATTATGGCCCTGTTTCCGGAGAGTCAGTTGAAAACACAGCAGTTGGTAATTTTCCACCGCCTAGTTCTACTATAATATTAAGTGCTGTGGCTGGAACAGTTACTGCGGGTTCTTTAAATGGCTTCTTAGTTAGTGGAATCGGCATACCAGCAGCTACATATGTTGCTTCTCATACTTTAGTTGGAGCAGGTGGTAATGACGCGCCAGCAACGCCTGTCGCTGGGTTAATGAATGTAACTCTTGAAAATGCTTCAAACATTCCAGTTGTAGTAGAGTTAACGCCTGGAACTGTTATAAACATGGTACCAACAACCGGTGTTGCTCCTTTTGAACTTACAAGACCTGGTCTTCAATATTTAGCTGTATCAGAAACAGAACCGGTAGAAAGTATTATAGACATATTCTGGGAAACTTCTACATCTGGATTAATATCTGATCTTAATGCTGCCATACTTAATAATCAATCTGAAACAGGTGGAAGTAATATAACTTGGAATACTAGTCCTTTTACTGAAGGATTAAAAGCGTCAAACACCACCGCTGGAGATACTGGTTATATATTAGCAGGCAATGGATTTCAAATTGTGGACAGCTTTGGCCAGACAATACAAATCACAGCTAGTGACAGTGTAGAGTTCAGTGCACCAAACAATGCTTTTCCTGTAACTAATGGTTTAGGTGAAAATGTTGTAAGCGAAACTAAAGACTATTTTAGATTAATAGATCTAGGAACAAACTCAAGCGGATATGGACCTTGGCAAATAAAAACAACCTCAAATACCGGGGGCGGGGGTCAAGGGGAAAATGTAAGTTCTACAAATAATTATTTTGATAATATTTATTATTTTGAAAATGAAAACGAAGACTTAAGACAATTTACTTTTAACATAAAAGTAACTATAGGTGGGCAAGAAAATTTTATAACTAAAACAGCTAATCTTGCTAATGTTCTTCCTCAGTTTTTTGAAATAGAAGCTTTAAACGTAAATACTTCAAGTGTAAAATATGGACCAGGTGGTACTATAAATCCTCCACCTACTTTTATACCAGTACAAACAACAAAAACTACTCAAAACATAGCCAATATAGATATAGACAATGGCGCGGCTAATAAAACAGATCCTAATCCTAATGGTGGAAGAGCGCTTTCTGTTAGAGATGTTAATCTTATAAGTTCTGATTTTCAGGCTGGATTAATTTTTGATCAAAGAATAGGATCGCCAACTGGGCCTGTTGCTCAGGTTAATGGTTATGATATTTTTACACTAAATGAATTAATTCCCACTTTTGGAGGTGAAAAAGAATATATATTAATTAATAACTATTCTGATCCTGAAAGCACTGCTTTAATTGGTTCAACATTGTATTATATTACTTTAGCAGTGCAAGACGCTGGTGGGTTTGTTACTTTTCAAAAGTTTGAAATTGATATGAGAGTTCAACTAAACAATAGTAATTTTTGGAATAAAAACCAACAAATTGATTCTTTTCAAAGATTTACACCAGCTTCTGGTGGTGATCAATGGCAAGGCCAAAGCGGGGAGAATCTTTGTGGTGATAATTGTCAGCCAACTCAATCAGGAGACGGAGACAATACGCACTGGTGGTATTTGCCTAATACAGCATTTCAAATAAGAACAACTGACATTGGGGCTGCAACTTCTCAAACTGGTTGGTACATATACGGCTATGGCTATTTTGACAACAGTAGTGCTGACGCTCAATTTTGCTGCTTAGATAGTGATTCAGGAGGTGTAACTGGTAGTTTTTCTATGGTTGAGTACTCTGCTGGAACTCCTAACACTATTACAATACCTATGAACACGCCTATAACATCAGGTAATCATTTAGTACAAATGCAACCTACAATAGCTGATGGGTTTAACGCTGCTACTGTTAATGAAATAGAAAATGTATGGGGTTTACCACCTAAAATACATGGAAGAATAGCTGTCACTGGAGTAGAAAGCTTCGGCGGTAGTTATCTTTGGACGTACGAAATACTGGAAGGGGATAGTACTACTGATCCCGCTACAATTGGTTCGTCAGGAGCTCCAGGTACAGCAATAACAGGTTGCATGAAACTTTTTAGAGATGCAAATGGAACTAGAACGACACTAGGTAATGGCTGGAATTGGAATAACGGTCCAATAACTAAAGCCACTATGGAAGACAGGGTGCTACGAGGCGAACCAGGTCAAAGAATACCTAGAATTAAATATACTACACGAAGCATAAATGGTGATTTAAAGTTTTATTATAATCCTTTAGATGGGGATGGCTTTTATGGCGGTGGTAAAGGTCTTCAATATGGTGGAGTAGCGGCGCTAGATTTAAACTGGGATTTTCAAGGCGGAGCAAATCCTCAAATAATATATACATATTATGGCCCTTTTAATTCATTTGCTAGTCCATGGTATTTTTCTCCTAGCAGCGATGACTACAGTATTGAAGCTCTTAAAAAAGTATGGTCCATGTATCACTACAGTCCTTTTTGTTTTCCAAGCTGGAGATATAATGAAAACAGATGGAGAAGATGGGCTCAGTCTTGGGAGGTTAATCCAACTAGTGGTGAACCCACTCCTATTAATCAAGGCGCAATAGATAACGGTTTAATAGAATTTATGCAAAGCACAAACTCCGCGAATTGTCCACCTAGAGACGCGCAATTGGGTCAAGATTGGAGACCTACTAATGCTGGTAATTTCTCGTACGCTATAATATAGTAATTATAGTTTAAAATAAGTAATAATTAAATATGGCAGGTGCAATAATAGAGGTAAAATATTTTAATACCTTCTTACTGAAGAAAGTAAATAACGCAACATCTAACGCTGTTTGGAATGGATCTTTTGGTGTACCCAGCTCTATAGGTGGTTATCCTATACAATCTGGTTTAACAAACGCTAATAGTTGGGTTATTGAAGAGTCTAGAATAAGAGGAGGATATAACAACACCTCAGTTGACTTTGGAGCAAAGGCTTACATTGTTGAAGATGAACCTATGGGTACCAGAAAGTTTAACACTTTAATATATTCTGGAATATTTAACTCAAGAACTGGTATAAACAATACAAATGTTTTTTCTGTTGGTGAAGATATAACTAAAAGTTTAGATCCAGCAAATGGTAGTATACAGAAATTATACGCAGAAGACACAAATCTTAATATACTTCAAGAGTTAAAAGTAAGTAGAGCATTAATAGATAAAGATGCTATATACTCAGCTGAAGGTGGCGGAGCTGTTACGAGCTCTAATTTAGTTATTGGCGCAATACAACCATATTTAGGTAAATACGGTATATCTAGAAATCCAGAAAGCTTTGGCGTGTATGGAAATAGAAAATACTTCGCAGATAGAAACAACAATGTAGTTCTTAGGTTAGCAAATGACGGTATCACAGAAATATCTTCCTATGGTATGAAAGACTTTTTTAGAGACAAATTAGTTTTGTCCCAAACCTCTTTTACAACCGGTAAAATACTTGGCGCCTATGACATATATGGAAGCGAATACGTAGTTTCAATACAAAACCCTGCATTAGATCAGTCTCCAGAAGAAATAAATCCTTTAACTTTAAACTTTGATGAAAAAGCTCAAGGTTGGGTTAGCTTCTTTAATTATCAGCCAGACGAAATGTTTAGCTTAAGAAACAATTTTTACTCTGTAAAAACAACAGATGATGGAAAAGCTAGACTTTGGAGACATTATGATTCTAGTGTGCCTAGAAGTAGTTTTTATGGTAAAACCGGAGAGTCTACAAAAAGTTCTATTACATTTGTTTTTAATCCAAATCCAACAAATTCAAAATCTTTTAAAACAATAGGTTATGAAGGAAGCAGCGGGTGGCAAGTAGACAGTCTTGTGTCAGATGAAACTGGGGCGTTGCTTTTCGAGACTTCAGTGTTTAACACTTATCAAGATGAAGTAGCTCAAATAGTTAGTTATAACGAAGGGGAATACGTTTTAACTCAGGGAACTGCATCAGTGTTAAGCGATGTAACATCTTCAGCTACAATACAATTAGATCCTGGAAGTGTTGTAGGTTACATATTTGCTGGAGATCAAGTCAATGCAGACTCTATATCAGGTCCTAGATTTGTTGTTTCTTATGACACGTTTACAAGTGTTTTAGTTTTATCTAATCCTACAAGCTTAACAGCGGGAGATGTTATTTATTTTTATGGTTATGTTCCTAGTTCTAATTACAGTGTTTTTGGAAATCAAACAGTAAATTTAGATAAGTATTATAGTGGTTTTAATTTAAAAGAAAACAAATATGTTGCTAATTTAATTAACAACAGCGAACCAAGCCCTGGTGAAATTAATTTTGGCCAAAACATATCAGGTATAAAAGGTTTTTATGCTACTGTAAAAATGTCTACTGACTTAACAACTGATCCAGGCGGTGAGAAAACTTTATTTTCTGTCGAAAGTAATTACGACATGAACAACGGATATTAAATTAAATTAAATGAATAATTCCTTAGTAAAACAAGAGTATACATTAGAACAACTAGAGCACATAGAGCGTTTTAGAGAACTAATAATGGACTTTGAAGACAGACTTTTAGACTTACCAGGTTCTTATGGTGATCCTGAAAAACCTGGACAAGATGAAATAGCTAACACAATTAATCCACTTAAGCATACTTTTGCAGATGGATTATATATTAGAGAAATATTTATGCCT